>Ga0209197_1000682_pt1 | contig 23282 bp, 18 predicted proteins | sample COGITO_mtgs_1105_4_FD_184802 | JGI IMG/M metagenome (GOLD analysis project Ga0209197, IMG submission 184802) | Pelagic marine microbial communities from North Sea - COGITO_mtgs_110512 (SPAdes) (version 2) | ecosystem: Environmental > Aquatic > Marine > Epipelagic ... | reverse complement strand
GTTTGCCCATGTAACTGTAATTTGTACTGGCCCTGGAGGTGCTGTGAAATCTGGCTCAGAATCAACTACACTTATTTTTCTTGTTAATTCACCTGGTGTTAGATAATAAACATCAGAAGTACCAAAAGCTACATCTAAAATTTCTAGTGTATATATTTCTTCAGCAAAACCTTCTGCAACACCATCATCTGAAAAAGTTACTGAAACTTCAACAGAGGTTTCGTCAGCTGGTATGATAACAGTTGACGGAAAGCTTACACCTTCTGGGGAACCATCAGATGAGGATATCCCTAATGATACTGTAATAGGTAAGCCTAGTGGGTTTATATTTGTTCCAACAGAAAAAGTTAATGGAACTGCTGTAGGATCATTTTCTAATACTATTCGACCACCATTAGTGTCCGTAAACCCAACGTTTATTTCACTTGTAGGAGTCCATTCTCCTGGATTTGTTACACTATCTACATCATCCTGTCCACACGAAATTAAAAGTGTTAAGGAGAATAATAGTGCTAAATATTTAATATTTTTCATATTCTATAGTTTTATATATTATAATTTAAATTTTAATCTAGCAAATACTGTTCTTCCATTAATTCCAAACTGAGAAGTAACACGTGGGTAAATAAAGTTATTACCACTTGTTAAGTTCGCTGGACTGGCGGTTGGAAATACATTAAAAATATTACTAGAACCAATAGTTATAGTCATGTTTTCTGTAAAATCATATCCGAAAGACATATCCGTTAATAATTTATCTCCAAATATTGGATGATAATCTGCACCCGAACCACTTAAAGATGGTTCCTGTGTTACGTCTGGATTAGTAACAGCTCCAAAAAATGAGTTTCTTACAAATAACTTCCATTTATCACCATGTATTACATGACCAAGATTTGCTTTAAATCTAGGAGTAGCTGTTTCTAAGAAATATGATTCTCTTTCTCCAAAATAAGTTCCTATTTGCGATGCTAATTCAGGTGATGCATTTATTTCATCTACACGTTGAGTATATGCAAAGGTTACTGCTAAATCAGTTGTTATACGAACATCAGATACAGTTGCGTCATGAGAAACTACAATGTCAAAACCTTTAGTTTCTGTATCTATTGCATTTGCAAAGAAACGAGCAGATTCTGCACTTGTAACAATTCCTGCAGGAATATCAAAGTTACCTGTTAAAACAACTCTGTCATCTATTCCTGTAAAGAAACCATCTACAGTTAAACTAAGATTAGCGTCAGGTATTTTAGCTGTAAAACCAAAACTTGCACTAAAAGACTCTTCTTGTTTTAATTGTGGAATACCTAAGGCTCCTGCAATTTGACTATCATTTGAGAAAGTACCTACTTCGTAAGGAACTCCTGAAATAAAGTTTGTGCTTATTGTATTAAAGTTTAACTGAGCTAAAGAAGGTGCTCTAAAGCCTGTACTTGCAGCAGCTCTAATATTTACATTATCGTTAACTTTTACGATTCCTGCTAACTTCCAATTGAAAGTAGAACCAAAATCGCTGTAGTTTTCATATCTAACAGCTCCAGAAAGGAAAAGGCTTTTAGTAACATCTAATTCTAAATCACCATAAAAAGCATAACTATTTCTAGTTGCATTTCTTTCGTTTGCTGGTCTGAAACCAGGAAAAACTTGAATTCCTCCAGGTCTTCCGTTTCCGAAGAAATCTACTACTCTAGTAGCAGCATCTCCGTTCCAGATATCACCGTTAATATCATATGTTGCCCAAGACTCTTCTTGTCCAGCAGTAATATCATAAGCTTCCATTCTGTATTCTGATCCAACAGCAACATTTAATCCTGACATAACATCACCATAGAATTTTGTTAAATCTAAATTGGTTGTGTTCTGAGTAAATGAAAAACCACCTGCATACACCTCTAATGGAGATGCTTCTTGCAAACTAGCATTGCTTGAGTTTCCAATATTAAAATCGAATGAGTTTTTACCGTAAGTATTACTAAAGTCTATATCCCAATCTCCTTGAGTCCCTTTAATACCAACAGAAATAGACTCATCATTTACGATTGAATTTATTTCAGGTAAGAAACCTGCAGGATATAATCCTGTAAAAGCTCTAGACTGAGCAGGTCTTCTGTAAAAACCAGCTGCATTTCCTTTTCTATGACTAATTCCTCCAAAAGCATAAAAACTAAAGTTATCATTAATTGAAAACTCCATGTTAGCCATAAACTTTCCATTTCTTAATCTAGATTGTCCAACTCTCATGCTGAAGTCTTGTCTTGTTAGACCTCTTGTTGCCAATTCATCTTCTGATGTATTAAAGTTTAACAATCCTCTTAATTGGTCAATCGAAGTTGCTGCATTTATTTGATTTTTTAATGAAAAATCAAAATGCGTAACTCCTTGAGCATATGTTTGAATTTGTGCTAATGAATATTGCGTAATATCCGATCCTGCACCACTATTTAAACCAATCCATTCTACAGAATTACTTGCATCAAAAATTTGTCCTGTGAATCCTTCAGATCCAGCTCTATATGATGGGGCTCTAGTTGATACAGATCCTGTGAAATTTATAAACCCTCCTTTATCATCTAAAGGAATTCCGTAATTCACATCAAACTGAAAACTTTCTCCATCCATTCCACCAGTTTGGTTGTTGGTGTTTTCACCCCAATTTCCTCCTTGATTTACTTGAAATTCTAAACCTTCACTGCTTTTAAGTACAATGTTTATAACACCAGCTATGGCATCACTACCATATTGTGCTGCTGCACCATCTTTTAAAATCTCAATTCTTTTGATAGAAAAAGCAGGAATAGCATTCATATCTGTACCGACACTACCTCTACCAACTGTACTATTTACATTTACTAGAGATGAATTATGTCTTCTTTTTCCATTTACCAATATTAACACTTGATCAGGTCCTAAACCTCTTAATGCTGCAGGATCTATATGATCTGTACCGTCAGAAACGGTTTGTGAAGTAGAAGTAAAAGAAGGAGCTACATAATTTAAAATATCATTTACTGATACTTGAGGTCCTGCGCTTAAAAGCTCAGTTACATCAATTACATCAACAGGAACTGGCGTATTTGCTACAGTTCTGTTTTTGTTTCTAGACCCTACTAGTACTACTTCGTCTAAGGCAAGATTGTCTTCTTGTAAGACAATTGTTACATAGCTAGCATCTATTATACTCTTTTCAACAGTTTTGAATCCTAAAGAAGATACTGAAATTGTTGCCGGTAATTTCTCAACATCCAACGAAAATTCACCATTTTCATCTGTGGTAGTACCGTTTGTTGTTCCTTTTTCTACGACATTCATAAATGATAGAGCCTCTCCGCTTGTATCAGTTACTTTTCCTTTAATTGTTTGAGCATTCAATGTGATTGCCCCAACAAATAAAAACACAACCGTGAAAAAATTTAAAAAGTCTTTTTGTTTCATATAATTGTTATTGATTGATAATAAACGCAAATGTTGCCTTTTTTTTCGTTAAAAACAAAAAAATATTAACTTAATATTAAGATTTGCTTCCTTTAACACATTGAAACCTACTTTTAAATCTGTTGATAAAAAACAAAAAAAGCCAAGCATTTCTTTAACCAATTTTTAACAATGATAAAAAATCGAATGATGTAGATTTGTTTTTCAATTTTTTAACTCTTAAAAACACAGCAAATAATGGACGTAGATGTTAGAGCAATCAATGAAAAAATAGAGCGAGAGAGTGCTTTTGTAGATCTATTAACTTCAGAAATGAACAAAGTTATCGTCGGTCAGAAGGAAATGATAGAACGACTACTGATTGGTTTGTTAGGAAATGGTCATATTTTACTTGAAGGAGTTCCTGGTTTAGCAAAAACTTTAGCAATAAATACTTTGGCAAAAGCTGTACAAGGATCTTTTAGTAGAGTTCAATTTACCCCAGACCTTTTGCCTGCAGATGTGGTGGGTACAATGATTTACAATATGAAGGAAAATGAATTTTCAATCAAAAAAGGTCCTATTTTCGCCAATTTTGTATTGGCTGATGAAATAAATAGAGCACCAGCAAAAGTTCAGTCAGCTTTATTAGAAGCAATGCAAGAACGTCAAATTACCATTGGAGATACTACTTTTAAACTTGATGAGCCTTTCTTAGTAATGGCTACTCAAAACCCTGTTGAACAAGAAGGAACCTATCCACTACCAGAAGCCCAAGTAGATCGTTTTATGCTCAAAACTGTTATTGAATACCCAAATATTTCTGATGAACAAACGATCATGAGGCAGAATTTAAGCGGTGGATTTGCAACAGTAAACCCAGTAGTATCTATTGAGCAAATTTTAAGAGCAAGAGAAGCTGCTAATGAAGTTTACATGGACGAAAAAATAGAAAAGTATATATTAGATATTGTTTTTGCAACTAGATTTCCTGAGCGATATAATCTTTCACAGCTTAAACCACTAATTAGTTTTGGTGCTTCACCTAGAGGAAGTATCAATTTAGCAAAAGCGGCAAAGTGTTATGCCTTCATTAAAAGAAGAGGATATGTAATTCCTGAAGATGTAAGAGCCATTGTCTATGATGTTTTACGACATAGAATAGGAATCACTTATGAGGCTGAAGCTGAAAACGTTTCGTCTGTAGACATTATTAACACAATTATAAATGAAATAGAAGTGCCTTAAGAATAACTGTATAAAAAATAATACAATTTTGTTCATAGCAGATCCTTCTATAAATTTTTGAGGTGATACAAAAAAATTATTTAGTTTACCCAGAATAGAGTACTCACATCATGGATACTAAAGAAATACTAAAAAAAGTACGGAAAATTGAAGTCAAGACAAGGCGATTGTCTGACCATATTTTTGGTGGTGAATACCACTCCACCTTCAAGGGAAGAGGCATGACCTTCTCTGAAGTAAGATCCTATCAATTTGGAGATGATGTAAGGGCTATTGACTGGAATGTTACTGCTCGCTACAATGAACCCTACATAAAGGTTTTTGAAGAAGAAAGAGAACTTACCATGATGCTCATGGTAGATGTTTCTGGATCTGAATACTTCGGAACCACAGATCAATTTAAAAAAGATACTGTTACGGAAATTTCTGCTACATTGGCCTTTTCTGCAATTCAAAACAATGATAAAGTTGGCTTAATTCTTTTTTCAGACCAAATAGAATTATTTATTCCTCCAAAAAAAGGAAAAAGTCATGTGCTAAGGATTATTCGTGAATTAATAGAGTTCAAACCGAAAAGTAAAAAAACAAATATTGCTGAAGCTTTTAAATTCCTTTCCAATGTTATGAAAAAGAAAGCAATTGTTTTTATGCTGTCTGATTTTATGGATGATGATTATGAAAGAACGTTAAAAATTGTTGGTAACAAACATGACATAACAGGAGTTCGTGTATATGACAAACACGATGAAGAAATTCCTAATCTTGGAATGGTTCCTATGTTAGATGCTGAAACAAATTCAGTTCAACTAATCAATACAGCATCTAAAAGGGTAAGAAATAGCTACAAAACACATGCTTTAGGCCTTTTTGATTACTTCAAAAGCACCTTCAAAAAAAGTGGCTCGGGGACTATAGATACAAGAGTAGACGAAGATTACGTAAAAAAACTATTAGGATATTTTAAACATAAAGGAAGATAACGCAAATGAAAATAAGAATTCTTTTATTTCTTTTATTAACTAGTGCACTTACTTTTTCTCAAAAAGTAAATGTCAATATAGATACTACCAATATTAGAATTGGAGAACAATTCCTATTTAAAATTTCAATTAACGATACTGCCAACGTTATTTTTCCTGAAAAACTAGAAAGACTAAAAAATTTAGAAGTTATAAAAAACATAAAAATTGACACTTTCAAAAATAAACTTATTAAAAAATATTTGATGACAGGTTTTGATAGCGGTGCATACTATATTCCGTCTCAACAAATTTTCATTAAAAACAGATCCTACCTTACAGATTCTATCCTTATAAATGTAGCGACAATAGCTGTAGACACGACAAAGCAGAAAATATTCCCAATTAAAGCAATACAAAGTGAACCACTGGTTTATGATGACTTTAAGCCCTACATAATTTGGGTAATTTTAATTCTGTTAGCAATAACAGGAATTATTTATTATTTAATCAAACGAAAAAAACCATTAGTAACCGAGGAAGAAACTATTACTGCTTTACCTCCTTTTGAAGAGGCTCTAGAAAAACTTCAAGAATTAGACAATAAATTGTTATGGCAAAATAATGAAATAAAAAAATACTATAGTGAGCTAACAGAAATTGTTCGTGCTTACATAGAAAAAGAATTAAAAGTTCCTGCATTAGAAATTACAACCCATGAACTAATTGACATCCTTTCTGACTTTAACGAAGCAAAAACCATACATACTAGCAGAGAGACTATTAAAAAATTAAATGCGTTGCTTCGGGAAGCTGATTTAGTGAAATTTGCAAAATCAACACCACTATCTCATGAAATTGAAGAAGACAGAAGAGATGCCGAAGATGTTTTAAATAATCTAAAGCCAACACCATTAATAGAAGAAACTAGAGCAGATGAATTGGAGTAATTTTGAATTTCATAACCCTGAGTTTTTATGGCTACTAACTCTAGTTCCGTTAGTTGCTGTCTGGTCATATTTTATGCGGAAAAAAGAAACCGCTGTATTAACTGTTTCTAGTCTAAAAGGGTTTGGCACAAAAAGCACTGTCCTACCAAAACTAAAACCGCTATTAACTGTTTTTAGAATCATGGCTTTAGCTTTCTTAATTCTTGCTATGGCTAGACCAAGAAATGTAGCTGTTAGTACTAAAGTAAAAGCCAATAGAGGTATAGACATAGTAATGGCTATTGATGTTTCTGCGAGTATGTTGGCTAAAGATTTAAAACCAAATAGATTAGAGGCGTTAAAAGTAGTGGCAACAAATTTTGTGAACAGACGACCTAATGATAGAATAGGGATTGTTGTCTATGCTGGAGAAAGTTTTACCCAAACACCAATTACAAGCGATAAAGGAATTACAAAAAGAACCATTTCAGAAATTAAATGGGGACAGCTAGATGGAGGTACTGCCATAGGAATGGGATTAGGTTCTGCTGTTAACAGATTGAAAGAAAGCAAAGCTAAAAGTAAAGTGATTATTCTTCTAACAGACGGGGTTAATAATTCTGGTTTTGTAGACCCTAAAACTGCTACCGAGCTTGCAAAAGAATTAAATATTAAAGTATATACCGTAGGAATTGGAACCAACGGAATGGCAGATTTCCCTTACAGTAAAAATGCTAGAGGTAAATTGCAATTTAGAAAGCAAAAAGTAGAAATAGATGAAGAGCTTTTACAGTTTATTGCAAGTGAAACAAAAGGGCAATATTTTAGGGCTACAGACAATACCAAACTTCAGGATATTTATGATGAAATAGATACCCTAGAAAAAACAAAAATTGAAGAATTTAAATACTACAACTATCAAGAAAAATACAGGTTTTTAATATTTCTTGCTGGTGGATTGTTATTATTAGAATATTTATTAAAAAACACATTGTTTAGAAGTTTTATATAATGCTATACAGACTAGAAGAGCCCATATATTTTTACCTATTTGCAATAATGCCATTAATTGTCGTTGTTTTTCTTTTGGTGCTCTGGTGGAAAAAAAGAACTCAAAGAAAATTTGCGTCTGCCGGCATGTTACAAAAATTAGCTCCTGACATTTCTGTTTTTAAATCAGTATTAAAACTCTTGTTTTTTATCTTCGGAATTTCATTTCTAATTTTAGCATTGGTAAATCCTAAAATAGGAACCAAGCTAAAAACATTAAAAAGAGAAGGAGTAGATGTCGTTTTTGCTTTAGATGTCTCTAGAAGCATGTTGGCTGAAGATATTGCACCTAACAGATTAGAGAAATCAAAACAAATTATTTCCAAAATTATAGATAAATTAGGTAGTGACCGAGTAGGAATTATAATTTATGCAGGGAATGCATATCCTTTACTGCCTATTACAACAGACCACGGAGCAGCAAAGATGTTTCTACAAAACGCAAGCCCTGATTTAGTTTCCAGTCAAGGAACCGCTATTAATGAAGCCTTAAATTTGGCAAAAACGTATTATAATAATGACGAACAGACCAATCGTTTCTTAATTATTATTTCAGATGGAGAAGATCATCAGGAAGAGACAAAGCAGTTAGCTCAAAATATTTCTAATGACGGAATTAAAGTATTTACCATTGGTGTAGGAACAGAAAAAGGTGCTCCCATTCCTTTAAAAGTTAATGGCTCTTTAATTGGTTATAAGAAATACAAAGGAGAAACCGTTTTAACAAAACGTAACTCTAACCTTTTAAAAGGTGTTGCAGACGCTGCAAATGGAAGTTATATTGATGGAAATTTAACAGATAAACCTGTAAGAGCGATAGAAGAAATTATCGGAAATGCTGAAAAAACCGAATTTGAAACCAAACAATTTTCAGATTACAAAGATCAATTTCAATGGTTTTTAGGAATTGGTACGCTATTTTTGTTGTTGGATATTTTCTTGCTAAACAAGAAAACAAAATGGCTCAAAAAAGTTGATTTGTTTAATGAAGAAGATACTTAAATTCTACTAAAATGAAGACTTTAAAATATATAATCACAACTTTAGTGATGTTATTAACATCAACCGTTTCTTTTGCTCAAAAAGATTCTATTGCTTTGCAAAGAGAAGCTAGAAAATTAGTGAGAGAGGGAAACAAACTCTACGGTCAAAACAACTTTATAGATGCCTCTGTTGCGTATAAAAAAGCATTACAAAAAAATAGTGCGTACAAAAAAGCAACTTATAACTTAGGGAACTCTTTATATCAAGAAAATAATTTTAAGGAAGCTATCCCTCAATATAATGTAGCATTAGAAAGTGAGAAAGATAGCTTCAAGAAAGCTGAGGGATACCACAACATAGGGAATGCAATGATGCAAGAAAAAAATTACCAAGGAGCAGTAGATGCGTATAAAAATTCTCTCCGAAGCAATCCCACTGATGATGAGACTCGCTACAATTTAGCAGCAGCACAAAAACTTCTTAAAAAAGACAAGGACAAGAATAAAGACAAGGATAAGAATAAAGACAAGGACAAGGATAAGGATAAGGATAAGGATAAGGATAAGGATAAGGATAAGGATAAGGATAAAAAAGACGGAGACGACAAAGACAAAAAAGATCCTAAGAAAAACGATGACAAAGGAGATGAGAAAAAGAAACAAGATCCTAAGAAAGATGAGAAAAAAGAAAAGAAGCCCCAGCCAGGAAAAATGTCTCCACAACAAATTAAACAGTTATTAGAAAGTTTAAAAAATGAAGAGAAAAAAACTCAGAAAAAGTTAAATGCAAAGAAAGCTAAAGGTGCCAAAATTAAACAAGAAAAAGATTGGTAAATTATATATTTACAAGTAGTTAGACAATAAAAATGAAGCAAAAGATACATTTTATTATTTTATGTGCTCTTATGAGCGTGTCTACCTATGCACAAACACCAGAACTTACTGCAAGTGTTAGTAAAAATAAATTAGGGCTCAACCAAAGAGTGAAAATACAGTTTACCATTAATAAACAAGGGGCAGATAATTTTCAGGCTCCTAATTTTAAAAATTTTCAAATAGTTAGTGGTCCAAGTCAATCTATAAGTCAATCTTGGATTAATGGGAAAGCGAGTTTTTCTCAGTCTTATAGTTATATTGTTAAGCCTCTCAAAAAAGGAGAATTTTTAATCCCAGCTGCAAGCATAAAACTTAACAACAAAATACTAAAATCTAAGCTTGTTAAAGTAATTGTTTTAGATCCGGTAGACATCCCTAAAGATCCAAACGATCCTAATTATATTGCACAACAAAACGTTCATCTAGTGGCAGAGATTTCTAAATCTAGCCCCTATGTTGGTGAAGGTATTTATGTAGAATACAGGCTATATGTCAGTCAAAACATAAGTGTAAGAGACTTTTCCTATACAGAATCACCTCAATATAATGGTTTTTGGAACCAAGACATTAAAATAAGAGGGTTAACAACCAAAAACGGAACTTATAACGGAGAGCCCTATAGATATGTTGTTTTACAAAAAGCACTATTAATTCCAACAAAATCAGGTAAACTAACGATTGACCCAATTAAAATGGATATTGTAATTGGTGTACCAACTGGAAGAGGAGATTTCTTTGGAAATGCTATTGTAAGAAACATTACTAAAAGTTTTGCTTCAGCGAAGAAATTTATTCAATCTAAAGAACTCCCAATAGAGGGCAAACCAGAAAGTTTTAATGGTGCTGTTGGCGATTTTAATTTTATAGTAAGCTCGAGTAAAAATATTTTAAAATCAAATGAAACAGCTACTGTTTCTGTAAAAGTTACTGGAAACGGTAATTTAAAATTATTTGAATTACCAGAAATAAAAACACCTTCAGAATTAGAAGTTTTTACCCCTGAGCAGAAAGAAAAAATTAATATCAGCTCTAGAGGAATTAGAGGCTCAGTAACTAAAAATTACACCGTTGTTCCTCAATTTAGAGGTAAATATAAAATCCCAAGTACTGAGTTTTCATATTTTGACCTCAAAGAAAAAAAATATGTTAGACTAACCTCTCAAGATATATTTGTAGATGTTTTAGAAGGTAAAGAATTAGTGACAGATTCTGATGTACCTTCAAACTTTAAGAAAGACATTGTTGTTACCGGTGCTAATTTTAGATATATTCAAACAAGCAGCACTTTATCTTTGGCGAATGAATCGGATTTCTACACCTCTAAATTCTACTATTTAATTTTAATACTTCCATTATTATTTATTCCTGTCGGAATTGTAATTGCCAAAAGAAACGAAGCAAGAAGTAATGACGTTTTAGGCAATAAATTACGAAAGGCAGATCGTTTGGCTAAAAAATATCTATCTGAGGCCAAAAAACAATTAGGAACCAAAGAGGCTTTTTATGTAGCATTGGAAAAAGCACTTCACAATTATTTGAAGGCAAAATTAAGAATTGAAACCTCAGATATTAGTAAAGAAAAAATCACAGAATTGCTAAAAAGCAAGTCGGTAGATAAAAGTTCTATTGATTCATTTATAGAAGTTTTTAATAGTTGCGATATGGCCAGGTATTCTCCTGTTTCTGTGGTAGAAATGAAAGATGATTACGAAAAATCTAAATTGGTAATTACTCAAATAGATAAACAATTGTAAGATGAAAAAAATTCTAATTTTACTGCTGTTCATATCCCAATATTTGTTTTCTCAAACTACAGACGAGTTATTTGAGAAAGGAAATGAGCACTACAAACTGGCCGAATATTCTGAAGCAATTACTAGCTATCAAGAAATAGAAGCACTTGGGTTTATTTCTTCAGAATTATATTATAATTTAGGGAATTGTTATTACAAACTAAATAAAGTTGCACCAGCAATTTATAATTATGAAAAGGCCCTACTTATAAATCCTTTAAATGAAGATGCTCAAAGTAATTTGGTGTTTGCAAAAAGACTTACCATAGATGCTATTGAAGAGCTTCCAAAAACAATTTTTCAAAAGTTAGATTCCTTATTAGTTAAGAAACTATCCTACAACGAGTGGGCTTCAGTTGCTGTTATTTTTTCTTTTCTAGGAGCAATACTTTTTCTCCTATTTTATTTCTCATATACTCCTTCAAAAAAACGATTGTTTTTTGTGACTAGTATCGTTAGTTTTCTGGTATTATTAATCACTTCATTTTTTACAATAAAAGAGTATTCTTATTTAAATACAACTGTAGAAGCCATCATTTTTAGCGAAGAGACTGATATTAAAAATGCACCCACCTTTAATAGTGAAAAGGTTTTTACGCTCATGAAGGAACTAAAGTTCGTGTTTTAGACACGGTAGATAATTGGAAAAAAATTAGAATTGCTGACGGAAAGGTTGGTTGGATTATTGCTGATGAAATAAAAATCCTTCGTATTTTTTAAAAAAAACTAAAAAAAACCATACCCAACTTTGTATCTTTGTTTTTTTATGAAACCCATGAGTAAAACTATTATAACTTTCTTATTCTCTCTGATAATTTCGGCTTCAATTGTAGCGCCAACTTTTGTCAATTTTTCTGAGAGCACTATAGAAATAACTGAAATAGTTGACTTTGGTGAAGAAGAAGAAAACAAAGGAAACGAATCTATTAAAGATTTAGAAGTAAAAATATACTACTCAAGTGACAAAGAAAGCGTTTTTTTAGGTCTTGAAAACAACAAAAGAATTCGTTTTTGTTCTAAAAGCTACAGCTTTAAGTTCACGAAACTGAACAGCCCACCACCCGAACTATTTTCAGTATAAAGAAGGTTTTGCCTTTTTATAACTTCACTCTACGGTATATTTAGTTTTATCAAAAAACAAATATCCGTTTTACCCCTGTTATAGTATTAACCATTAAACATAGTAAAATGAAAGCCCTTACAAAAGAAACGCAGGCAGCCATTACACCAGATAATGCCATTAGCTTATTAAGAGAAGGAAATCAACGATTTCAATCAAATAAAGAAGTAGAAAGAAATTTATTAGCTCAAGTATCAGATACAAGTACAGGCCAATACCCATTTGCTACAATATTACATTGTGTAGATTCTAGAGTTTCTGCAGAATTAGTATTTGACCAAGGAATTGGTGATGTATTTAGCATTAGAATTGCTGGGAACTTTGTAAATGAAGATATTCTAGGAAGTATGGAGTTTACCTGTAAACTTGCAGGAACTAAAGTAATTGTTGTTTTAGGGCACACGGCTTGTGGTGCTGTAAAAGGAGCCTGTGACGATGCCAAACTAGGGAATCTTACCACGTTGCTTAGCAAGTTAAAGCCTGCTGTAGCAGCGGTAGCAGAACCTACTGACACGAGCAAGAGAAACTCAGGAAATATTGACTTTGTAAACCATGTAGCAGAGAAAAATGTCTACATGACAATAGAAAATATTAGAGAGAAAAGCCCTGTCTTAAAAGAAATGGAAGACCAAGGTGAGATTAAAATTATTGGAGCTATGTATGACATTAAAGATGGCTCAGTAACATTTTATGAATAAAATTCCTATGAAAAAACTCATCATTATCCTTGCATTCTTAGCTGTTCCTTTTTCAGGAATAAGTCAAGAGAACGGGCCAGGTAATTGGCTGGTTTATATTGGAAGTAAACAATTAAACTCTAAATGGAATCTCCATCACGAAGTTCAATATAGAAATTATAATGCCATTGGAAATCTAGAACAGTTATTACTAAGAACTGGATTGGGGTATGCCATTGGTGAAAAAAGTAATTTACTACTAGGGTACGGATACATAAATTCTGAGAATTATACTGGAAATGAAGACGAAAAATCTACTGTAGAAGAACATCGAGTTTTTCAGCAATTTATTACAAAGCACAGTATTGGAAAACTAAGTTTACAACATCGGTATCGTTTTGAACAACGTTTTGTAGCAAGTGATTTTAAGACTCGTTTTCGTTATTTTTTAGGATTAAATGTTCCTTTTAAAGACTCAAAGTATTATCTATCTACTTACAACGAGATTTTTTTAAACGGAGCCTCCAATGTATTCGATAGAAACAGAGTTTATGGAGGTTTAGGATATAAAGTTTCTGATGGAATTAAACTAGAAGTTGGATATATGAATCAAATTTTTGAAACCTCTAGTAGGGATCAAATTAACCTTATTACATTTATAAATTTTTAATAAAAAAATATGAAAAATCTTTTTTCAAATGTTCGTGGCGATCTTTTTGGCGGAATTACTGCTGGTATCGTTGCACTACCGTTAGCGCTTGCTTTTGGTGTCTCTTCCGGATTAGGACCTGATGCCGGTCTGTATGGTGCTATTTTTATTAGTTTCTTTGCTGCTTTTTTTGGCGGAACTCCAACACAGATTTCTGGCCCTACGGCACCAATGACAGCCGTAAGTATGGTTGTTATTGCAGGAATTATAGCCTCTAATAATGGAGATGTTAGTAAAGCATTGCCTATTATCTTAACTGTTTTCTTATTATCTGGCCTTATGCAAATTGGTTTAGGTTTAGCTGGTTTAGGGAAATATATTCGATATATTCCGTACCCAGTTGTTTCAGGTTTTATGACAGCTATTGGAGTTATTATATTAGTTACTCAAATCTTACCTTCTGTAGGGTACAATGCTAAAGAAGATGCTGAGTTTGTAAAGCAGTTTGAATCTCAAGTTGAAGAGGTGGTTTTAAATAGATATCTAAAAGATAGTAAAAGCAAAAAAACCGATAAAATTCTTACACTGCAAGATTATAAAAATGCAACAGCTGAAGGTGAGAGTATTGTACAGGCAGATATTGTAAAGGAAAGCAAAACATTAGCAGGAAGAGAGGCTTCTGGTGTTTTAGGTACGTTTAAAGTACTCCCTAGAGCTTTAAAAAATCTTAATTGGCTAGAACTAATCTTAGCTCTAGGCACAATTTTTATCATCTATGGGTTTAAACGAATAACAACTGTCGTACCTAGTACCTTAGTTGCGTTAATGGTTATGACGGGTATTTCTGTTGGTTTTAACCTAAACTACAAACCTATAGAAGAAATTCCGAGTGGATTTCCAATCCCAAATATGGAAATTTTTACCAGTTTTAATTTAGCGAGTATCACTCCTTATATTTTTACAGCCTTAACATTAGCGCTGCTAGGAGCTATTGATTCTCTGTTAACATCAGTTGTTGCAGATAATATGACTAAAACTAAACACAAACCAAATAAAGAACTTATTGGTCAAGGAATAGGAAACAGTATTGCTTCTATTTTTGGTGGAATTCCTGGTGCAGGTGCTACCATTAGAACGGTTGTAAACATTAATTCAGGAGGGAAAACAAAACTATCAGGAATGGTAGCTGGCCTAATGCTATTAGTTATTTTATTAGGATTAGGACCCGTTGCTTCTAAAATCCCTGCAGCAGTCTTAGCAGGAATCTTAGTTACGGTTGGTATTGGAGTAATGGATTACAAAGGATTAAAAGCCATCCCTTCTTTGCCAAGAGATATTAAAATAGCGGGCATCAAATTAAGCTCAGAAGTAATTATCATGATTGTTGTATTATTACTTTCTACATTCTGGAATTTAGTATATGCCGTTGGTATTGGATTGGTAATCGCATCTTTAATGTTTATGAAGAAAATTGGAGATTTAACAGCGCAACAATCTAACGTAACTTCTTTAAAGGAAGAATCTTGGGCTGATGAAATTGGAATGACAAAAAAATTACGTGAGGAGGTTTTTATCAAACATATTAAAGGTCCTTTGTTTTTTGGTTCTACAAGTGATTTTCAACAACTTATAAAGCAAATACCATCGTCTGCATCTACCATTATTATTCGGATGGATAGAATGGAATATATAGATCAATCTGGATTGTATGCACTAGAAGATAGTATCGTAGAACTTACAAAAGATGGTAAAATTGTATTAGTCGTAGACTTACAAAAACAACCTAAATACATGATGGAACGTATTGATATTATTCCAGATTTAATTGCGAAGGAATATATTTTTACAGATTTTAAAACCTGCTTACAGTGGGTAAAAGATCATAAAGACTCCTAAGAAATTATTGAGGAGACTGTCTTCTTCGGTGTATGATAGTATAGAAAATCTATTGTAAACACTGTAGCTTATTACTTTGGTAATAAGCTACAGCGTTTATTTTTCTTATAATAACGAACATCCTTATTGAAGTTCGTTTTTCTTTTCATCAATCTCCTTAATGATTGTAGGAAATATAGTGGGAACAATTTCTTTTACAGGAGCGTATAAGATAGACGCATCTAAGGTCTGTTTTTCTATAAAAGGAATAGTGCTATTTACTCTGGCAAAAAAAACAAAAATTACGCTTAAAATTACTACACTCTTTAGGACGGCAAAAACACCTCCTAATATTTTATTAATAAGTCCAAGTGCCACAAAATCTGCCATTTTTGTGAAGACCTTTCCTAAAGAAGACACCGCAATTACAATGGCTATAAAAGTAACTGCAAATGCAGTTAACGCAATATAATCCTCGCTCCACTCTACGTACCTTTTTAAAATGTTTGCTGCAAAATAGGAGAAGTGAATTGCCCCGTAAATACCACCAATTAGGGCAATTAAAGATGCTACTTCCACAAAAAACCCTTTCATAAAACCTCTTATAAAAGCAACAATTAAAATAACTGCTATTACAATATCGAAGATGTTCATAATCCTTGTCCTTTTTTTCAAATATAAGTAACTCAATGATATTCTTTGGTACTTTCTTGTTTGTATATTTACAATCATGTATGCTTTGGTAGATTGTAATAACTTTTATGCTTCTTGTGAGCGGGTATTTAACCCTAACTTGCAAAACAAACCTGTTGCTGTATTAAGCAATAATGATGGTTGTGTAATTGCTAGAAGTGATGAGGCAAAAAATTTAAATCTCCCGATGGGCGCCCCTATTTTTAAATGGGAGAACTTCTGCAAACATCATAAAGTTACTGTTTTATCCTCTAATTATCCATTATATGGTGATATGAGCGCTAGAGTTATGACAATTCTAGAGCAGTTTTCACCCAATGTTGAAGTGTATAGTATTGATGAAGCTTTTATAGATCTTACAGGATTTGATCATCATAATTTTAATGATTACGGAACAAGCATTCGAAATAGAATTTTGAAGTGGACCGGAATACCAACCTGTGTAGGAATTGCACCCACAAAAGCGCTCTGTAAAGTAGCTAACAAGATTGCAAGAAAGTTCCCAAAAGAAACCGGTGGCGTTTATGTAATTGATTCTGATGAAAAACGCCTAAAAGCACTCAAGTGGACAGCCATTAAAAATGTGTGGGGAATTGGTCGTCGTTTAGAAAAACGCTTGATTGTAAAAGGGTATAAAACAGCATTTGATTTTACACAATTATCTGATGATTGGGTACGCCGAAATTTTTCAATTACAGAATGGAAATTAAAAAAAGACTTGGAAGGAATTCCAACCATCGAATTCGAAATAAAAGAAACAAAGCGCTCTATTGCAACCACTAGAAGTTTTGAACAGACCTATTCAGATATTGAAAATATTACAGAACGAATATCCACTTTTGCTGCATGTTGCGCAGAAAAATTACGAGCACAAAAAACTAGTTGCCATATGATCATCGTCTTATTAAGTAGCGATCGTCATAAAAGAGATGTAGCACAGCACAACGCTTCAAAAACAATAGTTTTCCCATACCCTACAGATTCTACACTTAGCATTACAAAGGCATCTGTAGAAGCTGTAAAAACAATTTTTAAAGCAGGTATAAAATATAAGCGTGCAGGTATTATTGTTACAGGACTGGTTCCTACGGACAATCATCAATTAAATTTATTTATTCATGAAAACCCAAAGCACAAACCATTAATGTCTGCAATAGATCATCTAAATAAAAAATTTAAAACAACCACCATTAAATTGGCAAATCAAGACTTACAACGAACTTGGAAAATGAAACAAGAACGTTTGTCTCCAAAATATACTACAAAGATCAACGATATTATTACCGTAAAATAAATGACAAAATCGCTTCAATTTTTCACCCCAAAAGCATCAAATAGTACTGGTGCAATTTTTATTGACACAGGAATTTCAGCTGGATTTCCTTCTCCAGCAGACGATTTTAAAGAAACTAGAATTTCTCTAGATGAAGAGTTAATTACCAATAAAGAAGCAACATTCTTTGCCAAAGTAAAGGGACAATCTATGATTGGTGCTGGTTTAGATGATAATGATTTATTAGTCATTGACAGGAGTCTTGAACCTGAAAATAATAAAATAGCTGTTTGCTTTTTAGATGGTGAGTTTACCATCAAACGATTAAAAGTAGATGGCAATGACGTATGGCTACAACCAGAAAACCCAAAGTATCCTATTATTAAAATCACCGAAGAGAATGATTTTATTATTTGGGGAATTGTGACAAGTGTTATTAAAAAAGTATAAGTTCAGAATTCTATCTTAACTACCTTTTACGAGTTAAACAGAGACAATTCTTCCTCTTTTAGTTAAAACACTAATTCAAATTTCGTTGTTCAATAAAAAACCGTTTCATCAACTGACTGCATTCATTTTCTAAAATACCACGAACTACTTTTGTTTTAGGATGTAACGTTGTCTGTAAATTAACAAAGCCTCTTTGATGCTCAGATGCTCCGTATACAATCTTGCCTAGTTGGGTCCAATAACTTGCTCCTGCGCACATTTGACAAGGTTCTAAGGTCACATAAAGCGTACATTCTTTTAAATATTTCCCGCCAAGAAAATCGGCCGCAGCAGTAAAAGCTTGCATTTCTGCATGTGCTGTTACATCGTTTAAGGTTTCGGTGAGGTTGTGCGCTCTGGCAATAATTTTATCATTCATTACAATCACAGCCCCAACAGGAACCTCTCTTTTCTTAAAAGCAAACTCTGCTTCCTGAAGTGCTTTTTTCATAAAATAAGTATCGTCAAAAGGCTGAATCATTTCAAAAAATATTTATTCAATATTACAAATATCTTTTGAGTTGTAAAATTGTATTTTTGTGTTATAATGAATGCTTTACTTGACGCCATAAAATTTCCATCAGATCTTAGAAAACTAACTACAGATCAATTGCCAAAATTGGCAAAAGAATTGCGTGCATTTATTATTGATATCGTAGCTACAAAACAAGGCCATTTAGGCGCCAGTTTAGGAGTAGTAGAACTCACCATTGCCTTGCATTATTTATTTGATACGCCTAATGATTTATTGGTATGGGATGTGGGCCACCAAGCGTACGGACATAAAATTTTAACTGGTAGAAAAGATATTTTTGAGACCTACAGACAGCTTCACGGTATTTCAGGATTTCCAAAAATAACTGAAAGCAACTATGATGCTTTTGGGGTTGGACATTCTTCTACCTCAATCTCAGCTGCATTAGGAATGGCAATTGCATCTTCTTTAAAAGGCGAAACAGAAAAACATCATATTGCAGTAATTGGCGATGCTTCTATTGCTAGTGGCATGGCATTTGAAGCGTTGAATCATGCGGGTGTTAGTAATGCTAATTTATTAATTATTTTAAATGATAATGCCATTGGTATCGATCCTTCTGTAGGTGCTTTAAAAGAGTATCTAACCAAAGTAAAAACAGATAAATCTCTAGCAAAAAATAATATTATACGCGCACTAAACTTTGACTATTCTGGCCCTATAGATGGGCATGATTTAGATAGTTTACTAAAAGAGCTAACACGCTTAAAAAACAAAAAAGGTCCTAAATTTTTACATGTTATTACCACTAAAGGAAAAGGACTCGATCAGGCAGAAAAGGATCAGGTAAAATACCATGCTCCTGGAAAATTTGATGCTAAAACAGGAGAATTAGCTCCCAAAAGCACAGGTGCCTTTCCTCCAAAATACCAAGAAGTTTTTGGTTCAACAATTGTTGAACTAGCCAGAACAAACAAAAAGATTATTGGCATTACTCCAGCAATGCTTTCGGGAAGTTCCTTAAAGATGATGCTGGAAGAGTTCCCTGAAAGAACGTTTGATGTTGGTATTGCAGAACAGCATGCTGTAACCTTAGCTGCTGGGATGGCAACACAAGGAATGGTGCCATTTTGTAATATCTATTCTACCTTTATTCAACGAGCCTATGATCAAATAATACATGATGTGGCTTTGCAAAATCTACCAGTTATTTTTTGTCTAGATAGAGCTGGACTGGTAGGTGAAGATGGGGCTACACACCATGGTGTTTTTGACATTGCTTACATGAGAGCTATTCCAAATATGATTGTTTTTGCGCCAAGAAATGAAATAGAATTACGGAATATTTTGTACACTTCTCAGTTGGGCTTAAACCATCCAATTGCGATTCGTTACCCAAGAGGAAGAGGGGTGTTATTTGACTGGAAGAAATCATTTGATACTATTAAAATGGGGACTGGAGTTTGTCTACAAGAAGGGAGAGATATAGCCATACTATCTTTAGGAGCTATTGGAAATAATGTTATAAAAGCGCTGGAAGAATTTCCTAAGGTCGCACATTATGACCTAAGGTTTGCAAAGCCTTTAGATGAAAAATTACTTCATAAAATATGTGCTGAATTTAAACAAATTATTACCCTAGAAGATGGTGTGATAACCGGTGGATTTGGCTCAGCAATTCTAGAATTTTCTGCCAAACACGGGTATAAAAATTCAATTAAAATTTTAGGAATACAGGATGACTTCATAGAGCATGGAACTATTGATGAGCTTCAAAAAATGAATGGAATAGATTCAAGTTCTATCAAACAAACCCTCAAAAATTTATATTAAAAAAGGCGCTGTAAACAGCGCCTTTTTTCTTACTTATCTTCAACTTAATCTAGCGAATTATTATTTTACTAGACGATTTTTTGTTGTTTTGATCAACTAAATTAACAATATATGTACCTGCTCTTAGATTAACAGAAACCTGTTGTTCTGAAGTTTCATTAAAATTGATTGTTGACGAATACACTTGTCTTCCTGCCATATCAAAAATTCTACAGGTCGTTTCTCCTAAATCATTTTTAGCCATAAGCGTAAAGTCTCCATCTGAAATTGTAGGATAAACTGTAAATGCTTTTTTATCAGTTAAAACATCATCAACAGAAGCTACAGCATCTGTAAATTGTCCAGAGAAAATGCCCCTTCCATAAGTAGCTGCAAAAACCATATTATCATCTCTCATGTCTAAATCGGTTACTTTTACATTACTCATACCATTGTAAGACTGAGTCCATGTTGGACTCGCATCAGAAAAGTTTGAAGTTCTCCAAACTCCTAATTCTGTACCTATAATTACCTCTTCTAATAATAATGGGTTTTGTAAAATTGCTTTTACAGGGATGTCTGGTAGATTTCCTTCTTTACCTACCCAAGTTGTTCCTCCATCAGCGGTATACCAAATATTTTGAACACCATAGTTATGCATGGTTACAAAAATTTCATTTTCATTGGTCCCTAACTCTATGTCAGAAATAGATCCTACAAAATCAGTTCCGGTAATATCCGTCCATATAGGATTGTTGGGGAAAGTATTTGTTGTTCCTGCTATCTTTATCAATTTCCCGTTTTTAAGACCTATAAATAGATTCGATTGATTTGTTGTGTAGTGAGAAACTGTTAATGCTGACGGTTCTGAATCCATAATCGAAGCATCAGCAATATTTGTTTTGGTAACTGTTCCAGATTTAATATTTCTATACATTCTAACAATAAAGTCTGAGCTACTAGAATAATTTGAATATAAAATATCTAAATTAGAATCTAGCGCTTCTTGGTTGATGAAGTCTCCATTGGATCCAGATTCATTATTAATAGTTCTCACATTTCCGTTTGAAAAGTCATATAGCTTAATATTTCCATTGTATACATAATTTGCAATACAATACTGGTCTGTACCATCTTGATCGAAGAAACTGTAAGCACCATCTCCCCCTTGTCTTTCGTAAAAACTATTTACTCCATCAGAAGCATTTTCTATCATTAGAGTTCCATTGTCTTGCGCCCCTGCTAAAAAGTATTCATTTCCAGAAAAAGCGGTAGTAGGCGCTACCCCTACTGTATAAAATTGCAGGGTATTGTATCCTTTTTTTCTAGGAAAAATATTGTTTCCTGCATTGGTAGAAAGGTAAACACCTCCATCATTACTAAACACCATTTTTGAAGAAGATGAGAAGGCTAATCCGTGTTGATCTGCATGAACTTCTTGGTAGCCCCATCCACCGTACCAGTGTGATATTTGAGACCATGAAGTTCCACCATTTGTACTTTTAAATAAGTCAATTCCACCAACATAAAGGATATTATCATTAGTGGGATCTACTCTTATAAGTAAATCATAAAAAGCCTGTCCTCTCGTAAAATCGTTTGCATCAATTCCAGTATCTGCATCATTTGGTAATGCTAAAGTTGTAACATTTGTAAAATTATCGGTTGTTTTGTATATACCTACAGGATCTGAATTTAATTGCGCCAACACATATATTGTATTTGCATCTGTTGGAGAACAGGCAATTTCTGTTCTTGAACCACTAGGCACAGTGTGTTTTAATGTAAATGTTGATCCATTAGTAGAGTGATAAATACGACCTCCTCCTTCACCAAAAGTATTGGATTGGGTTGAGACATAAATAGAATTATCAGCAGCGATTTTTATGTTGTTTGGTTCTAAATCCTCTCCAGCACTTAATACTAATTTAGAAAAATTAGTTCCATCGGTAGATTTATAAACTCCTACTTCATTAATTCCTAATAATGCTCCAGAAGCAAATGTTTCAGCAGCAGCAAAGAACACTTCAGAGGTTCCATTATTATCTCTTACTACTAGATCATTTATATGCTGTATTCCAGGTAAAATAGTATATCCTGAAGTGTTAGAGCCTGGCTGTAAGGTTCCGTTTACACCATTTCCTAAAGCGGCAATAATTGCATTTCCATCTGTATCAGAAACCATTACCGAAGTAATTGTAATATTTAATGGGTTTCCCTCTTCATTAAAACCTAAACCGTCACCACCCATAAGTATAGGCGCGCCACTTACATTATTTACAACAATAACTGCAATAGCTCCTGCATCTTGAGCTCGTTTTACTTTGTCATCAAAGGTACATTCACCTCTTCTAATAACTGCAATTTTTCCGTTTACTGCAGATGAATTCACGATAGCAGAACAAGCGTCTTCTGTTGGAGATGTTCCATCCATAGCTAGAACAAGATCACCGGTAAGCGCCGAACTTAGGTCAGAACCAAAACCAGTTGTAACTGTAATGTTATAATCTGCTGCGATATTAGCAGGACTATTAATTTTAAGAACTGCTGCTGGTGATGTATCTACATAAGATGATCCTGTTACACCTCCATAAATCTGATTCCATGTTGCACCTCCGTCTGTTGTTTTCCAAAGTCCGTTACCAACTGCGTCAGCACCAGTATACGATTCTCCGGTTCCTACATACCAAACATTAGTGTTATTTGGGTCTACAGCGATTGAAGACACAGATAAGTTTTCTGAAATTCCTACATAACTCCAAACAGAATTTATATCTGAAATATTTGTATTTTTCCACAATCCTCCACTAACACCTCCAGCGTAGACTGTTTCTTGAGTTGGATCATTAGGGTCAAACAGTAAGGCTCGGGTTCTACCCCCAACATTATCTGGACCTCTTTCTACCCAAGGATTATTAACTGCATCTCCTGGCGCTCTTTCCTCTGGTCTCTCTGCATTTAATCTTGCTT
>Ga0209197_1000679_pt1 | contig 23320 bp, 13 predicted proteins | sample COGITO_mtgs_1105_4_FD_184802 | JGI IMG/M metagenome (GOLD analysis project Ga0209197, IMG submission 184802) | Pelagic marine microbial communities from North Sea - COGITO_mtgs_110512 (SPAdes) (version 2) | ecosystem: Environmental > Aquatic > Marine > Epipelagic ... | reverse complement strand
AATCCGTCTTACCGACCATATCCAACTCCCGCTCAAAACCACACATCCGCGCCGCTAACTGATTCGCCAGCATCACGCGACCCTGCATGTCTTTGGCGACAAAATAGACATCCGGCAAATAATCAAACAGGGGCTGAAGTTCAGCGCCATGCAAACGCGCGCGAAATCGTTCGCGGGCGCACAGCGCCTGTTCGTCCAATGGTTGATGATCACTCATTTCAGTCATGTTATACAGCACTTGTCAGCTGAAACACCAAGTCTAAACCACGGCGCAGGTCAGACCTTGGAGCAGCACCTCAACGATAGCGAAGGCCTGCTGCACTCCGCACAAGCCCTGGGTCAGTCCTACGATGCCTTCCGCAAAAAATACACCCGGCTGACAGGCCACGCGCCGAAACACACCATGCTCAACTGCCAAATGGAACAAATTGCCTCGATCTATTTCAAGCTACGCTCACTTAAAAACTTTTTGTACTTAAGGAACAGGTGGTTCGCGCGCTCAGGGTTGTCGGATATCAAATTAATCTCCTCCGAGAGATCATCCAACAAGTAGTAGAGTTCAAAACGCTTCAGGTCCTGCGCCTCTGGACCTCCGCCACGCTTGGAAGCAATTAATTTCCAATCCCCGACGCGAATACAATCGGGGGTATTGACCATCGCAGGTCGTGAATGACGCACATCCGGCGTTCGCATCGAAGCCAGAAAGCTATGGCTGTCTCTGATAGAACCCAAATACATGTCCTCCGCAGGCACTTTTAACACATCCGCGAAGGTCGCAAAGACATCGGTAAAGTTGATGGTACTCGCCGTAACGCTTGATTCCCGAATCTCGCTAGGCCACTTCACTATGAACGGCACGCGATGTCCGCCCTCATACGAAAAAGCCTTACTGCCGCGCAAAGCACCTGCCGCACGATGCCGGTATTTTTTAATCTCAGCTGCGAGCCATCGAGGGCCGTTATCACTGGTGAAAATCAGAATCGTATTTTGCGCAAGGCCAGACTCTTTCAACGCAGCGTGTACCCGCCCCACTTCCGCATCCAGTTGCATGACAAAATCACCGTAAGCCCCGGCTCCGCTTTTGCCGGCATATTCTTTTTCCGGCAACCAAGGTGCGTGCGGAGACGCCAGTGCATAGTAGAGGAACAGTGGCTGATTCCCCTCCGATTCTACGTGGCGATGGATAATGCTGACCGCCTCATCACACAAAGTGGCACCCACCATCTCGGGATCATAGCCCGGCGCAATACTTCCAGATGCCCATGTTGCTCGCTTTTGTTCTAGACCTTGACGATCTCCTCGCCCCGAAAACCCTTTGGTCCACTCGGTCGGTTTGTTAACTGGACTGCGATCTCTGATATAAAAATAAGGCCCTGCACCAGGAGACGAATGAATGCCAAAAAAAGTATCAAACCCACGATCCAAAGGCCCACCCGAGAGCGCTTTGGAAAAATCAAAGGCAGGCTTGTCGGCTGAGGTGACCATCTCAAATCCGAGGTGCCACTTCCCCACCATCGCGGTCTTGTAACGATTATCGCTAAACATTGTGGCAAGCGTTGCCTCGTGTTCCGAAATAATCGGAGCCCCCTTTTTCAAGAGCCTATTCCTAACACCTGTGCGTGCTGGATTAACCCCCGTCAGCAAGCCGTAGCGAGATGGTGTGCAGGTACCGGATGCCGAATGAGCATCCATAAAACGCAGACCTTCTGCAGCAATCTGATCAATATGCGGCGTCGCAATCTTGGAATCTGAATTATAACAAGAGACATCTCCATAGCCCATATCATCGGCAAGAATAATGACCACATTCGGATAAGCGCTTGCCGTGGCAAGACGAGTGAGATGATCTGCAACCTCGGCAACACTTAATAGCGGATAAAGTGCGAGTAACCCGATTAATCGTATCGATCTTTCGAATATCATAAAGATTCACGCCTACATTAGCTTGGGAGCCTTAACAGGATCTCCCACTGATTGAATGAGTAGTTTAAGCTCGGATTCCATCTGCTCAAGGACTTCGCTGTATTCGGGATTTCCATACAGATTCCGCATCTCATCAGGATCGCGTTTCAGGTCAAACAACTCCCATTGGTATGCGTCATCCATGCCCGGATAGTGAATCAGCTTATACTCTGCTGTGCGCACCCCGATCATTTCGGGCAAGTTATTCTCTCCGTGACTGTAGAAATGATAGTAAGAGGCATCACGCACCTTTTCGGCACGACCTTCGAGAATAGGCTTCAGCGAATACCCTTGCATGTCATCCGGAATCGGGAGCCCCGCAAAATCCAAGAGTGTCGGCGCCAAATCGACATGATTGACCATCGACTCATGCACCGAACCAGCCTTAATTTTACTAGGATAGCGAACGATCAAAGGTTGGTGCAGCGCCGGTTCATACATCCACTGCTTGTTGTAGAAACCATGCTCCCCCAGCGAGAATCCTTGGTCGGAGGTATAAATCACTAGGGTATTCTGATCCAAGCCACTCTGCTCCAGATAATCGAGTACGCGGGTGATGTTATCATCCACTCCCATCACTAAACGGTAATAACCTTTAATATAATCCTGATAAATAGCCCGGGTTAGCTCGTCTCGGGAAATGCCTGGATTCTGTTTTTCCAACTGCTTGCGAAGCTGCTGCCAAGGGGGGCCCAATAGCAAGCGGTTACTACGCATGGTCTCAGCAATCGCCGCTGGTGTCCGCCCTTCATAATCATCCAGCAGTGTCGCTGGTTCGGAAATGACTACATCCTTCAAAAAGTCCTCATAGCGCTTTGCAGGCGAATAAGGCGCGTGCGGGGGTTTCGGATGTAGCAGTAGGCAAAACGGCTTGGTTTGATCTCGATTTTTGATCCAGCCCAGCGCCTCATCGGTCATTACATCATTGTTATAACCGATCAGCTTGCGGCCGCCTTTAAACGCACTCTTGCGATCTTTCGGCGACCACGCCACCCAAGTCTCGCCCTTTTCCCATACGGTCGGGTCCTGTGCCATGCCCTGCATTTTCATCACGCAATAATGGTCAAACCCGGTCGGCTCGGAGAGCAGATGCCATTTGCCAAACAACGCGGTCGCGTAGCCCGCGGCTTGCAGCAGCTTAGGAAAAGTCCGCTGTGAGCCGTCGAACTCTTGATTAAGATGCGTGACCCCATTGCGGTGCGAGTACTTACCAGTCAACACCGCCGCACGTGCCGGCGTGCAAAACGAGTTCGGGGTGAGCGCGTGCTCGAAACGCATGCCCCCGTCCGCCAGCCGATCTAGCCCCGGGGTCTGGATGTCCTTGTTCCCATAGCAACTAATGGCGTTTTTCGAATGGTCATCCGCCATGATGAACAAAATATTCGGCTTAGAAGGCCCTGCGTGCGCTAGATTTAGTAACGACAACAGCCCGATCCCGATGGCTTTATGTAGCATTTTTGTCATTCGATTTATTTGATGATTATGGTGATGCTGCTTCAACCCTCAGTTACCGACACTGGCACATTCATGGCCTCAAGAACAAGCGTTGACAGAAAACGGTTGCCCTCCTCGTTCAAGTGCACCGTGTCCTTCGTCAGAATGCCTTGCTCAGCTTGCTCCGGATTGTGCTCCTTTAAATAATCGATGAACGCTTTTCTCAGGTCGAGCATTTGCGAGCCAGTCTCCTTGGCGACCTTGCGGCTGATGTCCGCATACTGATCGAGCATCTGGTCTTCTGAATTCGATCCGTCCGACTTTTCACCAATGACTGTAGGCGTACATAGTATGACGCGCGCACCGACATCGTTGATCTTTTCAATCATATCCTTTAGGCCGCTTTCGAAAACCTCAGGCGTGGTTCCCTTCTTGCCGCGTGCGACGACTTTAGGATGGGTCCAGTGCCAGACATCATTGATACCGATATAGATCATCACGATCGACGGATTCTCTTGCAGCACGTCGCGGTCCAAACGCTGTTGGCAGTTAGGCACTTTATGTCCACCGATACCAGCGCCGACGACCTGAATGTTCAGTTCGGGATATGCCTTAGCGATCGCTTCGGAGGTCAACGTCACATAGCCACCCGGTCGCGCGCCCAGCGCTGTGATCGAGTCGCCCAGAAAGACGATTCTATCATTTTCTTTAAGCGACTCGTTCGCAGATGCGGCGCTGGCGCACAATAGTGCACAGACCAACCCTGTTAATACTCCAGTTATTTTTATCAAATTCCTCATATTGTTATCACCTCTATTTACCTTCCAGTGCATTCAGCGCATAGCTGGAGAACTTCACCTTCTTTTTCTTCACCATCCCCATGTCATCCACCTGCGGGTAGGAAACCATGAAGCCGTGCTCATCAATTAGATTGAACAAATAGTGCGTTGCCCCCACCGGCAGCTCTGCGGTCAAAGAACCATCTTCATTGACCACAGCTTTATAGCGGAACCACTCTTCATAATTCTCTCCTCCGTTCAGTGTCACCATAAAATACCCTTGAACCACTTTAGAACCGTTCTCCTTGAACGACAGCGAAACGGTCTCTCCTTTACGCTGCGCCTTCAGCGGCGTGCACACCTTGTCCTTATTCGGCAGCGGGTATTTGGTGTGCGGGTTAAAGTAAGACCAGGACGCGTCCATGGCATCCAATTCTTGCAGCAGTTGCTGCTTCATGGCCTGTGCCTTTTCAGGCATGGTCATTGCGAGGTTGTTTGCCTCCTCGATATCCACCCGGGCATTCCCGTCACCATAGAGTCGGTAAAGTTCCAGTTCGGGTAGGCGATTGGGCACCCCATCGACCTGGCCGTAATTATAGATCAACTTGTAGCCTCCGATACGAATCGTGGACTGCGGAGTATTGCCATGTGGAAAATGATGTATCATCGTATTTCGAACTGCTCCGGACGAGTCCTTAACCAAATCCGAATCCTCCGAATTGGTGCTCAGTAGTGTGGACAGGTCGCTGCCATCGAGCTCAACGCCGGCTTGATTTTCGGTATTCGTCCACGATAGAATCGTCGGATAGAAATCGAGCCCATTTGCCAGCACATCACTGTCGACCCCGCTTTGAATGCCAGGGCCGGTGATGATCAACGGCACACGGGTGCCGCCCTCCTTGGCGCTGCTCTTGCCCTTGTCCAAAGGCACGTTGCTGGTGTAGGTCTCCCCTGAGCCCTCACAGCCACCATTGTCCGAAGAAAAAATGACATAAGTATTCTCAATAAGTTTGTGCCCCGGCCAGCGCGGGTCGTCCGTGGTCTCCAAATAATCGAGCAAATGGCCGACATAGGCATCAAGCATTTCAACCATCGCACCGTAATACGGGTTCTTCTGCTCCCCATTTTTAGGCAGATAGCCTGGGTCAGTCGGAAAATCCATCCCCATTTTTTCACAATATTTCTCAAGCAGCGCCTTGCTCCGGCTCTGGATCGGGTAATGCACCAGCCAGGTGGCATAATAGAGAAAAAACGGCTGCGCCTTGGATTCCTCCATAAACTGGATCGCATTGTTAGTGACTTCATCCCGTGGAAATCCCGATTCGTCCAAACGGTATGGATCCTTAAGATCTTCAGTGGCGAACCCCGCAAGGCGGTTTGGTTTCATCTTGGTATTCGCGCCACGACCGTTAAAAGTAACGTCAAATCCATGATCTTTAGGCTGAGGGTAGGCATTGTGGTTGATGGCGATATGCCATTTGCCACTGTGCCCCGTGCGGTAGCCGTTGGACCGAAGCGCTTCCGCAAGCGTTGTTTCATCAACGCCCAATCGTCCGCTATACCAAGGCGCCATGAGAGGATCTGTGGGCCGGTTCGGCGTAGCTGGCTGTCCGCCCAAGACATGGGTCTTCTGCAGTCGCGCTGGGTGCTTGCCGCTGATCATCGCGCAACGGCTAGGTGCACAAGTCGGTGCTGGCGAATAGGCCTGCCGAAACAACACGCCTCGCTTTGCCAGCGCGTCAATGTTCGGCGTTTCGAACGGCGAACTCTCGTCCACATCATAGCACTTCACGTCCTGCCAGCCGAGGTCGTCGGCATACATCAAGACAACATTGGGCTTCTCCGGACGCGTTGAAGAGTCGGCTTTAAGGTGGCCTGCGCTGGTCAATAAAGCACCCAGGCACAGACTGAGTTTTAAAATAATTATTTTAGTTTTCATTCTTTTTACTGACTACCAGTTCGATGACTTAAATTGATTCATTATCTTATATGATTTATTTAAATTAATCGGCATCACAGTACCGGTTCTTCCCAAGCAGGAATCCCACCCTGTTTCACCTGCAGCTGATAGTTCACGTGATAGGGATTCGGGTCCACTTTTTGCTTTCCTTCATTGACCATATAAGGCCTGACTTCATCCCACCACTTGTCATAAGCGGCTTGCATGGTCTGCACGACCTCTGGCTTCTTCGCTGAAAGGTTATGCGCCTCACCGGGATCGTTAAGGATGTCGTAAAGTTCCTCATGATTCACCAGACGATAGCGCCCATTGCGCACCGCGAATCCGGCTTTACCAGGTGTCTTGTCATACTTCGACTGATCCGCCTTATCACTCCCCCAGCGGCCGACATGAAAAAATAGATTACGGTCGCCCCATTTCGCATCGGGATTCTCCAAGAGAGGCAGCAGACTTTTCCCATCGATTTCTTTCGGCACCTCACCACCGGCGATTTCTACCAGTGTCGGAAGGATATCAATGTGCGCAGACAATGCCTTGCAGACAGCGCCCTCCTTGAGCACGCCTTTCCATCGGAAAAATGCCGGCACCTTGGTCCCTCCCTCATGCGGACTTTTCTTATAGCCTTTCAACCCGGCTTGATAGGCGAACAACGGCTCTCCATCACGGGCACCGACTGTCTCCTGCTCGGATGCGACCCTGGCAAATCCATTATCCGAGAGAAAAATAACCAGCGTATTCTCGTCCAAATCCCATTTTCCAAGGCAAGCCATCAAGCGCCCGACATTTTCATCGATATTCTCAATCATACCGTAAAAGCCCGCACCACTTTGATCGAAACCGAGCTGTTCAAATTTAAGTCGATTTTTTGCAGGGGCGATATACGGCCCATGCGGCGCATTGGTCGAAATATAAGCAAAAAATGGGTTTTCCTTGTTCTGCTTGATCCACCCCAGGGCTTGAGAAAAGAAGACATCCGTGCAGAAGCCTTTCGTTTTCACAAAGGTGCTATTATGACGGATGACTGGATCCACATATTTGTTTCCGGGCACGTCCTTCGGCTGACCAATGCCGCCATAGCCATGCACAAATACTTCATCGAATCCGCGTGCACCGGGCTGGTATTTCTCCTCCAGTCCCAGATGCCACTTACCAAATATCCCAGAAGTGTAGCCGGCCTGCTTCAGGTATTGAGGCAAGGTCACCGCCGAGAGCGCCAGCCTTGCGCGGGCTCCACCAGTGTGGGTCACACCATTCTTAAACGGTACATTCCCAGTCAACAGCGCCGCGCGGGACGGCGCACAGGTCGGGCTCATATGAAAGTTCGAAAAAGAGATACTCTCCTTATAAAGGGCATCGATGTGAGGGGTTTCGAGCCAAGGGTGCCCTTGGCAGCCCAGCTGTCCGTAGCCTTGGTCATCTGTCATGATCAAGATGATGTTGGGCTTGCCCGCAGCCTCAGCCGCCACGCCCATCAATAGACCTGAGCAAACCGCCACAAACGCAATCGCACTCTTAATCCTCATTCGACTATTATTCATAAATAACATGCCTTACCATTTCTCTGTTTTGAATTGATTCATCACTGGCAAGCTCGCCTGCGGCACATCGAGCGACTTGATTGCTTTGCGGAGCGTGCGCATCGCCAACGCATAGGATGCTTCCTCGACTGGAGTTTGTACGACCCGTTCAGCGGACTGAATGGCCTGATCCAGAGCAGCTACATTCTGCCCATCCTTTTGGGCATGCTGCTGTGCGGAGGCCGCAAGGTTGATCAGCGAAAGCAACCCGGGACGATACGCGTATCCGTCCTGAATCATGTCTACGCCGACGGCATGTGTTTTATCCGGCCCTGCGTATGACGGAAGCGGCTCAGAAGTAATGAGGAAGTCGTTTTGGTCGCGCAGAAAAAAGATCCCGTGCGTCATGCCGGGAGGCGCCACAGCACTTACCATTCCCTGCTTGATTTCAGCCGAAATATCGAACCACTCCTCTTGATGCGGATTGTTTTGCAGCAACTTGCTGCCGTTCGTGGTGAAGAGCAACTTAGCCTCCACCACTTTTGATTTCCCAGCACCTGCTTCTAAATGAAGCTCTACACGATTTTGCACGCTCTGCAGCTTGACCACAGCTGGCACCTGATCTGATCCGGCAAGTCGTTTATCGCCTTGTAAATGGGCATTCTTATACGGCTTCGGCGCATTGTATTTCGCGATCCACGCATTGAGATCAGCCAGTAAGGCGTCACGGATTGCCGGTTGGGAATCTGCCAAGTTGTTCGCTTCAGCGATGTCGCAGACGGTGCCATCCTCGTTATACAATTGATAGAGCATGACCCGCGGCAGGCGGTTGACTTCCGGCGCATGATTCAGGCGCAGTTTCCAGCCCCCTTTGCGAATGATGCTCGAAGAAGGCATCACGCTTGGGTAGTGCCAGAAAAGCGTATCGCGGGCAGTTCCATCTGCAAATTGTGCGTCCGACGCTTCACCAAGCATTACAGGCAGGACGTTGCAACCATCCAGATCAAGATCCAGTTTGGACTCCGCTCCAGCCATGGCCATATAGGTCGGAAACATGTCAATCAGGTTGATCATTGTTTCGCTCACACTGCCTGGCTCGATTCCCGGCCCCTGAATAATGAACGGCACACGGATGCCCCCTTCAAAGATCTTCAACTTACCGCCACGCAGTGGCGTATTGTCAGTCACACGCTCTCCCTTGCCTTTGTCCTTTCCATTCCGGATTGGTGACTGCTCCAGCCCACCGTTATCAGAGCTCACCATGAAATAGGTATTATCGATTAGCTTGTGTCCCGGGTTACGCGGGTCGTCGGTAGTTTCAAGGTAGCTCAGGATCTGACCAACCTGCCAGTCGAGGCTGTCGAGCATCGCGGCATAATACGGGTTACTGAAACCAGGTGCGGTGTCGGTAATACGCCCCGGATCAGTCGGAAATGGGATGCCCATCTTTTCGCAATAGTGCACAAGGCGTTTGCGGTCGCGGGTCGAAAACGGGCCGTGCACAAAGGACGGACAGAAGTTCACAAAGAACGGCTTACCCTGACCCTTGATCTTGTCCATCCAGCGTAGTGAAAGATCGACCACCGAATCGAATGGACGATCGTCATCGTTGGCATCGAGTGCATAGGGATCCTTTGGATCATAGCTGGATGCAAACCCCGTGACTCGGTCGGGGCTCATCGGCCGCCAAATGCCCTCATAGTCCGCAGTTTTTTTATCCGTCGGATCGTAGAGTTCAGGATCATTGTAATGCAGTCCCTCCCAGCTCCAACTGAAATCGAATCCATAATCCAGCGGCCCAGGGAAACCTTTGGAACGGCCGCCAAAATGCCATTTCTGGAAGTGAGCGGTGATATAGCCAGCCTCTTTCAGCACATCCGCAATGATGGGGGTCTCTAGACTCAGGCGACCGGAATAATGCGGATCGATATAGGCATGTGATGGATGATAGATCCGTGCAGGGCGCCCACCCATGACATGCAGCACGCCGGTATGCGTCGTATACTGCCCCGCCATGTAGGCCGCGCGCGAAGGCGCACAAGTCGGTGCCGGCGAATAGGCCTGCATGAAGCGCTTGCCGTTCTGTGCAATACGATCCATGTGCGGCGTTTCATAGACCGACTCTTCTCCATGTAAGGCACGGTAGTAGCAGGCAATATCCTGCCAGCCCAAGTCGTCGGTCAAAATATGCACGATGTTTGGTTGCGGCGTGGCCTGCACTGTTGAAGTAGCGCCGAACAAAGCCGCGAGCAACGCCGCGGCGGTCGTCAGGACATGTGCCTGCATTGTATTTTCAATTGTCATATTAGCTAAACATCTCTAATTTCATCTTCACTGAATCATCGCTTTGAGCCGAGCGTTTCTTGATGAGCCCCTTAGCGCAGAAGGTAGCCCTCTACCAATCGAACTACCGAATCACAACACGCAGCACCGAAGCCTAAACAAAATTATACCACAGGGACTCAATTAAAACCATCATCCATTTAGATGATACCAATCTAGTAAAAAAGTATTCAGCAGATTCAGATTATTTGCTAGATCGAGCGTTTCTAGGACGAATCCAGCAATGATCTAGTCCTTCGCATTCGCTGAGTCAGGTACCTCGTGCCCCGCCCAATACTCTATAACTGTGGCGGGCACCAGTCGGGAATACCTGTCGTCTTTTTTTGTAATTCATACTCAACAATAAAGGGTGCATCATTTTTCAGTGAGGCGTCTTCGTTGATCATTAAAGGTCTAACTTCATCCCACCAGTCGTCATAGGCTGCCAGCATCTGTCGCGCGACCTCGGGATGCGCTTTCAATCGGTTTTTTTTCTCACCTGGATCGTTATCGATATCATACAGGTCACGATTATTGACCAGGCGCCATTTTTCACTGCGCACGGCGAAACTTGTGTATTTTGAATTCTCAGGAACGTGATCAGGCCGGCCCTTTCGGACACGCATGCCTTCTTTAGCCCATCTGCCCTTGTGGAAGAATGTGTAGCGTTCGGGCCATTCGGCATTCGGATTTTCAAGCAGTGGGACCAGACTTCTACCGTCAAGATTCAATGCTTCGGGGGCTTTCGTAGCGGCAAACTCGGTTAGAGTTGGGAACAAATCATAATGCCGTGTCAAACGATCCACATCGACACCGGCTTTGATTTTACCCGGAAGTCTGAAGAACAGAGGGACGCGCGTGCCTCCCTCGTTGACGGAACCTTTCTTGCCTTTCATGCCGTAGTTGAAGGTCGCCATGGATGAACCGTTGTCGGTCATGAAGATCAGCAGGGTATTATCTGCCATGCCCCATGCGTCCAGCTTCTCCATGAGCACGCCCATATTATCGTCGATATTGGTAATCATGCCGTGAAAAGCCGCCGCTTGGTCTTTGCATTTATCTTTGTACATGGCTTTGTATTTTTCAGCCACGATGTATGGGGAATGAGGCGCATTGGTTGAGATATAAGCAAAGAACGGCTTGCCTTGCTCATTCTGCTGTTTGATCCAACCCAGTGCCTGCTGAAAGAAAACATCCGTGCAGTAGCCTGTGGTTTTTACGAAGCTGTTATTGTGTTTAATGATCGGATCGAAATAGCTGTTCTCAGGCGCATCGGCGCATGTGCCAGCATATTTCTGGCCGATCCCCCCTGCTCCATGAATAAAGGTTTCGTCAAAGCCTCGATTGTGGGGCTGATATGGATCTTCATCGCCTAGGTGCCATTTACCAAAGATGCCTGTTCTATAGCCAGCGCCCTTCAGCACTTCTGCGATCGTGGTTGCTGTGAGTGCCATCCGCTCGCGTTCATAAATCGTATGCGTGACCCCGCTCTTGAAAGGTGCGCGGCCTGACATCAATGCGGCTCGCGTCGGGGCACAGGTCGGACTGGCTTGAAAATCAGTAAAACGTGTGCTTTGACTGTATAGGGCGTCAATATTCGGCGTTTTCAGAAATGGGTGATCGTGGCATCCAAGATCACCATATCCCTGATCATCCGTCAGCACTAGGATGATATTGGGTGGGTCGACCGTCAGAGCGTTATCTGCTGCCATTAGGCTGATACTGCAAACACATGAGCTTGCGATGATCAGTGACGTTATTTCCAGCAATTGCATGATTCTCATAGGTCTCTCCTCCTGTTTTTCTTATGATCCAGGAACCGCTTATTGCACAGGAAAAGGCGACTCAAGAATCACCTTGATCACGGTATCATGCGCGTCGATGGCCTTGGCCGGAAGGTCAAGCGCGAGGGTTGATCCGTCTTGGGAGAGCGAAATCTTTTGATCCGCTCCCTTGGGTGCTAAGAAGCTTGCTGAGGTGGCTTTGACCGGCACCCCGTCAACGCGAAGCTTGCCATTGGCAGGCCACTTCATGACATGGAGGTAGAGGTTTGTTCCATCCTTTGACAGGGAGGCATCGCCCCACTCTGGCCGAGCAGGTAGAGGGTTCGCCTCGGTATCGTAGATCGACTCGTGGTTTTCCTGAATCCAGTCACCAATGCCGGAGAACAATTCGACCGCCTTGGGATCAATCTTGCCGTTGCCCATCGGTCCGCAGTTGAGCAGGTAGCTACCTCCGGCACAGGTCGTGTGCACCATCCGCTGGATGAGTTCCTGCAAGGTGTGATAATGGTGTTCGCCGTGGGCCTTGTAGCCATATGATGAACTTACGCTGTCAGGCGACTCGGTGGTAAGCGGTAGCTTCTTCGGCGGCACCTCTTTGTCGCCCAGTGAGAAGTAATCAAATACTTCGAGCATCTCCGGGGTGATGACCTGCTTTGAAGACGCTCCAGCCATAGTGTATAGACGGGAGTTGATGACACAGTCGGGGTTGAGCCGGCGCACGGTGTTGGTGAACAACAGGGCGCGCTCCTTGGTCATCTCGCGTGGGGTGTCGAACCAGATCAGATCGATCTGGTAGTTCGTGAGCAGTTCCTCAATCTGCGGCAGAGCCTTGCGCGCGATGTAGGCGTCCATATCGGGTTTATAATCTTCCGGCAGGTCGGGGTAGATGCTTTTTAGCGTGCCTTTGCGAGTAAATGACGACGAGTCCGGATCGCTCCAATCTTTGGCCTGTGAGTAATACACGCCGAACTTCAGACCGTGCTTGTGGCAGGCCTCAGAGAGTTCCTTGATGATGTCGCGTTTGAAGGGCGAGGCATCCATCACATCGTAATCCGAGCAGGCGGAATCAAAGAGCGCGAAGCCGTCGTGGTGCTTGGAGGTGATCACGACATGGCGCATACCTGTGGCTTTGAAAAGTTTCACCCACTCCTCAGCATCGAATTCCGTGGGGTTGAACTGCCCCACGACCTCTCTGCGATATTCCTCGTAGGAGATGCCAAGATCCATCTGCACCCACTCGGCGTATTTTTTGGGAGTCACGCGATCCTGGTATTTCCCGGCAAGCTGGGAATACGCACCGAAGTGGATGAATGCGCCGAACTTGGAACCGCGGAACCATTTGTTGAGCCGGGCCTCCGTTTCCGCCGGGTGCTCCAACGTCGGGGGCATGAGTGTATCGAAGTCCTTGTTCCTTTTTACACCGGCATGGAGTGAAGTTGCGCAGAGAAGAACGAGAATTAGAGAGGTGAAGACTGTTTTCATGGATGAATTTAATTCGTTATGCATAATGGCAAAAACTGTTTGGCTTTTGATCTACTTTAAATGCCCGGTGTCACATTAATCGCTTGCTTTGCTTTAGCTTTGTAGCCCTTTACGAGACGCGGTACCGCCTCAATCGTTGGCTTCATTTTCTCGATCGGATTCGCTTCGAGCAGCTTGCCGGCTTCCAGAAGAATCGCGACCGCTTCGTCCTGAACCACGCCGTTGCCATCAGGGCCCACATTGAGCAGCAGATTGCCGCCCTTCATATTTACATCTTTGAGCTTCTCATAGACCGTTGCCGCATCCTTCCAATCGTCATCGTCCTTCTTGTAGCCCCAGGACTTGTTCATCGTGTAACAGGCTTCCCAATGCTTCGGGAATGCAGCATCAAAATGACGTTGCTCTTTACAGACAAAGTCCGCCTCAAACGCCTTACGTTTGCCGACACGATTATTCATAATTACGTGAGAACTCGCGGTACGAAGGGAGTTATAGAGGTCAATTCCGTCCGCAACGGTCCACCACTCAACCCACTCACCATCAAACCAAAGAATGGACGGGTCGTATTTTTCAATCAGCTCCAGAAGTTGATTCTTTTGGTAGGTGACATAAGTCTGCTTGTCACTGCCTTTGCCGCGATCGGCTAAAAAGGTACGTCCCCAGCGCCAATTCGGGGTCTTCTTTTGCAAACTCGGCACCTGTGTCGGGTGATTCCAGTCAAGGACACTGTAGTATAGCCCGAACTTAATACCGTGTGCTTTGCAGGCTTTGCTCAGTTCGGCGAGGATGTCACGCCCCTTGAAAGGGGTACTGCCCACATCAAAGTCGGTGTATTTGCTATCCCAAAGGCAAAAACCGTCGTGGTGCTTGGAAGTGATGACCAGGTATTTCATCCCGGCCCCTTTGGCGGTACGGACAATGAGGTCGGCGTCAAATTGAGCCGGATTAAAATCCTTGATGATCTCTGCATATTCTTCGCGAGGAATCTCCAAATTGGCGGCGATCCACTCTGAATACTTGCCGGGCATTTTCTGCCCCTTGAACTCGCCGCCTAGCTGTGAATAGACACCAAAGTGAATAAACATGCCGTATTGTGCATCCACAAACCATTGCATGCGCTCGTTGTATGCCTCGAGCGCCTCTTCCACAAAAGCGGGGTTCGCGACCTCTTCGGCAGTGCCCATATTAGCAGCAACAGTCATGCTGAGTGCGAGCGTTAATAATTTCCAAGTCTGGTTCCTAGCTGTAGGTTGATTCATATAGTATGAGTGTTTAAATCTCGGTATTACCTGAAGGATTCTTGCCCCCTCGCCCACCAGCCTAGTCGATAGGTTTGGCGCGGAGTTCACAAGTCATGAGTTACGAGATTTTATACTAACAAATTGGCAAAAACTGTCTATCATCCATATGGATGATACGCCCCTCAAAGCCACTAGAGCGCACAATCAGCGCCCTTCACAACATTCGAAACATCAGTCGTCACAGAACTGGTCCCCCACTCTTTGAACTGTTTCGCCTGCTGTATGTCATTAATAGTCCAAACGTGGTGCTGGAATCCGTTTTCGCGAACGCGCTAAATAAAGGCGGCATCCACCCAATGCCGCCCCGAACTGATCGCGTCGGCTTTAATTCGATCCAGCGTATCGAGCACGCTATCATCATTAGGTGTAATCTTCCCCGATTTCATTTTTTTGAAACTGACAAGCCAAGCGGTCTGATACTGAGGTGCCACAGCCTTCAGCTCTCGGAGCACCTCCTGCTTGAAACAAATGAGCATGATCTGATCATCTTCGAGACCCGAGCTCTTTATCTCTGTCAGTAAAGCCGGAATGATCTCCGCGCCGGATTTGATTTCGATAAATATTTTTCCGCCGACTGGCACGGTTGCCAAAATTTCCGCCAGCGTTGAAATGCGAGTCCCCTTAAATGCTGGATCGAACCATGCCCCCACATCCAGTTTTCGCAGTTCACTCAGGGTGGATTGCGCGACATTCAGGTCGGCTCCCGCTGTCCGCTTTATAGTCTCATCATGGATACAGACAACATGCCCGTCCTTGGTCAGTCGAAAATCCCCCTCAATCGCATCCGCCCCCTGCTTCCACGCGAGTTCAAAAGCTGGCAACGTATTTCCTGGCGCTCGCTTTGAGGCACCGCGATGCGCCACAATCAACATTGCTGCCTCAGCCCTTAATCGTGCATTGCCACTCAATGAACATCGAGCGTTTCAAGCACCCGCGGTAGCGCATGTAATGTGTATTCAGCCTCATCCATCCATACCAGATCCTGCCACCAACCGGTATCGTTGGGTTGGGTCGCACCGTCGGTGGTGCGCCCCTGACAGACGATGTCGGTGATCTTTTTTTTCAAGGCTTGGACAATTTTAGGATGATCTGCAATGACGTTGCTTTTTTCCTGCGGGTCGCGGGCTAGGTTGTAGAGCTCCGGCTCGGTTTTTTTCTTGTGCGACATCACCAGTTTCCAATCACCGTCGCGAATCCCGTAGCGCCCGGAAGTTTCATGGTGAATCATGGGGGATCGGTCGAGAGTTGCATCGGGGTTGAGTAGAACGGGATAGAAGCTTTCGCTGTCCTCGCCGGCAGTGTCGGGCAGCGCAGTGCCGACCATTTCGGCGAAGGTGGCGAGCAGGTCGGTTTGTCCGATGAGTTGGGGCCACTCGCGTCCGGGCTGTTTGATGCCTGCGGGCCAGCGCACTAGGAAGGGCACGCGGTGTCCGCCTTCGTAGATGTCGCGTTTACCGCCGCGATAGATCCCCGCGCTGTGGTGCTGGTAGGCCTGGATGCGTTGTTTCCAAGTAGTTTCCGGGCCGTTGTCGCTGGAAAAAACAATCATCGTGTTTTCAGCGAGCCCAGCGGCATCGAGATAGTCGAGAAGGCGTCCGACATGATAGTCGGTTTCGATCATAAATTCGCCGTAGGCACCGGCTTCGCCCAAACCTTGGAACTCGGGTAATGGCACCACCGGCTTATGCGGAGAGGTGTAGGGCAGGTAGAGGAAGAAAGGCTTTTGACTGTGCGCGGTATGCCCCTTGATCCATTCGATGGATTGGTCGGTGAATCGGGTCAGGCATTGGTTGTCAATGAAGTCTGGCGCGGTTTCGAGCAGTCCTTTTTTTAGGGTGGTTTCATAGGGCGGCATCATGCGGTAGTCGCGGAATACCCCCCCCATCGTGTTGGGTTTCTTTTGGGTGAAGAGCGTGGGCGGAACCTTAGCGTATCGCCCTTCGAACCAAGCGAGAATGCCGTAGTTCATTGAGGCGGGAATGCCCCAATAGTAGTCAAATCCTTTGTCGAGCGGCATATCGGTGACGGGTTGCGACCAGTCGCGGTTGTCGGGGGTGCCGGGGAAATCCATGCCTAGATGCCACTTGCCCACCATGGCGGTGGCGTAGCCGTTGTCGCGCAGGAACGAGGCTAGTGTCATGCGCCCGTCGGCAATTAGGCAGGGTGCTTCTGCTTTCATGACGCCGCGCTTCAGGGTGGTGCGCCAGCTGTAGCGCCCGGTCAGCAGACCGTAACGCGATGGGGTGCAGACGGTGTCGGAGCAGTGAGCATCGGTGAAGCGGATGCCTTCGTTCGCGAGTCGGTCGATGTTCGGCGTCTGGAATTTGGAGTCTGGGCTCAGGCAGCTCGCATCGCCAACGCCTTGGTCATCGGTATAGATGATAATGATATTTGGGGTGGCGCCCTGGGCGATCAGTGAGAGGACGAAGAGCAGTCCGAAAATTAGGTATTTCATTATTATTTTTTACTTTCGTTGAGTGGTGAATGTCAAAAGGTGTCATTCACTTCTGACTGTTTCGTAAGCCTTCTACCGCTTTATCAATTTTCTTTAACAACTGGAACTGCTTGTCCGCTATTGTGGAACCAGCGCGCGGGGCTGCCCAAGTATACATACCTCCCGCGGAAATGACACGAGTCGTCCATTCGATCGCTTGATCCGGAGGAAAGGCGCATTTTCCGAGGGTCCAACGATCCTGCAACCCCATAAAGACATGCCCCAGTGTGCTTTTGTTCGGATCGCCAACGGGCTCTCCACTACAGCTCATCCACGGGTTGGCTTCAATCGCGGTGATCATCGGCAAATTGATCGGCTCCCAGAATTTGTGTCGTGATCTCGGCGTCGGATGACCTCCGAAATAGTCACACTGCGCAGAGGACTTAAACGGAGGCCCCGCCATGCGATTAAAGGCCACGATCGCCTTCGGGTTGGCTGCCAGCACGATGTCCCGCCACGCCTGACGTTGCCCAGGCGTCCTCAACCCGCCTGCCCCATCAAACCACCAGCCATCGATCTTAGTGCCATATCGCTCGGCATAGTGCTTGAGAATCAGCTCACCGACCGCCTCATAATGTGCCATGCCAAGTGATTCGATATATTCGAACCACACGTCCTGTAACTCTTCCTTTACTAAGTCAGAATGGAAGCCCTCACTGGCGAAATAGACGATCGTTTTCTTGCCCGTGGCGCGGACAGCGTCAAGCGCCTCTCCGATCACATCTCGCCGCGAGAAAGAGCCACGATCAGGATACTCAGCACCACTAAAATAATCTCTTGTTTTGAGGATTTTTTCGAGTTCCGGATGGGGGCCGGTAAAGTAACAGGGTCCCGAGGGCTGAGTAATATTGAGTATCACATGATTCGCCGTTTTTAACTCAGCCAACTGTTTCGCTAATGTATTGGCATCAAATTGCTCGACGTCCTTGATGCCATTTTTCTCGGATGGCAGCGCCAAGCGCACTCCCCAGGTTCCGGCATAGGGCAATGCGTTTGGAGTCGGATTGTAAATCCGCTGCAGTTCAGCCACCTGACGTTCCTCGGAGAATGCCAGCAGTTTTCGTGCTTCCTCGTCATCGAGTTTTTCAACGCCCAACAGCATCACGACTTCAGCATTCCTCAGGTCGCCGGTTGCATGTGTGACTACTCTTAACTTCACCGTGGCAGGTGTATCGTCAAAACCATCCAGACTCACACCCTCCACCGTATTGCGACCTAACCTTGGCAATTCAAACTTGTATCCATGGAATGTGGATAAGGAGTAACACATTACGTTGTCTCGAACCTTATGCCGGGAACTCTTGATCACCCCCTTTAGTTCGACTTCGACTTCGACTCCGCGGCGAAGATCTGGCCAATCGGCTTTAGAAGGTTCACGGATTGTGGAAGACTGCTGACGAACAGGCCGTGGTTGAACGACATCCAATTGAGGTCGTAATTTGACGAACTCCAATTCGCTGGTGGGAACAACGAACTCAAGGGAATAGCAACTCACTTGCCATCCCTGTTCGGTTTGTTTGAGCAGTTTAACCCGTGTGCCGGCAGGTAATCCTACGGAACCTGAACCATTATCTGCGCCTAGCATTACGTCTTGAGGCGAGCGGAGATCCGCCTCGGCAGGCACTGCCAGTGCAAGCGAACTAGCCAAAAGCAAGCAGACGCAATAGGTGACGACACCTCGAAAGTAGATCATGCCGCCCCTCATAATTACCCTACGTAAAATAGCTGTTATTACATACTTCATATTATATTGAATAACGATACTTAGTCATAACATTCCCCGGATAAACGTGAGTCTTCCTCTGGATCGAGTCATAAAGCGTCATTAATGTGTGAGTCATGCTTCCTCGCGTGCCGGCGTGATTCTAACGTCCACCAGCCCAACAGATTAACCCGCCACCTGTAAAAATGAGTTGTCTCCCCAACTCTCAATCTGAAAAGAATCTAATATCTAGTCTCTTTTTGCCCTTCTTAGCTGGAAAAATCAGCACCATCTCACGGCTATTCGCATGGCTGAATAATCTGGTGCCGCCCAACGTGTTTTCCTCAATATCTCTAACAATAAACGAGGTAAATTCCCCACCTGCAGGCAAATCCAGTTTACTTATCTTCGATTGCCCAGGTTTCATACCAAAGCGTTCGTTATCAAATTCAATAAGCAATGGAGCATTAATGAAATTGATGAAACGGAAACTACTGTTAGGAAACGTTGAATCAGAGTCATCCAAACCAAACAAGGCGATCGGAAGCCCCCCCGTTTTGTTGGATCCGACTTCCTTAAGGAAGTAGAGTATTTCACTAGATCCAGTGATCAACGGAGCCTTTCCGATGAGCCGGTATCTCTGCTCCGGGTCCTTATGATCCGTATACAGCTCAATAAATTCAGCGGAAGACAGGGTATAAGACTTCGACCTTTTACTCTTCCGGAGCTCTATCTGAGTGAACTCCTTGCCATTGCGATAGTATAGATTCTCATAAGGCAAACTTGACAACGAAATCGCGGTAAAAGTAATACGCCCTCCTTGATTTGGCTCTTCGGCGCTTGAGGTGCCGATAAGAAAAAAAGCGGCAATAAGCGCCAATAATGTATTGAGTTTATATAAAGTCATGAATGTTGGGACTAAATTCCTGATTGATCTAACCATCTTAAATTGACGACCTTGAAACGCCTCCCGAAGGTTTGGTTGATCGAATCCAGTTGGGCCGCTCCAGTTGGAGACAAAGGGTTCGCATAATTCTCGCTCCATGGGTCATCTACAGGGTTGATATATTCTGGGACTCTCTGGACGGTCGCCTCACAAATGGCTTGAACCATCCCCCCTCCGATAGTGGTGACTTCGCCATAAGCTCGAATCTTAAAGGTGTCGCTTCGGGCAGTCAGCTTGGGAGCAATCGGCAAGAGAATGTTTGCTTGATTAATCTCCATAGGAATACCCGTGGCATTGTTCCGATCTCCGACATCAGCATACGGAAAAAAAGACGAATAGTCGCTGTAGTTCGGTATCGTATCAGACGTAGCGGCTCGAATTCCACTGGACTGGTTACCGTTAATTCCTGCCTGCTCAATGGCCTCCTGTAAAGCTCCCTGGGAGGAACTACTGCCATTGGTAATACGCCGGTTTACAAAATCCGATATACTCATAAAGGGGCCCCGGGTTCTGACTTCATCAACGATCTTGGCAGCAAGATTACTGATATCACTGTCACTGAGTCGCGACAATTTCTCCCATTCATTAGTTGAATTGGTATCCGAGGCCGAGCTGCTCAGAGGAAAGGGTGTGCCTGTTGCAGAGTCGGTCGCTCCTTGAAGCGACTGGATGCCCAAGTCCTTATTCCCCCGAAGAAGGGCACTCCATGCGGCCACCGAGGTCGAATTCACATTAAAGGCTCCGTTGATTAAGCTGTAGGCACCCAACTTTTTGTAGCCGTCAGCTGGAGTGAGCAAGGCTTCAATATCTGTCGCAATCATCCCGTCAGGGAGATAAGGCTCCAATGCTGGGTTTGCCTGTGCCGCTTGGTAGTCATCACTAAAAAAATCGCGAAGTGTCGCAGTCCGAGCCGAATCAAATGAACCGGAGGTTGAATACCCGCTGCCACTGATCGTATAAGCCGGTGCAATCCCCGAGAGATAGTAGCGATCAAACAACGCGTCATTCAGCAACCATGAGGCATCATTCAGAGTAAAATCTGCCAGATTCCAATAGGCTGTTGTGTTATCATAAATTGAATCCTTTGGAATATAGGGAGGCTTCCATGAATTACCAATGGCGTGTGTGGGTTCAAACAGCCGCGTTCCTATATTTGCCCCTGAGAACTCAACGAGCGAATACAAGGGCGATTTAGGAATACTCAACAAAGGAAAAGAACTGTCGCCGTCACCCAAATCATAACTTTTGCCGTAAAATCCATTATTACCGGAGCCTAATGCATCTAGATCGATGCCAACTGCATTCATCAAGTTATTGTAGCCGTCTGCCGAAACCGATTTCACTACCATGTTAAATGGGGCTCGTCCGTAAAGCTCTGTATTCGTGCAAACCGGAGCCGTGGCATTAAATTGCGAAAAGACTTCCAGGGCGGTGTCTGCCTCATCATAGTCCGTTGGTATTGTCAGCATAGAAAGTATTCCAAAGGACTTCTTCGCCGCCCCCAGATCGCTAAACGTGTAACTCAGCGGCCATACATCATTTGTTTCGTCCCACCGAGCCCCTGTGTCTACGTTAGTTGAAGTTTCGCTTCCTGTATGATTTAAGCGGAATTCTTTCCCCGCCACGTGCTCGCCAAATCTCGCCTCATCGTTCAGTTCATTGGGCTTCCTTATGGAGGCCGGCAAGTTTGTCTCGATTAGGTTAGCGATGCCAGCACCAGACGCGGTTGCGAGATTGAACAGGAGATCGATTGTATATTGTCCCGCTTGGGTGGTTTCTACTGTTTCCCAACGATCTCGACTCACTTCACGCCCAGCGCCATTAATGAACGTATTTTGGTAGGGGAATTCATCAAACCAGATGCCAGATGTGGTCGCATCATAGTTCATCCCCGGAAGTAGTTCGTCATTCAGGACGTTGGCATCACTGCTGCGATCGGCTTCGATCGGGGGAGAATAAATCAGCACCTCGCCTGGGTTCATACTAAGGTCGGTAATTAGGTAGCTCAAGTTGGCATCCAGTCCGGATTTGCGCTTTGCAAAATCATAAAACGATGTGTCTGATCCTCCATTAGAACGACCTTCCTTCCCATAATACTTCTGATCACCATCTGGGTCTGTAACTCGAAACCGAACCCCACCCGCAAAACCATTTTCCAGCGTCACAGCGAATTTATCCGCTGTAATCTTGCTGTCGTATGGATTCCAAATAATGAAGAAAGGATCCACCACCATTTGCAGCTTATTATCTTTATACACTAAGCTGTAGATGGCATTAACCCCCAATAAGACAGGCGCATAACTGGCTCTGATTGGACGAAATGCGTAACCTCCAGATGAATTCGTTTCTCTATTGAGAGCATGGACCTTAATATTACGATCACCCACATAACGTTGGTCTTGAGCATGAATATCGATGAGATTATTATTAGGATTGGCGGTCGTTCTATTGGGAAAATACGCTCGGGCATCGAGCGCATAGTAATTCCCTGAAGTGCTTAATCGCTTATACAAATTCGCATAATCTCGCAGAAGCCACCAACTGGGCCCCCGCACCACAGTTTCCGGCACAGTGATGTCGCCGGAAAAGTCATTACCTGCTCCTGGCAAATCTCTGAATAAAAATCGATCTAGAACAGTCATTTCTGGCGCGTTTTGAATCGCCGCTAAGTTGTCGCTTCCTGCGACAAACTCCCCATTTTGTTGGTTAAAAAGAGTCGCGTCCTCGGACTCCGCGTTGCCATCCATCTCAAAGGCGAGGCTAAGGTCGCGGCGGAGACCTCCATTTTTGACATCACAGAGCACAGCACGACTGCCAAAGGTGATGTCGTGGCGGAATGCTTTCAACCAATCAGTCGCATCCTGATTACTTCCGGTGACAAGTGGCAGACCTGAGGTGCTGACCGCTTTGCCGATATTGGCGAGCCAGCCATTGTTTGAGGAGTCCGCTTCGATGGGATGCGCCACCAGTCCGTTGAACGGGCTGGCAACATCACTGGCAAACACATCATAATCAACACCAGGAGAAGAAGACAAGCGCGCTGCTTGCTTGCGCTCGTCATCGGTATAAGTCCCCTCGTTCCATGCCAAATCGGCTTTGCCCCCTTCGTCTTCGACCCAATAGGCATAGTAGCTGTCACTCAAAGACCCGGCGTTGGAGATCGGTATTTTTTCAACGATCACGTCATTGTTTACATCGCGACTCCCAGAGGGATCGACCGCTTCGAAAATTGTGTATGGATTGGACAACGTCGCCCCCTGGGCATCCGTATCCAAGGACAAGCCATTTGGCGCAGACGAAGAGACCAGCCACCGCTTGAAAGTTTTAGTATCCGGAGTTGCAGCACTGTAGCCGCTGGTATCCCAAACACCTGCCCAGCGATGACGCCCTGCCACAGCCGTCTTTGAACCATCATTCGCCAAGATATCAGCAACCGCCGTCACCCGCTGATCCGGCCCTGCAGTCTTTTGCAGTTCCCCTAGTGCGATTTGCAGGCCGAGCAGGGCGGATTGCTCGGCCCGCAACTGCTTGATCGATATCTGAGCGGATCGCGACTCCACCTGCACCAAGGTCGTGATCGACAGCAGCAACAACAGCACGAAAGCCATCAAGCTCAACGCGATCACCAAGGCGAAAC
>Ga0209197_1000670_pt1 | contig 23446 bp, 19 predicted proteins | sample COGITO_mtgs_1105_4_FD_184802 | JGI IMG/M metagenome (GOLD analysis project Ga0209197, IMG submission 184802) | Pelagic marine microbial communities from North Sea - COGITO_mtgs_110512 (SPAdes) (version 2) | ecosystem: Environmental > Aquatic > Marine > Epipelagic ... | reverse complement strand
ACCATTAACCCTGGCTGTGGGTTAGAAATAGCTTGGCGTTCTACATTGGTCATTCTCGGAATAAGTAAACCCTGTGTGGTAGTGGTAATATCCAATAATGCAGAAGTATCTGGATTTGATGTACCAATACCAACCTGTGTATACGCACTTGCAGATATTGACAATACTGCTAAAAATATAAAAAAATGCTTCATTGGTTCATTTTTTTTTATTGTTTATTTGATCTAAAAGGGAATCAAGATCTGTCGTTGCGCTTGTTGAAAAGTCTTGTGAAAATATACTTTGTCTTATAAAAGCCAAAAATATAAGAGGTAGTAATTTTTTGTACATAATAATAAATTTTATTTTTTGTGGGGTAGATAATTTACAATATTACTTATTTAATTAGTTTTATAATAGAATAAAAAAACCAAAAAATGTAAATTTTGAAGCAGAGTATATATAATTTTATGTTTTATACATTAAAAATTAAATTTCTTTTTAATAGAAGAGTTTCACTAGTAGAACCCATGGATGATAGCATTTGATTTTGAAACTGTGAGAAAACAGTCTGAAAGGATAGGCTAAGTAATAAGAATAGAAATATTCTTGGCTGCATTTTAGAGGGTATTTTAAAAAAAATGCAGTACACTAAGCATCAATCCTTTATTTTTCTCAAAAAAAAGTTTTAATGCGCTGTGCTTTTTAGAAATAGCAAAGTAAAAAAGATAGCTTCTGAAAAAAAGTTGTTAATTTTATTGTCTCACATTCTAACACCTCTAAAAGCTCTGTAACCCAAAAAAAATCATACCGAACGTTTATGAATTGATATCCCCCTTGTTTAAAAAACATGACTTTCCTTTTATGGGTGGTCTTCGTGAGATGATGTATAACCCATGGCTTCCATATATCTTACATTAAAAATAGCCCACTAAAAAACCCCTTCATCTCTGCAAGCTTGCTTGAGCGTTTTTTTGTTTGTAGTATTTTCAAAGCAAAGCTTTAAAAATCATGAAATAATTCTGTAATGGTCACAAGTAAAACCAGTACTTTCAAAGCTATTTTGAATTTACTGGTTTTTTAATTGCCCACACTATATTAAAATTAAGACTATTTTATTGTATTTAATTTACTAACTACATCAAGACTCTCTCCTATTTCAAAGAAATCAACTGTTATAAAGTTGGGAAACTTATTTTTTAAGTCTTTACACGTTATAATATGATTCATAAAAAATTTAAATGAATTTACATTTTTGGCATTATTTTTATTACCAGTGATTGAAGTAATGAAATGATTGAATATAAAAAGACTATTTGTAGGATTTCCTCTATTAAATTCACAGTTAATTTCACCATATTTATTTTCTACAGCAAAATCCCATATATAATGATACCAACTTTGTTTTTCATTTGCATCATTTTTATCTGAGAGTATTACTAACCTTTTATTAGAATCAATCATCGTTTGTAACTTTGGCCATAAAGAATTAACATCTTGTGTATGTAAATATTTTAATAACCCGACTTGAGTAATTTCATTTTCTATAGCATTTGATGATGTATAAGACTCTAATATTATAGTTATTATTTCATTTGGATTATTATCTAAAAAATATTTAATGTCATTTAAATAAATGGATAATGGTTTGTGTCCTAAAAATTTATAAGCATGATAAACAACAATGCTTCCATTATCGTCGTATACATCAATCATTAGTCCTCGTACACCATTGTTAAGTTGTTCGATTATGTTGGATTTCTGATTTGGAAAAAGAAAACTGTCTTGTTTTGAATTAAAGGCATTATGGGTAGTAAGATAGGCAACTTCATTATATCTCTTATTGCATAAATCTTTTGAACCATTACATTGTCCATAAAAGTTAAACGAAATTAAATATAAAATAGAATATATATATGTATGCACTAATCTTTCCATAATATAAACAGGTTTAATTTTTATTAAAAATATGAAAACAAAACAACAAATAAATACCAGTAAACATAGGTATTTCTTGAAACTATTTAAAGGGATAGCTTAAGTATTAATAATATAGGTTATAAAAAAGACAATTAAAAATCATGTATTGACTTTCTTAATACATCAAATGCATTTTAGATTTGTTTTTCCAACCAGCCTTATAAGCTGAAGCAACGAAATAGATTTTAAGATCTGCTTTATAAGCAACTTCTACAAAATATATTTTCTTATCTGCCTTATAATCAGCATTAGTAAAAAACCATTTTCCATCATTATCACCAGCTTTGTAATCTGAAGATACTTTATACACCAATAAGTCTGCTTTATAATCTGAGCTCACAACAAAAACCTTTATATCAGCCTTGTAATCTTTATCTACTGAGTAAATTTTTTGTGCTTTAGTAGTAGCTATGGTAAGTATAAAAAAAGTACCTAAAATTAATAGTTTCATCGTATTTAAATTAAAAGACTCCTTAAATATACACAATAAAACTACTTCTCTATTTGTAATACATTCCAAAAAAATCTAAGTTGATTTTTCTAAATGTTTTGGAGGTGTAATTTTTGAGACTATATAACCAACAATCATGGCTAATAGAAATGAGGGTGCTAACACATCTAATTCTATAAAATAAGCACCTATACCTTCCATATTTGAAACTACAAACTTAAAAAATATTACAGAGATAAATCCTGTGATCATAGATGCAATAGCTCCTTTTTCTGAATACCCTTTCCAAAATAATGATAGAATAATTACTGGACAAAAAGTAGCTGCAATTCCAGACCACCCAAAAATCATAATCCAAAAGATCTTTCGCTCTGGATACAAGTTATACAATAAAATAGCAATACATAATGCAACTACTGCCATAATAACGGTAACCAATCTTGAAAAACTAGTTAAATCTTCATCTTTTAAATCGGGTCTAAATATTTTTTGATAAAAATCTCGTGTAATAGCACTAGAGGCAAGAACAAGAAGGGAATCTATGGTAGACATGATTGCAGAAAGTACAATAGCAATAAAAATTGCTACCAGAATTGATGGTAAAAATTCATTGGTAATCATGCTCAATACATTTTCTCCACCATTTCCTAAAACAGCTTCGGGATCTTGACCTTCACTTGTAAAATAAATTCGAGCAAGAATACCAATTGTTACTGCTGCTGCATCAGTAAGTAACGTAAAAATAAGCGCAATCCATTTTCCTTTATCAATCTCTTTTTCACTTTTAATAGACATAAAACGAACATAAACCTGTGGAGATCCTAAAAAGCCCAAACCTATCATAGAAAAACCAAGTATTGTAAAAAGATTCATTAAACCATCATCACTTCTTCCCATGATTTGAGTTAATGTAGGGTCTATAGCATTTAACCCTTCAGATATTCCAGCTCCATGATCCATAGAAAACCACACAACAATAGGTAGTAAAACCAATCCAAAAAACATCAAGATACCTTGAAACATATCTGACCAGACAGCAGCAACAAATCCACCAATAAATATATATATAAGTACAATAACAAAGCCAATAAGTGCACCTATTCTATAATCAATGTTCAGCATAGATTCAAATGCTATACCAGTAACATCCATTTGAGATGCCACATAAATAACAACAAAAACTACCAGAGTAGCAGCTGAAATAATTCTTAAAGTATTGGTAGATGATTTAAAGTGACTTTGAAGATAATCTGGAATTGTAATTGATTTGTACGTATCTGATCTTCTTTTAAAACGTTTGGCCATAAATTGCCATGATAAAAATACTCCCAATAATTCACCTAAAACTACCCAATAAGCAGAATAACCAGCCATGGCTCCCATACCTGTTAAACCAATAAGTAACCAGCCTGATTCTCCAGTAGCTCTTGCTGAAAAGGCAACAGCCCAAAACCCCATTTTTTTTCCTCCCAAATAGTAATCACTCATGCTGTTAATTCGCCGAGAAGCAAAAATTCCTATTAAAAAAAGAATACTAACATAAATTGCTAAAACGATAATTTTTGTAATCATTGTGGATGTATATATAAGTAATTATAGGTTGAAGATAGTCTTTCTAAAACAATTAGTTTTTACAACTAATTGATCAAGAATACGAATTAAATATATCTACTTAATAATAAGTTTGTTAACTAATATAAAAATTGAGAGGAGAGGACTTTTTAACCTAAATATCTTCTTAGGGCAACCCTATGATCAGAATTACTTTTGTCATAGTTGGTTACTAAAATCTCTAAAATTTCTGGAGAGATATTCCCTATTTCAGCTTCGTTTTTATATTTAGAGATATATAAATTATAATGCTGCTGTTCTTTTTCGAAAATAAGAAAGTGTTCTGAGTTTAATTCTGTGTAGGATATTTCATTTCCATCAAAGGAACTTGAGGTATCTTTTTTAAAAGGAGAAAAATCGAAATACTTAAAAATATTATCCATATTAAATTAATTCAGCAGAAAGTCCTAGACTTAATAATTTAGAACAACGCGGTTCTAAATCTTTAAATTCACCTGTTTTAACGGTACATTTTCCTTTAAAATGAACCAACCAAGTGCATTGCTCTGCTTGTTCTTCAGTATGTTCACAAACATTAACGAGAGAATCTATTACAAAATCAAAAGTATTCACTTCATCATTATGTAAAATAATTTCGTGTTGTTGAACCTCTTTTTCTAAAATATTAAAATCTTCTTGAATTTTTTCTTTTTCACTCATGTTTACAAATTTATAAAAAAATCTAGCTACATCAAGTATTTTAAAGCTAACCAATTATTTCTTTCAAGCTTTGAGTCTAAAGTTAAACCATATTTTACAACTTGCTTGTTAATAATTTGAAAATCTTCTTTATAAAAACCGCTAAGCAATAATAGTCCTTTTTCATTCAAACAATCTGTGTATGTTTTCATATCAGATAGTAGGATATTTCTATTAATATTAGCGATAATTACATCATACTTTTTCCCTTTTAGTAAAGAAGCATCTCCTTCATAAACAGCAATATGATGACAATTATTTCTTTCAATATTTTCTAAAGAATTTTCATAACACCAGGAATCAATATCTATAGCTTCAAGAGGTTTGGCTCCCTTCATTTCGGCAAAAATTGCTAAAATTCCGGTTCCACATCCCATGTCTAGCACTTTTTTATTTTCTAAATCTAATGCCAATAAATGTTGAACCATCATATGAGTTGTTTCATGATGTCCTGTTCCAAAACTCATTTTTGGTTCGATAATGATATCGTACTTTAGCGATGGTTTTTTATGAAAAGGAGCTCGTATACTTACTAAATCATTTACTTGAATGGGATTAAAATTCTTTTCCCATTCTTCATTCCAATTGGTTTGAGCTACCTCATTTTGTTTGTGTGTAATTTCAAACTCATCAGAGTTTAAAACAAAAACATCATCCAATATATTTATACTCCATTCTTTTTTTTGAATGTATGCCGTTACACCATGGCTGTGCTCTACAAAACTTTCAAAGCCTACGTGGCCTAACTGAGCAATTAACATTTCTGTTGCTGGCTCTTTAGGTGAAACATTAAAATCGTATGCTATATAAATGGCATCCATAAATACTAGAAGGTGTTAAAAAGCTGAAACAATTCCTGTAAAATCAATTGCGTTAAGAGAAGCACCGCCTATCAGTCCTCCATCTACATCTTCCTTAGAAAATATTTCTTGAGCATTCGATGGCTTTACACTTCCTCCGTATAGGATAGAAACATCATCAGCAATGGTTTTTCCATAGGTGGAATTAACTAAACTTCTAATAAAAGCGTGCATTTCTTGAGCTTGTTCAGGGCTTGCTGTTTCTCCAGTACCAATAGCCCATACTGGCTCATATGCTAGCACTATATTTTTCCATGCAGAAGCATCTAAAGCTAAAACAACATTTTTTAATTGACTTTCTACAACCTTAAAATGATTCTCTGATTTTCGGTCTTCTAACAATTCACCAAAACAAAAAATAATTTCTAAGTTATTTTTTAGTGCTGTTGAAACTTTTTCAGTTAACATTACGTCATTCTCTCCAAAATAAGTTCTTCTTTCAGAATGTCCTAATATGACTGTTTTTACCCCGATATCTTGTAACATATCAGCTGAAATCTCTCCAGTATAGGCACCACTTAAAGCTTGGTGCATATTTTGAGCAGAAACCTCTATAACTGACCCATGAACTGCATCCACTGCAGAACTTAAGTTGATCGATGTAGGTGAAATTAGCACTCTACAATTTGGCGAGATAACTCCTAGAGTTTCTTTTAAATCATTAATTAATGCCTTCGTTTGAGTGGCATTATTATTCATTTTCCAATTTCCTGCTACAATATTTTTTCTCATTTTATTCTTGTTTTTTAACAAGCGGCTAAAATACTTATTTTTTAAGGGCTTCTAGAATCTTTTTGTCTGAAATTTTAGTTGCTTTAAATAGAGTAATTTCACCTGATTCATTCACAACCAAATATCTAGGAATCCACCATAGATTTAAAAAATCTCCAAAAGCACCCTTTTTACCCTCGCGCATATAATAATGGTCTCCACTAATCTGAAAACGTTCTATAGCTTTTTTCCAATTTTTTAAACTTCTGTCTAAAGAAAGAAAAACAACATGAACATCAGGGTTATCAGTCTGAAGATTTTTTAGGATTGGTAAAGTTTCAATACAATCACTACACCATGATGCCCAAACATCAATCAGTAACTTGTTTCCTTTATGTTTAGATAATATGTTCTTAAATGATTCCTCTTGCTGAGAAATGTTTATGAATTTTTCTTGCAATGCTTCAGTAGAAAATTGGGTGGGATTTTGACAACCAACCAAACTCATCAAAAACAAAAAGATAATTTTTTTCATTATTTATTATAATCTAATTCTGGGATCTAACCAACTATACGTAATATCTACTAATATGTTTATAATAATAAACAGGGAAGCTATAACCAAAACACTCCCCATAATAATGGGTAAGTCTAAGGTGTTTAATGCAGTTACTATTTCTTTTCCTAGGCCATTCCAATTAAAAATATACTCTACAAAAACAGCACCGGCCAACATAGAAGCAAACCAACCTGAAACTGCAGTTACAACTGGATTTAGTGCGTTTTTCAATGCATGATTTTTGATGATTTTATAAGTATTGAGTCCTTTAGCTTTGGCTGTTCTAATATAGTCTTGACTTAAAACATCTAACAATGAATTTCGCATTAATTGAATAACAACTGCCAAAGGTCGAATTCCTAAAACTATGGCAGGTAAAATCAAGTTTTTCCATTGTATATAAATATCCTCACCAAAATCATCAACAACATAAAAACTTCCTGTCATTTCTAATCCAGTATATTCTTTTAAAACAAATCCAAATAGCCAAGCAAATAAAATCGCTGAAAAAAAGGAAGGAATACTCATTCCAAAAGTACTAATAATAGCAATTACTCTGTCAAGCACGGTGTCTTTGTAGACTGCCGATAATATACCAAAAATGATTCCAAAGATGATTGCTATAGAGATTGCAAATAAGGCTAAAATGGCAGTATTTGGTAGAGTCTCAGAAATAACTTCTGATACCTTTTTTCCATTTTTCTGAAAGGATTCTCTTAGGTAAGGGTATTTTAAAACTATTGTCGATCTACCAATAGAAAAAAGTGTTTGATACGAATATTTCCCTTCGCTTAAAAAAGTATAATCTCCTATATTTTTTGAATGAAGTGACAGAGGAGAAAGGTCATTCAAATAATAAAAATATTGAGTGGTTAAGGATTTATCAAATCCGTATTTTTTACGGATATTTAGTAATTGCTCAGAGTCTTCTCGTTGATCTAGCATCATTCTAGCAGGATCACCAGGTAAAACATTAAACAACAAAAAAATTACAGTAACAACTCCGTAAAGCGTTAAAATTCCGTAAAAAAATTTGTTTAGTATAAATCGTATCATGTAAATGACTCTTAAACAAAGATAACAGAAAGTCTTAAAAATATGTACCTTTGTCTAACTTTTAAAAAGACAGATGACTACAGCAGAGATTGTAACTCAGATTCGAAAAAAGAAATCTTTTTTATGTATTGGTTTAGATGTAGACCTCCAAAAAATTCCTGCCTTTTTATTAGAGAAAGAAGATCCCATTTTTGAGTTTAACAAGGCTATTATTGACGCCACCCATCATTTATGTGTTGCTTACAAACCAAATACCGCTTTTTATGAGGCTTACGGAATTAAAGGATGGATATCTCTAGAAAAAACCATCAAATATATTAATCAAAATCATCCAGAAATTTTCACAATAGCAGATGCAAAACGTGGAGATATTGGCAATACATCTAGTATGTATGCAAAAGCGTTCTTTGAAGATCTTTCTTTCGATAGTGTTACAGTTACACCGTATATGGGAAAAGATTCTGTAGAACCATTTTTAGCTTTTAAAAATAAACATACTATTTTGTTAGCACTAACTTCAAATGCTGGAGCTTTTGATTTTCAGACAAAAGAAATTGATGGAAAAAAAGTTTACAAACAGGTATTAGAAACCTCTAAAGGTTGGGAAAATTCTAAAAATCTAATGTACGTAGTTGGCGCCACAAAGGCATCATATTTAGCTGATATAAGGAAAATTATTCCTGAGTCATTTTTACTGGTTCCAGGAGTTGGTGCACAAGGAGGAAATTTACAGGAAGTTTGCAAATATGGAATGAATAATCAAATAGGCTTGTTAATTAATTCCTCTCGTGGTATTCTTTATGCTTCAAAACAAGCAGATTTTGCAGAAGCTGCTGCAATAAAAGCAAGTGAGTTACAAACTCAAATGGCTAAGATTATAGGTTAATCTAACTTTAAAACTTACGATTTTTACAAAACTATTTTTTAATAATTTCCTTAGTATAAACACCTTTATTAGATTCGAATTTTAAAAAATAAATACCGGGTTTATACAAAGACATATCAAATAAAGTATCTATACTAGAAATAGTAAAAGCAGCTAATTTTTGACCTAAAGTGGAATAGATTTTTACTTTTGTTCCAATTAAATATTTTGGAACTTTCACTCTTACATTATTTTCTACAGGATTTGGATAAACAATCAGAGCATCTAAAGTTGTTTCTAACGCTGATAAAGAACTTTCTTCATATACTCTTACATAATCAATTTCCATTATAGATTCACTAAAGTTATTGGGAATATTACCTCCTAGATTCCCCCCCATAGCAATATTTAGCAACAAATAATGCTGATTGTCATAAGGAATTTCTTGAGAGTTTTCTCTTTCAAAAAAAACAGTATTATCCAATAAAATTTGAATAATATCCTCTGTCCAAATAAGTGAGTAGGTATGAAATTCTCCACTAGAATTAGCTATGTATGTTGAACCTCCTTCGTTTTGATATCCATTGGTATTTGAATTTGCATAATGAAGATGACCAATAAGATTGGTTTTATCCCATCCATTTTGTTCCATGATATCAATTTCTCCACAAGACGGCCAACCAACACTACCATAAGTAGATCCAAAATAATTTCCTAATTCATTAATATCAGCTCCTAATGTCCATATAGCAGGCCACGTTCCTGCCTCTGCTGGTAGTTTAGCACGAACATCTATTCTTCCATATTGAAATGCAAACTTTGAATTTAACCTAGCCGATGTGTATGATTTTGTAACATTATTAAACGTATAATTTTCTCCTATGGCCTTTATCTTAAGTGATCCGTCACTCACATATGAATTTGTTATTTGGTCTGTATAATGTTGCTCTTCTCCATTTGCCCAATTACCTCCATCTATTGGAATAATTTGATGGTGCCATTTATTAGAGTCTACAGCTCCTGAATTATTAAATTCATCAGACCAAATTAAATTATTAAATACGGGTGCTGTATAGGTTGATTCTTCAAAAATAAAATCATCAACGAAAGCTATTACATGATCATAATTATCTTCACCATTTACTTGAATTAACACTCTGTTAAAATCTGTTCTAGTTATAGGGTCTGGTGAGGAGGGATCTAAATTAATGTAGTTGTCATTTTCAAAATCAAACGTAATTTCTTGCCATTCATTTAACGTGATGGGCTTTATTATTTCACTTTGCGTATACCAAGGTTGAGAGAGAGATCCATTTTGAAGCTTCACAGAAACTTTATTGGTTTGATTTCCTGTAAGAGTACTAGAAGGAACAAAAATTTTAAAACTAAACGAATTTTTTATTGATAAGTCTATGTTTTGATTCGTATCAAAACGAACATTAGCGTAACGTCCTCCGGTATCTATATATTTTAAGACCTTATCAGAGGTATTTATTCCTTGAACATAAGGATTTGAAAAGGAACTGACTAGCCCACAATCATCACCAACCCATTCAACAATAGTTCCGTTTCCTTCAAAATCATCTTGAATGATTTGTTGTGAAAAAGTAGACAAAGAAAACACATAACAGAATAATAACAAAATATAACGCATACTGTAAAAATTATTTTTTTTCAAAAATAGTTTATTGCTTGTTACTCTTAAAAGTAAACACCTATACAAATACCAAACAAGAGTAGAATTACTTAAAAGTATCTGTATTTTTGTCGTAACCATAAGGGCAGTGTTTGCAGCCACTTTTGCAACAATACCCTCTCTTTATATGATACTTTTCTGTAAAAACTCTAAAGCCTTGTTTGTTTAAGTAAAAGTCTTCTTCAGAAAGCTCTATTCTTTTATTATACATGTTTTTAACAATAAGAGTGACAAAAAAACACTAAAAAATAAAGCATTTTATTCTTCTTTATTTTTTTAATCCGGGAGGATATGATGAAATAATCTCGTAAACAAATTCTTTAATACGTTCTTCTTTTTTCTCTATATTTCTCATCTTCATAGCTCCAGAACCTATTCCTTGCCATATGAGCTCGTTAGTGTTCTTGTCAATAAAATCTATAAATAAGGTTCCTTCTGTATATTGATTTATATTAATATTTGTTCTACCATAAAACCAAGGGTTGTACCCCCAGCCCCAGCCAATACCAATATTGTTATCTGAAACATTTACTTGTTCTCTTGATTTGGTAAAAATACTTACTAGGATATCAGGGTTTGTAGACTTGATAAATCCTTTAGCTACTAACTCAAATTCTACGGCACGCATAATTCGTTTCTTATCTAAATCAGAAACAGACGCTTTGTCTATCCCTTTTTTGTAAAAAGCAAATGTTTTGTAGTTAGTAAAATCAGCTTTAGTATCATAATCTGTAACAACTTTTACAGGCGAGCAAGAACTAAGAATGACTAAACATAGTAAAAAAAGTAATTTTAAAATTTTCATGGAAGTGCAATTTTTATAGGTTATTAAATAATGATGTTTCTACTTTATTAGGGATCGTAACTTTTAATTTTTTCTCTTTTTTCATGGCTCTTTTAATAGCAAAGGTTGCTTCATCGTTTCTAGCCCAATTTCTTCTGGCTATTCCATTGTTTACATCCCAAAAAAGCATAGATTCTAATCTTTTTGATGCTGCTTTACTTCCATCAATAAGCATGCCAAATCCACCATTTATAACTTCTCCCCAGCCTACTCCTCCTCCATTGTGAATAGAGACCCAAGTTGCTCCTCTGAAGCTATCTCCAATAACGTTTTGGATTGCCATGTCTGCCGTAAACCTGGACCCATCGTATATATTTGAAGTTTCTCTGTAAGGAGAATCTGTTCCTGAAACATCATGATGGTCTCTTCCTAAAACAACAGGACCTATTTTACCTTTTTTTATTGCCTTATTGAATGCTTGTGCAATTTTAATTCTTCCCTCTGTATCGGCATATAAAATTCTTGCCTGAGACCCTACTACTAATTTATTTTCTTTTGCCCCTTTTATCCATTGAATATTATCAGCCATTTGCTGCTGAATCTCTGGTGGAGAATATTTCTTAATTTCTTCTAAAACCTCACAAGCTATGATATCTGTTTTTTCTAAATCTTCTGATTTTCCGGAAGCACAAACCCATCTAAAAGGTCCGAATCCATAATCAAAACACATAGGTCCCATAATATCTTGCACATAACTCTGATATCTGAAATCGATACCATTTTCTGCCATAATATCAGCTCCTGCTCTACTTGCTTCTAATAAAAATGCATTTCCATAATCAAAGAAATACGTTCCTTTAGCAGTATGATTGTTAATAGCCCTAGCATGTCTTCGAATAGTTTCTTGTACTTTCTCCTTAAATAAAAGTGGGTTTTCAGCCATCATAATATTCGCTTCTTCAAAAGAAACATCTGTTGGATAATAACCTCCTGCCCATGGGTTGTGTAAAGACGTTTGATCAGAACCCAAATCAATATGAATATTATCAACATCAAACTTCTCCCAGACATCTACTATATTTCCAAGATACGCAAGAGACACCGTTTCTTTGTTTTCTTTTGCTAATCTTACTCTTGCAACTAAGGTATCTAAATCTGTTAATTTTTCATCAATCCAACCTTGGTCTAGACGAACCTGTGTAATTTTAGGATTTACCTCTGCACAAACTGTAATACAACCGGCTATATTTCCTGCTTTAGGTTGCGCTCCACTCATACCACCTAAACCAGCAGTTACAAATAAATTTCCTTTGGGTGATTTTCCTATCTTTCGAAAACCGTTTAAAACAGTAATGGTAGTTCCATGTACAATACCTTGCGGACCTATATACATATAACTTCCTGCTGTCATTTGTCCGTATTGACTTACCCCTAGAGCATTCATTTTTTCTAAATCATCTGGTTGAGAATAATTTGGTATCGTCATTCCGTTGGTAACTACAACTCTTGGTGCATTTTTACTGGAGGGAAACAATCCCATTGGATGTCCTGAATACATTGTCAAAGTTTGTTTCTCAGACATTTCAGACAGGTACTTCATTGTGAGTAAATATTGCGCCCAATTTTGAAAAACAGCACCATTTCCTCCATACGTTATTAATTCATGTGGATGCTGTGCTACTGCAGGATCTAAATTATTCTGAATCATTAACATAATAGATTTAGCTTGTTCACATCTTCCAGGATAGTCAGAAATTGGTCTTGCATACATCTCGTATACAGGACGAAAACGGTGCATATAAATACGACCGTATTTTTTTAATTCTTCAGCAAACTCATACAGTAATACAGCATGATGTTTTTTATCAAAGTAACGCAATGCATTTCTTAAAGCTAACTCTGTTTCATCTTTAGATAAAATTTCTTTTCTTTTTGGAGCATGATTTAAAGAAGTTTCATAATCTCTTTTAGTAGGTAATTTTTCTGGTATACCTAGTTCTATTTGCTCTTTAAATGTCATACGTCTATTAAAATAATTGAAAAGTGATTCTAAATACAAATATAATTGTTTTTTAAAACGAATGATTTTTATACCTTTAAAAAAATCAGCTATTTTTTGAAAATTTCGTAAATTGCACTCCTAAAATCAGGTATTTTTTACGAATAGTATCATAATTAATAATTAATTTATTAAAAATAATAAAATACACAAAAAAGTACTTTGTTAAAATATCATATATCATTTAAAAAAAATGGAACAAATCACTCCTTACAAACCAAAAAATAAAGTTAGAATTGTTACTGCTGCATCTTTATTTGACGGCCATGACGCTGCCATTAATATTATGCGTAGAATTATTCAATCTACAGGTGTAGAAGTCATTCATTTAGGTCATGACAGAAGTGTTGAAGATGTTGTGAATTGTGCCATTCAAGAAGATGTAAATGCCATTGCAATGACGTCTTACCAAGGAGGGCATAATGAATATTTTAAATACATGTTTGACCTATTAAAAGAAAAAGGCGCTAGCCATATCAAAATTTTTGGTGGAGGCGGTGGTGTCATTCTTCCAAAAGAGATCAAAGAATTAATGGAATACGGAATTACCCGTATATATTCTCCGGATGATGGACGAGAATTAGGCTTGCAAGGAATGATTAATGATTTAGTAAAGCAATCAGATTTTGCCATTGGTGATGTCTTAAATGGGGAAATTGATAGATTAAAAAAAAGAGAGATTGGTAGTATTGCAAGAATTATTTCCTCTGCTGAAAACTTCCCTGAAATTGCTAAAAAAACATTGTCTGAAATACATGAGAAAAATAAAACATCTACCACTCCTGTTTTAGGGATTACAGGAACTGGTGGTTCTGGAAAATCTAGTTTAGTTGATGAATTGGTTCGTAGATTCTTAATTGACTTTCCAAAAAAAACAATTGGACTTATTTCTGTAGACCCTTCAAAGCGTAAAACCGGTGGTGCCTTATTAGGAGACCGTATAAGAATGAATGCCATTAACAACAATCGTGTTTATATGCGTTCTTTGGCAACTCGTCAATCTAATTTAGCACTGTCTAAATATGTAAATGAAGCTATTGAAGTTTTAAAAGCTGCAGAATTTGATTTGATTATTTTAGAAACATCTGGTATTGGACAATCAGATACCGAGATTATTGAACATTCTGACACTTCTTTGTATGTAATGACTCCTGAATTTGGAGCAGCAACTCAGTTAGAGAAAATAGACATGTTAGATTTTGCAGACCTAGTTGCCATTAATAAATTTGACAAACGCGGTGCTTTAGACGCTGTTCGTGATGTAAAAAAACAGTATATGCGTAACAATAATTTATGGCATATACATATAGATAAACTACCTGTTTTTGGAACAATTGCCTCACAATTTAATGATCCAGGAATGAATTCGCTTTACAAAGCAGTTATGGATCAATTGGTGGAAAAAACTGGCGTTGATTTACAATCTAATATGAAAATTACTCAGGAAATGTCTGAGAAAATCTTTGTAATTCCTCCGGCAAGAGTTCGTTATTTGTCAGAAATTGCTGAAAGTAACAGAGCTTATGATAAAAAAGCTACCAATCAAGTAGCAGTTGCCCAAAAATTATTTGGAATTCACAAAACAATAGACTCCATAATTAGTATTGATTCAACTTCAATTAAAACTCTCGATGTATTAACTAAAATAGGTTTAGACCATGATAAAATATTACAATATACTTCAAAAGACGAAGTGCCTTTTATAAAATTATTACTCTCTCATTTTGACAAAATAAAAATGGATTTTGATCCCTATAATTGGGAAATCATACTTAACTGGCAAGAAAAAATTCAACGTTATAAAGACCCTATTTATACATTTAAAGTAAGGGGTAAAGAAATTAAAATAGAAACACATAGTGAGTCTTTGTCACATTCTAAAATACCTAAAATTTCCTTACCCAAGTATGAGGCTTGGGGCGATATATTACAATGGAATTTACAAGAAAATGTGCCTGGAGAATTTCCCTTCACTGCTGGATTGTATCCTTTTAAAAGAACTGGCGAAGACCCAACTAGAATGTTTGCTGGTGAGGGCGGACCTGAACGTACCAACAGACGTTTTCATTATGTTAGCTTAGGATTGGATGCCAAACGTTTGTCAACTGCTTTTGATTCTGTTACTTTATATGGTAATGATCCGGGGCTAAGACCAGATATTTATGGTAAAATAGGAAACGCTGGTGTTTCAATTTGTTGTTTAGACGATGCTAAAAAGTTATATTCTGGGTTTGATTTAAGCCATCATATGACATCAGTATCAATGACCATTAATGGCCCCGCTCCTATGCTACTTGGCTTCTTTATGAATGCTGCCATAGATCAAAATTGTGAGAAATACATCAAAGATAATAAGTTAGAAAAAACAGTTGAAGCTACATTTAAAAAAATATATGATGCTAAGAGATTAAAGAGACCTCTTTATCAAGGAAAATTACCAGAGGGAAACAACGGATTAGGCCTATTGTTACTTGGCTTAACTGGTGATCTAGTTTTACCTCCTGATGTGTACAGAAAAATAAAAACTGATACTTTAACACAAGTTCGCGGAACCGTTCAAGCAGATATTTTAAAAGAAGATCAGGCACAAAACACTTGTATTTTCTCAACAGAATTTGCACTGAGGTTAATGGGTGATGTTCAAGAATACTTCATAAACCAACAAATAAGAAATTTCTATTCGGTTTCAATATCTGGATATCATATTGCTGAGGCTGGTGCTAATCCAATTACGCAGTTAGCACTTACCTTGTCTAACGGCTTTACCTATGTAGAATATTACTTATCTAGAGGTATGGATATTAATAAATTTGGCCCTAATTTATCATTTTTCTTCTCTAACGGAATAGATCCTGAATACGCTGTTATTGGTCGTGTGGCAAGAAAGATATGGGCAAAAGCATTAAAGTATAAATACCAAGCAAATTCTAGAGCACAAATGCTTAAGTATCATATTCAAACTTCTGGCCGCTCGTTGCATGCTCAAGAAATAGATTTTAACGATATTAGAACAACACTTCAAGCTTTATACGCCATCTATGACAATTGCAATTCATTGCATACCAATGCCTATGATGAAGCAATTACAACACCTACTGAAGATTCTGTGAGAAGAGCCATGGCTATTCAATTAATTATTAACAAAGAGCTAGGACTAACAAAAAATGAAAACCCAATTCAAGGTGCATTTATTATTGAAGAACTCACAGATTTAGTGGAAGAAGCTGTCTTATTAGAATTTGATAGAATTACAGAAAGAGGAGGTGTTTTAGGTGCTATGGAAACCATGTACCAACGTTCTAAAATACAAGAAGAAAGTTTGTATTATGAAACACTCAAACACAACGGAGAATTTCCAATTATTGGAGTAAATACTTTCTTGAGTTCTAAAGGTTCTCCTACTGTTCTTCCATCAGAAGTAATTAGGGCAACTGAAGAAGAAAAGCAATTTCAAATTCAAACAAAAGAATTATTAAATAAGGCAAATCCATCCAAAGTTAAAGCTCAAATTGCAATTTTACAAGAAGCAGCAGTTAAAAATGAAAACTTATTTGACAAAATTATGGAAGCAACAAAAGTGTGTTCATTAGGTCAAATTACAACAGCATTATTTGAAGTTGGCGGACAATACAGACGAAATATGTAACTTTGTAATTGAATAAATTAAAGCCGAGTTTAACACCAAGGCAAAATTGGAACTAAAATACATTCAGAAGTAAATCTAGTATCATCTTTTCACTAAAACTAAACACAAAACTTTTTTTACATATTTTTTTTAAAAAAAATGTTTTGTGGGTTCTTTTTTCTTACATTTCAATGAAATAATTTTTAAATCTATCCAAACATGAAACATTTAATGTTAATTGCAATTTTCTCAATAATATTGATTTCTTGTCAACCTCCAACTAAAAAAGTCAAAATATCAAAGGAAGACGTTATTCTAAAAATAATAGAAAATCAAAAAGTAATGCATAAAGCAGTATTGGAAAGTGACTATAGTTCTTATCAAAACTTCGAACATCCTGAAATTATAGTTACAACTGGTGACTCAAATTTGAATCCTTTTTATGTCATAACTAAAGACAATATTATTGCTGATACACCAATCACTTGGAATACGTTTGAATATTCAAATATGGAAGTTTATTTTTCACCAGACATGAACTCATCGGTAGTAACTTTTGATGCAGATGGCTCTTACATAATGAAAAAAACTAACGATACAGTTCAATATGCTTCGAGAGCTTCTTCTATGTGGGTATCAACTGAGCTTGGTTGGAAGATTTTACATTCTTCTTATGCTCCAAGAAAAGGTAAAATTGGGATACCTGAGGTTGATTAATTTCCAGAAAAAGTACATTTAAAAATAGCCCTTCTAGATTGGAAGGGATATTTTTAAAAACTTTTTAAAATTGCTCTTAAGAAAGTTTTTTAGAATAACTAAATAAGACAAAAAATCTTCTCTAAAAATTAATTGCCGGACTGATTTTTACATGCTCTTCAATCTAGAAATTATGTAACCAAACAACTCAACCAAAATTCACCAACCCGTAAATCATAAATTCAAGCTTGCAAGAAAACTCATAGCCGAGAGTTTTACGGACTGTAGCGGATTTGTTGTAAATGAACAAGGTTAATTACTAGGTGAAGTCTTAGACAAAGAAAACTGTAAGGTTTATAACTAATCTTTTATTCCTGGTTGTTTTAAGATAAAATTAGTTGCTTCTTTTTGAATATCTACCATTTTCTTAACATCAGAAAGCAATCGTTTTGCATCATAGATTACACCATCTTTAATGGTGTATTTTACTCCTCCAACCCTAACTACCTCATTGGCTTCTGTTAATTTAATTGCACCTGTACCATAAAGCACTTTTAAATTTTGAAGAGGGTTTTCTTCTACAATCACAAAATCTGCTAATTTCCCTATTTGAACAGAGCCAATTTTATCATCCCACCCCAAAGCTTCTGCACCATTTAAAGTGGCAGCTCTTATAACCTCTAATGGATGAAAACCTGCTTCTCGTAATAATTCTAACTCACGCACGTAAGCAAAACCATACAATTGATATATAAATCCAGAATCTGAACCAGTAGTAACGCGTCCACCTCTATTTTTATATTCATTAATAAATGTCATCCATAATTGAAAATTATTCTTCCATGAAACTTCTTGCTCAGTACCCCAATAATGCCAGTAAGATCCGTGAGAAATTTTACTTGGCTCAAAGAATTTCCACAGAGATGGCAATGTGTATACTTCATGCCACTCTGCTCTTCTAGCTCTTTGCAAATCTCTACTTGCTTCATAAATATTAAATGTTGGGTCTAAAGTAAAATCTAACTCCAACAGCTCATTCATAACATCATTCCAATGAGGAGAATATGGTTTTGCTGCTTGTTTCCATAATTTACCAGCCTGTTCAAAACGATGTTGTTCATTCTGATAATTATAATCTAATGGGTAATTTTGTACAGTTCTTTCATTAAACAAAGCCTCTGGCAAACCATACCAATGTTCCATAGACGTTAATCCTGCTCTAGCAGAATGAAGAACATTCCAACGAGCAACACTTAATTGTGCATGATGACATGCAGAACCCAATCCTAATTTTTTATTTTCATCTAAAGCGGCGGCCATAATTTCTGGTTCTGCCCCAAAGAACTTAATGCCATCTGCACCATTTTTTGCATTGGCTCTCACCCATTCTCTTGCATCTTCTGCAGTAGAAATAGGAGCATCATTTAACGGATTAAAATCTTTTGTAGTTTGACCAAACCCTGTGTAGGCAAAAATTCTTGGAGCTACAATTTTATGAGCATCACTTTTTTTCTTTAAGTCTAACGTCCAATCTATACTTCTTCCACTTGGCTCTCTTACAGTTGTTACTCCGTGAGCCATCCAAAGCTTAAAAACATATTCAGAATTTGCTCCCTGAGCAACACCTCCAATATGACCATGCATATCAATAAAACCTGGCAGTAAATACATGCCTGATGCCTCAAGTTCTTTTCCTCCTTTTTTTAATATAGGCCTCTTTTTTTCATCAATAGCTACTCCTGGGTATCCGACAACCTGAATTTTTGCAATGATATTATTTTCGACAACAATATCTACAGGACCTCTAGGCGGTGAACCATCCCCATTGATTAATGTAACTCCTCTAATGATTAATTGATTAAAGGGACCTTCTCCTAGATAGTTTTCTTGAGAAAACCCTTTTTGTACTGCTAATAATAAAAATATAATAAGTAATTTTTTCATCTGAATAAATTTTAATTTCTTTCTTTAGGTACTGATATATTATTTCCCAGAAATAAGGCATTTAAAAATAGTTTATTTGTTCCGTACCAAGCTCCTCTAAAGTTTGGATTGTCTGCAAATAAAATAGCTCTTCCTTTTCCTACTGGACTTACCAGTATTGATGCCGATGGTTTTAAATAAGTATTTAAGTTTGCTTTGGAGATATAACCATCTATATGTGGATTCTTTGTGTATTTAGCTACTGTAGCATACCCGTTTTTACTAGGTTTTAGAAATACTGTATTGTTTTTGTATACTGGTAATTGAGCGTCTCTAAACCCAAACCCTAAAGGGTGTGTAAGATCTAAGTTTATTTCAAAAATAGCACCCCCTACACTTTCTCTTCCAATATTTTCTCTTGCATCTACATATGGCAATCGTTTTACGCTTTTGTCTAGTTTATTCTTGTCTTTAGGTTTTTTAGTAAGACTTTCTTTTACCAATTTCTTAGAGATCAACCATTTTGAAGCACTACCTATGGTAATTAAGGTGTTGCCATTACTAGTCCAATCTTTAATTTTCTTTCTTTGTATAGAGTCTAGTTGACCGTAGTTTCCAGATACCATTACTATGGTATTATATTTATCTAATGAGATTCTGTTTAAATTGTGTAGTTGTAGTTTGGTAATTGGCATTTCTACTCTTGTATCTAATAAATGCCATACTTCTCCTGCTTCGTATGAAGAAACTCCATTTCCAATTAACATAGCCGCTTTTACTTCTTGAATTTTTCTAAAATTATTACTTCCTAAATCTATTCCTTTAATACTAAAACCAGTATTTGTGGCATATAGTGGCACACTAAATTTTTGTTGTGCCTCACTTATAATTTCATAAACAGCTTCAGAAGATTTCTGTTGTTTACTCACAGGAATCATCACGGTTCCATAATTAAAGTCTTTAGGACCTTCTGAGGTATTCGCTGAAAATTTCTTAAAAGCAGCAGAAGCCTTTAACCCTCTTTGTTGCATATAATGTAATGCTGCTGGAGCATTGTAATCATCCCAGTCTAATAGATAAGCATAGTCTGATTTTATCACTTTAGAATTGTTGATCAGCCCTGTAGCGGCTGTAATTTCTTTGCCAAGTCTCGCAGATTTTAATCCTCTAGACTTCATATTATAAAAATTAGAAACACTCCAAGCAGAGGCATCATAAAAAACACTGTCTGTATATTGGCTGTAGGTCTCAAACATTGTTTGTACCATTCTATGTTGTTGTTGCTTTAGTGGAACATAAAACTTAACTCCCTTTTCATATACTTTAATTTTATGCTTCAATAAGAATTCTACAAATGCTTTATTTCTATTTTTATCAAAGTCATCACCAAATTCATACCCTGCAAAACCTGAAGTAGCTTTTTTTGTGACAGCAGATTTAAAAAAATCTTGCTGATATTTTCTTAAAGTTACTTTATTTTCAACTGCGGCTTTTACAGTTGCAATACTTGATTTATATTGATTTCTAATAGTAAAAGGAAAAGAAATGGTTCCGTAATCTGTATCTTGTAAATGCCCCCTAGAACTTGCCTGTTCAAACAATAGAGCCAATGCTCCTTGTAAGTCTGGGTAAGAAGACCCATACCCTGGATAAGTTCCGTCAAATGCTTCTTTTGTAAAATAGAAGGATCCTATATCATCTAGAGCTTTGGTAAAATACGGAGCAAATAAATTATTTAAATCTTCGTAATTTTCTTTTGGCATTACTGGGTCTTTTGAACCAATAGGTTTCATAGGTTCAAAAAAGTAATTGCTATTTGGGCCCATTTCATGAAAATCAGTCACCACATTAGGATACCAATCGTGATACCAATTAAGTTTTGCTTGACTTTCTGGGTTTACAGCTAACAACCAATCTCTATTTAAATCAAACCAATAATGATTGGTTCTTCCCCTAGGCCACATTTCATTATGCTCAGCATCTTCATTATCAGAAACCAACGAGATTGCCTTGTATTGATTAGCCCATTGAGTGTGACGATCTCTACCATCTGGATTGATCGTTGGATCTATAAAAACAATTGCATTTGTTAAATAATTTTGAACCTCTTCACTCTTTGAAGCAACCAACGTATACGCTGTTAATAATGCTGCTTCAGAGCTAGATGGTTCATTACCATGCACATTGTAAGCTAGTTGAATGAAAATTGGAACAGCATCATAATTTTTTGGAGTAATCGTAGGATCTATAAGTTGTAAATGTTGCTTTTTTATATCTTCTAAATTAGATAAATTTTCTGGTGCTGAAACTCGTAGGATAACCAATTTTCTTCTTTCGTGAGTATAGCCATATACTTCAATTTCTGCCCTATCTGAAACTTCAGCTAATTTATATAAATACGAAACTATTTGATCATGTCTGGTATGTTGATCGCCAATAGGATAGCCTAAAAACTCTTCAGGAGATGGAATTCTTGAATCAAAAGGAGCTTTATCTTTAAAGAAATACTCTTGAGAAAATGAATTTAAAATTGTAAAAAAAAGAATGAAGGTTGTTATTTTTTTTAGAGATTGCATTGTGTTTATTTTAAAATCTGACTAAAAATACAATTTTAATGCAAGAAAGTTTTAATTCATAATAGAAACTCTTGCTTGAACTTTTTGTTTTGTACTTTTACCTTGCTGTTTTTTTTTAAATAAATAACAAATATCAAATGAAAAATTTAATTCAACTCACGCTATTTTTCGTTTTAACCATCTTAAATGCACAAGAGAAATCTATACTAATTTTTAAAAATGGAGAAGCTCAAATAGTTGAATCATTTAACGATCAATCACAATGGATTCGTCATGATCTTTGGGTAGCAACTACTTTTGATTCTGACGGTGATGGAAACATGGATCGTATGCATGTGGCTGTTACGCGACCCCCTCAAACAGAAAAAGGATTAAAACTTCCTGTAATTTATGAATCTAGCCCGTATTATGCTGGAACTGCAAGTAATTTGCCTGGTTTATTTTGGGATGTAGAGCATGAATTAGGGCAGCAACCAAAATCAAGAAAACATGTAGAGGTTATTAGAACTGGAAAACGTCCAATCATATCAAATTCACAAATAAAAACTTGGGTTCCTAGAGGGTTTATAGTTGTTCATTCTTCGTCACCTGGTACAGGTTTATCTGATGGTGCTCCAACTGTGGGAGGAAAAAATGAATCCTTAGCACCAAAGGCTGTAATAGATTGGTTAAACGGAAAAGTAAAAGGATATAGTACAAGAAAAGGCTATAAAGAAGTAGTTGCTTACTGGTCTACTGGAAAAGTAGGTATGACAGGAACTTCCTATAATGGTACTTTACCTTTGGCAGCTGCCACAACAGGTGTAGAAGGTTTAGAAGCTATCATTCCTATAGCTCCCAACACTTCCTATTATCATTATTACAGATCTAACGGTTTGGTTAGATCACCTGGTGGATATTTAGGGGAAGATATTGATGTTTTATATGATTTTATCCATAGTGGAAAAGAAGAGAATAGGACTAGAAATAATCGGGTGGTCAGAGATACTGAAATGAAAAATGGAATGGATCGAATTACAGGAGATTACAATGATTTTTGGGCAGTCAGAGATTATCTAAATCAAATGAAACCTATGAAAGCTGCATTATTAATGGCCCATGGGTTTAACGATTGGAATGTGATGCCAGAACATAGTTATCGCATCTCTAAAAAAGCTATAGAAATGGGAATCCCAACTCAGATTTACTACCATCAAAACGGACATGGAGGAACACCTCCTATGAAGATGATGAACCGTTGGTTTACCAGATATTTGCATGGAATAGACAATGGTGTAGAAAATGATGCTAAAGCTTGGATTGTAAGGGAAGATGAT
>Ga0209197_1000667_pt1 | contig 23459 bp, 20 predicted proteins | sample COGITO_mtgs_1105_4_FD_184802 | JGI IMG/M metagenome (GOLD analysis project Ga0209197, IMG submission 184802) | Pelagic marine microbial communities from North Sea - COGITO_mtgs_110512 (SPAdes) (version 2) | ecosystem: Environmental > Aquatic > Marine > Epipelagic ... | reverse complement strand
ACCGGAAGCGCATGGGTTTGCTGACATCTGCCCTGCTTTGCGCTCAAGCGGAGACGACTGGCCAGGTCAGTCGGACCATGCAGTCAATTCCTAGAAGCCAATTCATAGGGGAGCCCCCCACAAGTTGCTGCCCTATTGCACGATAGAAGATGCGCTCCGCGCCCAGAGTGTTTAGACCAGAGTTCGGCTTACAGCGTCTTGCCATCCCGAATAGAGCCTATCGCGGCGCGGCGCGTCCATTTGCGGCTCAAAGCGGCGATTGCAGGCCCAGCTGTCTGCGAACCCTTGTTGGTCTGGGTAAATTCCAGCGCGTGAGCCGGCCAGCCAAGCTGCCCCCAAAGCTGTGGTCTCCAGAACCTTAGGGCGATCCACAGGCGCGCCGAGAATATCTGAGAGAAATTGCATGGTCCAATCGGAGGCTGTCATGCCCCCATCGACGCGCAACACAGCCTCCCCTGGCCTTCCCATGTCATCTTGCATCGCCAAAAGTAGATCGCGGGTTTGATAGCCTACGCTTTGCAGCGCCGCTTTGGCAAATTCCTTGGGGCCAGAATTGCGGGTCAATCCGAAGATCGCGCCGCGACAGTCGGCGTTCCAATAGGGCGCGCCGAGCCCGGTAAACGCCGGCACAAGATACAGCGATTGGGTGGGGTCGGCGGCGGCGGCCATGTCAGCAGTTTCATGCGCCGCAGAAATAAGCCCGAGCCCGTCGCGCAGCCATTGCACCACCGCCCCGGCGATAAAGATTGAGCCTTCCAAGGCATAGGTCGGCTTGCCGCCCAACTGATAGGCAATCGTGCCAAGCATCCGATTTTTCGATGTCACCAAAGTATCGCCGGTGTTCAGAAGTGCAAAACAGCCCGTGCCGTAGGTCGATTTCAACATCCCCGGCTCAAAGCACGCCTGTCCGATGGTCGCGGCCTGTTGATCCCCCGCCACACCAAGAATTGGTATATCTGCGCCAAATAAGGTGGTTGTCCCAAACTCTGAGGCGCAGTCGCGCACGTCGGGCAACATCGCCGGCGGCACCTGCATCAGCGCGCAGATTTGCGCGTCCCAGCAACCTTGACGAATGTCATAGAGCATGGTGCGGGCCGCATTGGTTGCATCGGTCACATGGGCGCGCCCTTCAGTCAGTTTCCAGATCAAATAGCTGTCCATCGTCCCAAAGAGCAACTCGCCCCGGGCCGCACGCTCGGCTGCCCCCTCTAAATGCGTCAAAAGCCAATGCAGCTTTGTGGCGGAAAAATAAGGATCAAGCAAAAGGCCGGTCTTTTGCGTGATTTCTGCCTCATGTCCCTCGGCGCGCAGACGATCGCAAAATTAAGGATCAAGCAAAAGGCCGGTCTTTTGCGTGATTTCGGCCTCATGTCCCTCGGCGCGCAGACGATCGCAAAATGCAGATGTGCGCCGATCCTGCCAAACAATCGCCTTATGGATTGGGGCACCGGTGTTGCGGTCCCATACAAGGGTCGTTTCGCGTTGATTGGTAATGCCGATGGCGGCGATATCTTTGGCCGTGCAGCCCGCTTGCGCCATCACACCGCCAACAACCGCTTGCACAGAGGCCCAAATCTCCTGTGCATCATGTTCCACCCATCCCGATTGCGGGAAATATTGTGGAAATTCTTGCTGGCAAGACTGGACCGGGCGCATGTCTTTATCAAAAAGAATGGCACGGCTCGACGTGGTGCCTTGGTCGATCGCCAGAATATAGGTCATGAAAACTCCCGCCGGTTAAGGACATTTCGGATTCAAAATGTGCCGCGACTACAGGGGGGATGTAAAGGGAATTTAACCGCGAAATCCAGTGGCCACGACGAATTTCTCTGAGGAATTCGAGCGTGATGCAGGCGGCTTCATATTCATGACTTTGGTAAATTTTTGCTTGAGCAGCGCTTGCAGCTCCCCTTCTGCGCCGCCGGCCAAAACCTTGGCCACAAAAGTGCCACCAGGTGTCAGCACGTCAAAGGCAAAATAGGCGGCCGCTTCGCACAGTGCAATAATGCGCAGATGGTCCGTTTGCTTATGTCCCGACGAGGCCGCGGCCATATCCGACATCACCACATCAGCAGGCCCATCAAGCCAGGCTTTCACCTTAGCATCCGCATCATCTTCCATGAAATCCAGCACATGAATTTCCGCGCCCGGGATGCTTTCCACTTCTTGCAGATCCACACCCAAAATCGTGCCGATCTTCTTGCCCTGCCGCGTGCCCAATGCGTTGATGCGTTTGACCGCCACTTGGCACCATCCACCCGGCGCACAGCCCAAATCCACAACCCGCGCTCCGGGCACCAAAAAGCGAAATTTATCATCAAGTTCAAGGATTTTATAGGCCGCACGTCCCCGATACCCATCCGCTTGGGCCCGCTTAACATAGGGATCATTCAGCTGCCGCTCCAGCCACAGCGTCGAGGAGAGTTTCCGCCCCCGCGCCGTTTTCACCTTAACGCGCAGATCCCGCTGACCGCGACCACTGTTATTGCCTGGAATTTTTGCCATATCGCCTCAGCTCTTTTGTTCGCGCAAAACACCGTCTGCGCTCATTTGTGCATAGAGTAAACCCTCGCGCAGGCCTCGATCGGCCACAGACAGTTTATGGGTGGGCCAGCAGCGCAGCAAGGCTTGTAAAATTGCCGCCCCAGACATGATCAGCGCTTGGCGATCCTTGCCGATCCGCGGATCATTTTGCCGTCCGACCGGGCCAAGCCGCAGATAATCGTAGATCACCTTGTCAATTTCAATCGAAGACATCGCCAGCCCATCCACTTTATTGCGATCATAACGCCGTAACCCCAAGTGGCTGGCTGCAACGGTCGTCACCGTGCCGCTTGTGCCAATGATCTGGAAATGCTCCATTTTATACGCGCGGTCATAAGGAATAAAGCTTTCCAACTTTTCCTCAAACAACAGGCTCATCAAAGCAAAGCGTCCCGCGTCGTCATCCACATCATTGAACAAATCGCGCAGGGTCGCGACACCTAAAGGCACTGAGATCCAATCCACCACCTTGGCCCCGTATTTATTCGGACGCTCACCCGAACGAAACCCACGGTGCATGTGCATGATCGCGCGGCTGCGCAATTTGGGTTGTACATCCACCAGATCAATCCAAACCAATTCGGTGGACCCCCCGCCGATATCGACAACCAATAGCTGATCTGTGTCGCGGGTCACCAAAGGGGCACAGGACAGAACCGCCAACTGCGCTTCCTCCTCCGCCTTGATAATTTCCAATTTCAGGCCAGTTTCTTTGCGGACCTGCCGCATGAGCTCGGCGCCATTGGCGGCGCGCCGGCAGGCCTCTGTGGCCACCAAACGCATTTTTTTCACGCGATATTGCCGCAATTTTTGGCTGCACACCCGCAAAGCCTGCAAGGTGCGATCCATGGAGACACGGCTGAGCCGCCCCGTTTCTTCCAAACCCTGCCCCAGCTGGACCGATTTTGAAAAGCTGTCCACAATTTTGAATTGCGCCCCATCGGGTTGCGCAATCAACATGCGGCACGAATTTGTACCGAGATCCAAAGCCGCATAAAGCGGATGAACCTGGGCCTTGAGGCCTGCGGTTGACTCAACCGCTTTGGGAATCGCATCCGCAGACCGAGGACGCTGTGGCGTCATACTTATACGCCTTTCGAGTTTCGAGTTGCCCCTAACCTAAGCGCTTCGATGGTGCCTTGCAATCACTCATAAACTTATTGCCAATTTTTCCGAATTAACCGCCTTTTCATGGCGCATCGGTTTTGGCATGACAGGAAAGTCGCTCCCACCGGTTCAATTGTCGAAATTCGACCCTGTTTTGAGATCAGTTGCACCTAGTAATCCGTGACACAGTTGTGAGGAATCATTATGGCAGATGTAATTGTAGTGTATTGGCGTGACATCCCGGCCCAAGTCATTGTCGGCAAGGGGCGCAAAGCGTCAAAAGTGCAACTGCCAGAGCGTTTTGAGCAGGCCATTGACCGCGCAGCCATGAAGGTCGGCGCCGAAGATACGGATGCCTACCTGGCCGAATGGCGCAAGGCCGAGCCCTATGTGGTTGATGGCGACCAGGCCGAAGTGGCCCAGTCAGAAGCCGCCCGTCTCGACGCAGACTATGATCAAGAAAAAATCAAGCAGCTCATCGCCAATGATGGCTGGGCCATACAGGCCTAGATCCCCCAAGTTACCAGTTGAAAAGAAGGAGCGGCCCATGGCCCTACTCAATTTTGGATCCAAAGACACAGCAGGTGTCGAGATCAACCCGCAGGTCGAAAGCTTTCTAAAGGATTACTCCATTGAGGTCATGCCACGCACGGCGGAGAAAATTGAAGATTTCCGCGAGCTTCTCCCGGCCGCAACGCGCGTTTACATCGCGCATATTGAAGGCACACCCATTGAAGATATGGTGGCCACTGCCAAGCGCATCGCGGGCGAAGGTTTTGCCGTTATGCCGCATTTCCCCGCAAGGATCATCAAAGATGAGGCCACATTGCGCAATTGGATCGCCATGTATCAGGGCGAAGCGGGCGTTGAACAAGCCTTGCTCCTCGCGGGCGGTGTGACGCAGCCCCACGGCGATTACGACAGCTCCATGCAATTGCTTGAAAGCGGCGCCTTTGGCGACGCGGGTTTCAAGCGTTTGCATGTGGCGGGGCATCCTGAAGGCAACAAAGATATTGATCCCGATGGCTCCATGACCAATGTGGACGCGGCCCTGCGCTGGAAGCAGGCATTTTCAGACACATCCGACGCAGATATGGCCATTGCGACGCAGTTTTGTTTTGAAGCGGCCCCGGTGATTGACTGGGCCAATGATCTTGCAGCCAATGGCATCACCCTGCCGATACATATCGGTGTGGCCGGCCCGGCAAAACTGCAAACCTTGATCAAATTTTCGATTGCCTGTGGTGTGGGCGCCTCACTGCGGGTGCTCCAACGCCGCGCCAAAGATCTCACCAAATTGCTTTTGCCCTTCACCCCCGATGAGTTCTTGAGCGATCTTGCGGCCCATAAAGTCGCAAATCCGGATTTTGGCATTTCACATGTCCATTTCTTCCCGCTTGGCGGGATAAAAACCAATGCCAATTGGGCCATCGAAAACGGCGGCACCTCCGCCACTCCAGCTTCTCAATCCTAAGGATTTCCAAATATGACACGCACTGTTGTAGAGTCAAAAACCAAGACAGCCATCATCGGCTTTGATGAGCCCTTCTGCGTGATTGGTGAGCGCATCAATCCAACAGGCCGCAAGATCTTAAATGCAGAGCTGGAGGCGGGAGATTATTCTCGTGTGGAAGCCGATGCCATTGCCCAAACGGCCGCGGGTGCCACGATCTTGGACATCAACTCTGGGGCCGTCTTCTCAAACAAAATGGCCGAAGATCCACGCTATGCTGATAATAACTTTGTCGAGCCAACCTTGATGCGCGCCTTGATCGAACGGGTGCAAGCTGTGGTTGACACGCCCCTGTGCATCGACAGCTCGGTGCCAGGCGCTTTGGAAAATGGCCTGGCCGCCGCCGAGGGCCGCCCACTTCTCAACTCGGTGACCGGAGAAGAAGAGCGGATGGAAATGGTGCTGCCATTGGTGAAAAAATACAATGTGCCTGTGGTCGCCATTTCCAATGATGACACCGGCATCTCCGAGGACCCTGACGTACGCTTTGCCGTTGCAAAAAAGATCGTTGAGCGCGCCGCTGACTTTGGCATTCCGGCCCATGATATCGTTGTTGACCCGCTGGTGATGCCCGTTGGCGCAATGGGATCTGCTGGCTTGCAAGTCTTCACTCTGGTCCGGCGTTTGCGTGAGGAATTGGGTGTGAACACCACCTGCGGCGCATCGAATATCTCCTTCGGCCTGCCCAACCGTCATGGCATCAACAATGCCTTCCTGCCGATGGCCATGGCCGCGGGCATGACCTCAGCCATCATGAACCCGGTCGCCTTGCCGGTCAATCAAACCAAGATTGCCGAAAAGAAAGCCGCGATTGCCGCGGCGGGCATCATCTTGCCAGAGGGTATGGATGATGAAACTTTCGTCACCCTCTTTGGCATGGGATCCATGTCGAGCAAACCCGGCAAAGAAATGGAAGCCATCCGGGCCGCCAATTTCTTGATGGATTGCGATCCAAGCGGGGCCGCTTGGATCAATTTCAACAAAATTCCTGGCAGTGATGCGGGTGGCCGCGGTGGCCGCAAGCGCCGTCGGGGCTAAGGCTGCAACATCCCTGCCCGGCCTTTGGCCGGGCAGCGCCCCTTAAAGCTGGCGCGCTTGGGCGACATTTTGCGCCAGCGCCGATTGCAACGTCACCACATCAGCGGCAACCCCAAGAAAACACCCGCCCTGTGCGATAAAGCGCTGCTGATCTTCTGGATCGAAACAAATCGTGCCGGCGCAGAGCCCTGCCGCTTTGATATCCTTCATCCCCTGCGCGATAACCTCCAAGACCTCCGGGTGGTTCAAGTCACCCAAATGCCCCATATCCGCGCTCAAATCCGCCGGGCCAATAAAGATGCAGTCAATGCCTGGCACTTGGGCGATTTGCGCAATATTGGCCATAGCGGCGCGCGTTTCGACCTGCACCATGACGCAAATCTGATCATTGGCTGTTGTGGCGTAATCTGGAATGGCATTGTAGCCACTGGCCCGCGCCAGGGCATAGCCCACCCCGCGCCGCCCCTCGGGTGCATATTTACAGGCCTCCACCACTTGCTGCGCTTGCTCTGCGGTTTCCACCATAGGCACCAAAACGCTTTGCGCCCCGATGTCCAAAACCTGTTTCAAAATCCAATCTTCGCCCTGCGGCACACGCACCACAGCACTGGCCCCGCGCCCGTCCAATGCGCGCAGTTGCGCCGCCATCAACGGCAAGTCATTCGGCCCATGTTCCCCGTCAATCAAACACCAATCATAGCCGGCTGCCCCGGCCATCTCCGCCACCGCCGGATTGCACAGGCCTAGCCAAATGCCAATTTGCAACTCTCGGCGCGCGAGGGCGGCTTTCAATTTGTTTTTGGGTGCGGGCATGATCTGATCCTTTAATTACAGAGCTAAAAGCATCTCTACGATTGCCGCGAAAAGCAAGCGCTGAGTTGTTATGCGGGCAAAATCCGCTCCCCCTGATTTTGGCTCGCTTCGCCAACTATCGGGCCCAACGCCCTTGCACGGATTGGGCGAAATAAAGTATGCAGCTGCCTGAGTGGTATGGAAGTTGGAAAAAGAACATGGGACAGCATTATTTGGTCGCAGACGTGGGCGGCACCAATACCCGCGTAGCTCTGGCCAATGATGGAAAGCTGCAAACCCAAACAATTCACCGCTACCGCAACACGGACCAATCCGGCGTTGTCGAAATTTTGCAAACATATCTTGCGGAGCAGGCCCCAGAGGCGCGGCCGGAGGCCGTCTGTATTGATGTCGCCGGGCCTGTCGGCACTGACGAGGGTCAATTGACCAATCTCGATTGGACGGTCACCAGCGCTGAGCTCTGCGCCGCCACGGGCGCGACATTTGGCGCCATCCTGAACGATATGCAGGCCCAAGGCATGGCCTTGTCGCATCTACCCAGCACCGCCTTTCATAGCATTTTGAAAGGCACAGCCCAGAGTGGCAACCGCATGGTTGTCAATATTGGCACCGGGTTCAATTCGGCGGTGGTCTTGGGCGAAGGGCCAAAACTCACCGTGCCGGGCAGTGAAACAGGTCATGTCAATTTACCCGTGCCCAGCCCTAAGATCTATGAGCTCCATCAGTTTCTGACCGAACGCTTCGGGTTCGCCTCGGCCGAAGAAGTGCTCTCCGGCCGTGGGCTTGGGCATATTTACGGCTTTCTTGCCGGGCTTGATCCGCGCCAACCCTTCCCCAGCTCCCACCATATCATGTCGAATTTGCGCAGCGATCCTCATGCGCGCAAATCGGTTGATATCATGCTGGAGGTTTTGGGCTGCGTCTGTGGCAACCTCGCCCTGACACATTTGCCCTTTGGTGGCATTTACCTTGTCGGCGGCATGGCGCAGGTCTTGGCCGACTATTATCACGACAGCGCATTTCACCGCGCCTTTGTCGCCAAGGGAAGATTTGCGGAATTTATGGACCAATTCTCCGTACATTTGGTGCAAGACGATCACGCGCCCCTTGTCGGATGCATTGCACATCTGCAACATCACGGGCATGACAAGCTCTGACATTCTTCCAAACGCCCAGGTCCGCCAGCACTTCTTAGACCGTCACCAGCTGCGAAAACCACCGCTCGGCACGCGGCTGGATCAGACCCTGCGTGCGCTGAATTTTGTGCAGGTCGACAGCATCAACACCCTTGCCCGGGCACATGACTTAATTCTTTGGTCGCGGCAGCAAAGCTATCGCCCGCCCGCATTGCGCAAGATGGTGGATCATAGCCGGGAGGCGTTTGAAGCTTGGACTCATGATGCCTCGATCTTGCCGATTTCCGCCTTTCCCCATTGGCGCCACAAATTCATCCGCGACGCAGAACAGGTTCAAAAGCGGTGGAAGGCCTGGCACCGTGGGGATTTTTTGGCGCAGACCGAAACAGTCTTGGAACAGATCGCCCGGCATGGACCCTTAGGATCGGGGGAAGTCGGCGCGAATGAACAGCGCGGGACCGGCGGTTGGTGGGATTGGCACCCCTCGAAAACCGCCCTCGAATATCTGTGGCGCACGGGCCGCATCACCGTGAGCCGGCGCGAGGGGTTTCGCAAACTCTATGATTTGACGGAAAATGTCATTCCACAAGACATACGCAACGCCCATCCCTCGCTTGATGAAAGCCGAGATTGGGCCTGCCGAGGGGCACTGCGCGCCCTGGGATTTGCCACTGCGAAAGAATTGAGTGAATTTTATGACTTTGTGACCGTTGCCGAGGCCCGGGCCTGGATCACGTGCGGGCTTAAATCGGGCGCGCTGCGCGACATTAGAACCGAAGCCGCCAACGGCCAACTGCGCGACCGGGTGGTGTTCACGCAAGACTGGCCCAGCCTACAAGAGCCCTTGGCCACCTCCAACCGCCTGCGCATTCTCAGCCCATTCGATCCGGCGCTGCGCAATCGTGCACGCGCCGAAGAGATTTTTGGCTTTTCCTATCGCATCGAGGTTTTCGTTCCAGCTGCGCAACGCCAATATGGGTATTATGTCTTTCCAATATTAGAAGGCAGCGCCCTTATTTCCCGCATAGAGATCAAGGCCAATAGGAAGAAAAATGTCATTGACATTATAGGGTTTTGGCCTGAAGCTGATGTAAAATTTACCCCTGCACGCATGGAACAGCTCATGGCAGAGCTCAAACGCATCTGCCTGCTGGCGGACTGCCGCGACATCACGGGCCTGGAGGTTTTGCGGAGTATTTAAGGCAAAAATTCCGGTCAAATATCCAGCTTCAGCACCCCGCCCGCCTCGGCTGCTCGGCTTTGGCACAGGATGACAGTGGTTTCGCGCTGCGCCGCCGAGAGCACAAAGTCACGATGCTCCACCTCACCCGATAGCACCGTGCATTTGCACACACCGCAGAGCCCATCAGCACATTTCACATCCACCGGTATCCCTGCGGCGATCAGCGCATCACTGGCCGATTGCGTGGCCGTGACAGGAATTTTTTGCCCATTCGCCCGCTCAATCTCAAATGGATGGTTTTCCCACTCCGGCAGCTCCGGCACGGTAAAGAACTCAGCATGCAGCGCCGCCTCCGGGTAACCAATAGAGCGGGCATGGTCCAAAATGGCGCTCATATAAGCATCTGGCCCACATACATAAATATGCGTCCCGGCATCATAGGCCGGCACGTCTCGGGCAATATCAAGGCGCGTGCCCTGATCGGAGTAATACCGGCTGACCCGATCGGCCCAAGCCAAACCGTCAAATGCGCCATCAAAGGCAGCCTTTGACTTTTGACTGGCTGAATACATCAGGCGAAACGCTCCCCCTTTGCGATGAAGCTCATGGGCAAAGGCCAGCATCGGCGTCACACCGATACCGCCGCCAAAGAGTAAGGACAGCTTGGCCGAAGGATCCAGTTCAAAATGATTGATGGGTTTGGAAACAAAAACACGCCGGCCGGGCTCAAAAATTCGGTGCATCAATTGCGAGCCCCCCCGCCCCTCGGGCTCCTGCAGCACTGCGATTTCATAACAGCTGCGATCGGCAGGATCGCCGCACATGGAATATTGCCGCAAAAATTCAGGCGCGACAACAATGTCCAAATGCGCCCCCGCCGTCCATCGAGGCAAATCCGCGCCATCCACCGCCACAAGCCTGTATTTCTTGACCGCACCCGGCCAATCTTCCACCTCAGCGACCGACATTTGAATGACCGGCGCTTCGTGATCGTTTTGGTAAAGATGCAAGTGATCTCGCGCACCTGTGGCAGATTTTTCTTGATAGACCTCTGCTGTGATCATGGCTTGATAGGCCTCAATGCCAGCTTCGCGGTCCATCGGGGCCGGATATGGGAAGGGATGGGGCGCCCGCGGTATACACTGCCAAAGTCTGGTCTTCGTACTTCAAATCCAAATCTTTTTGCAAGGATCGAGCATTGATCGGATGGGCTGTGGGGCGATATCCCCCCGCCTCGGTCAATTCCAAATCCCACCACCATTTTTTGACCGGGTTCAGCTCACCATGACCGGCCATATCATCCATTTTTGCCAAAACTGGCGCCATCTGTGGCACGTTCATTGCCGCCCAGCGGAAAGGCGCTTCGGCAAACAACCCCTCAAGGTTCCAAGGGCAGGTTTTCATGCAGCGTCCACACATAGCGCCGCCCGGGGTGCTGATACGATAGCTGGCACATTTTTGACTGTCAGATTTCCAAATTTCATAGCCGTTGAACATCAATTTTGGCCCAGCCGTGATTGCCCCTGAGGGGCATTCGCGCGCGCATTTATTGCAGCTTTGGCAAAAGCGCTGCAGGCCAAAATCTATTGGCTTATCATGGGACAGCGGCAGGCTCGTGGTCACCACACCCGATTTCAAACGTGGACCCAGAAAGGGGTTAAGGATCACCTCGCCGATACGGCTGACCTCCCCCAAACCGGAGAGCAAAAGCAAGGGCGGTTGCAACACCTCTCCATCCATCACCGTATGCGCCTTGGCCATATAGCCCAAGTTTCGGATATGTTGCGCAATGATGCCGCCCAGAAGGGAAAACCGCAGATAGGCCCGCATGGATTGCGCCACGGAGATCCAATCGTCACCAGAAGCGCCTTCCATCGTTTCAAACCCTTGATCAACAATCATGCTGATGGCCTGATCATGGGGCGGCAGGATGGGCGCGCCGCGGGCGTCATGGGAATACCACGACCATTCAGGGCAGCGCGACAGGCCGGTGGCATCAATGCCCAGAAAATAACTGGCCCCTTTGATGTTATCGGCTGCCACCTCGGGCGCAATCTGTTGCGCATGGGCGGCCGGCTCCCCGTCCTGCAAAAGCACAAAGGCACCGAGCAGCCGGCGTTGCGCAGAGCTGGGCGCAGCCTTGCGCGCGTAGTGACCCGCCGTGGCGCCCTTTTGCAGCGCCGGTCCCATATCGCCAAATTGCGCGCGGGCGAACATATCCGTGCGTTTGGGCACACGGGCCACATTCGGCTCATCAATATAGGTCGTGGGGGTCTCAACGCGCTTTAGGGTTTCAAACGGATGGGCACCCTGGGCGTATTCTCGCCGCGCATAGGGATCATGAGAGCGGCGGCTCGCGCCGCCATGGCGGCCCAAAGTCCAATCCAGCCCCATAAGGGCGGATTGCGGTTGATCGGCGGCCAAAGGCAAATCGGGTGCCAGCGCCATATCGGTGGTGACGGCGGCCAAACCAAATCTTTGACCCAACCAAGGATGGGTGATTTCATCACCCGCCACCTGCGCCAAGCCAGCCTTCACCGCCAAGCGGGCCAAATCCACATCACAGGTGGTGGCCGAATGCGCCCGCGCACTGTACCCCAAAATTCGAATATAATTGGCCAAAACCGTGGCGGTTTCTGTCCCCAGAACGGCCGCGCGTTCGGCCTGCGCGTCTTGCACCCAATCGCAGCCGTTCTCGCCAGGTCTCGGATCCCGCCGATAGGCCACCAAAAAGACCAAAGCATATGTATGATGCTCCATTGGCTGGGGCTTGGCCGTCATGCTTTCTCTCAAATCCGCCATGATCACATCAATGCCAGCGGCCAAAGTCTTGGTTTGGCGGGTTTGCAGAGCATGGGACAAGCGGTCAATTTGCGGGTTGCGCCGCGCAGCTGCCAACCTGTCCGCCTGGCCCAAAGGCGCTATGCCAACCATGGAGATATCATTAAAATAGGCGAAGGATTTGAGGTGACGGGAGCGCTCGAGACGGTCCTCTGGAATTTCCGAGGGCGCTTGATTTTGCGGGCCATCGCGCACCGCATCCATCATGGCTTGAAATTCCGCCATCGCCGGCACCAAGCTGGCACTGCCTGCGGGCCGCTGAAAGGACAGATCCGGCCATGGGGCAAGCCCATCAAGATCGGGCATATGCGCGCTACGTTTCAAAATTTCCGTAGGAAATCGCCCCATATGCACCGGGCGATTGCGATCTGAAAACAGCTTAGCCATGGGCGCGTCCTCTGAGTTTTGCTGTCATTGCCGCCAAAATGGACAGGGCAATCTCTGCCGGTGTGCGGCTGCCGATGTCGAGCCCCACCGGCCCTTGAATTCGGGCAAACTGCGCCGCGCTCACCCCCAGCTCCAGCATGGACTGGCGACGCTTGGCATGGGTGCGGGTGGATCCCAATGCCCCGATATAGAATACATCGCTTGCAACTGCGTGTTGCAACGCGGGCGTGTCCATTTTGGGATCATGCGTCAGAGTCACAAAGGCTGTGCGCCCATCGAGCGCCAGTCTGGCCAAAGCCTCCTCTGGCCAGTCGACAATCACCTCATGCCCATCAAAACGGGCCGGGCTTGCGAAACTGTCGCGCGGATCAATGATGGTCACGAGATAGCCCGCCATCTGCGCCATTGGGGCCAAATATTGCGCAATATGCACCGCGCCAATGATCACCAAGCGCAGGGGCACGGTTTGCACATAGGTGAAGACATCCCCCGCAAGCCCGCCACCTGCCTCAAAAACGGCAAGGTCAGTTTGCGCCAAAATCAATTCGCGCTGCCAGCTGGACAAGTCCAACCTCACTGCAATAGGCTGTCGGGCTGATTGCGCTTCAACAAGACGCTCCAGAATGGCCGGATCCACACCCTGACCCTGCCCCACGGGCTCGACCACCAGTTCAATCTCACCGCCACAGGCCAGCCCGACAGCGAAAGCATCCGCATCGGCAACCCCGTAGCGCAGGCGTCGGCACTGCCCCGCCTCCAATGCCTCCAGCGCCTCCAAGACCACCGCGCCTTCAACGCAGCCGCCTGAGACAGACCCGTGAAAGCTGCCATCTGCGCAAATCAACATCTGAGCGCCAACGGGCCGAGGCGCAGATCCCCATGTGGCCATAACCGTCGCCAGCGCCACAGGCTGCCCCTGTTGGTGCAGCCGCAAGGCCATTGCTGTCATCTCTTCTGCGACTGCCATTTCAACGGCCCCATTGTTTTCCAAATACCACATAAGCTGCCAAGGCAGACTACGAGCAATCGCAGCGGCCTGTCCAGCGGCGCCTCACATCTTCTGCGGTCTTGCCCAGCGCATCACTCTGCAGCTAAGCCATTGCGGGCCAAAAGCTCAAGATAAAGCGCCGCATGATCCAAGCCTGCGCCATCCATCTCGTGCACCAAATGATCAAAACGGTCACGGGTATTTTGCAAACTGGGCAAGCGCAGCCCGAAACTCTCCGCTTCGGCCAAGGCATTGTTGAGGTCTTTGAGCTGCAATGTGCACAGACCGCCGGGGGTGAAATCCATTGTCGTCATACGTGCACCGTGCAATTGCAAAATCGTGCTGTCAGCAAATCCGCCTTTCAAAGCCGCGCGCACAGCTGCAGGATCAGCGCCGCCTTTTTGCAGCATCAACATCGCTTCCGCCACAGCCCCAATGGTGATGCCGACGATGGCTTGATTGGCCAATTTTGCCAATTGCCCCGCGCCAATCGGCCCAACATGCACCGGTCGCCCCATGGCGCTCAGCGCGGGCGCAACAGTCTCGAAATCCTCTGGCGCGCCACCGGCCATAATCGCCAGGCTGGCCTCCTCGGCGCCCTTGGTCCCGCCGGACACTGGCGCATCCACATAAGACACACCCAGCTGCGCCAAATCTTCAGCTGCGGCCCGGGCCTCTTCAGGTTTGATGGATCCCATCTCTACCCAGACCGTGCCAGGCCGCACGGCGGCGCGCAGCGCCGGGTCAGATTGCACCAACACCCCGGTCGGCCCATCCGACAGCATGGAGATGACGATATCTGCCTCAGCGACCGCCGCGGCCGCATGCTCCGCCACAACAGCCCCAAAGGCGCTCAAGGCCATAGCCTTTGCAGCCGTACGGTTCCAGACCCGTGTTGAAAACCCTGCTTGGCACAAGTTCCGCGCCATAGGCGCACCCATAAGCCCTGTTCCCAAGACTGCGATCTTCTGATGGTTTGACATAACTTGACCCTTTGTAAGCAACGCGGGCCTGCCGCCCTTGGCGCATTTGTGCGGCTGGGTTTGGCAAATTGCAACAGCTTAAGTCACCTAACAAGGACCTCTGTATAACCCAACCGCCAAGCCAAACACTTTGCCCGGTGGCAACACCGGGCTGCGCCTGCCTGCCCCCCGGTAGGCGCATTCACCATCTGGGTATACTGATATATATTTTTATTGCACAAATTTTGCAGTGACTTCGCCACCAAACATATGCGCCCGCCCAGGCAGGCACTGCCCTCATTTCGTGTTGAGATGGTGTTATGCAGATGTCTTTTAGAGGTTCTGACCGCCCCCCATGGCGCCCAGCCTATGGCACCGAAGCGCCATGGCTATAAAATTACAGATTTGTTCCAAAACCTTATTGCCTAATGGCAAAGAGCCATGCACATTCACCATCTCAAAATACAAGACAGGAGGTCCAGATGGGACGACTTTCAGGAAAACGCGCTTTGGTAACCGCCGCAGGACAAGGCATTGGCAGAGCCACCGCTTTGGCCATGGCCGCTGAAGGCGCCAAAGTCTTTGCCACAGACATTAATCCTGAGACTTTGGCTGAGGTGCAAAGTGCCTGCACGGGGCAAATGGAAACCTATGTGCTCGACGTGCTTGACGCGACCTCAACCCGTGAGGGCATCGACCGCGCGCAGCCAGATATTTTGTTTAATGGCGCGGGCTTTGTGCATCACGGGACCATAATCGATGCCACGGAAGATGAATGGGATTTTGCATTCAACCTCAATGTCCGCTCGATGATGCGCACCATCCAAGCCGCGCTACCGGGTATGCTGGAACGTGGGGGCGGCTCGATTATCAATATGTCCTCCGCCTGTTCCTCTATTATTGGCGCTCCCAATCGCTTTATCTACGGCACAACCAAAGCGGCCGTGATCGGCCTGACCAAATCCGTGGCCATGGATTACATCAAACAGGGGATTCGCTGTAATGCCATTTGTCCCGGCACCGTTGAAAGCCCCTCTCTACATGATCGCCTGCGCGCCACTGGAGATGAGGTGCAAGCCATGAAAGACTTTGTTGCCCGCCAACCCATGGGCCGCATTGGCACAGCCGAAGAAATCGCAGCCCTTGCAGTTTACCTAGGATCGGATGAAAGTGCCTTCACGACCGCCACAACACAGGTCATTGATGGCGGCTGGTCAAACTAATCACTGGCGACCAAAATTTTAACTTAACGAGGACGATCCGCGTGTCAGATATCAAACCGAAATTGCGATCCCAACAGTGGTTCAACAATCCCGACAATCAAGAGATGACAGCGCTCTATCTCGAACGCTATCTCAACTACGGTCTGACACGCCACGAGCTGCAATCGGGCAAGCCTATCATTGGCATTGCCCAGACCGGCAGCGACCTTAGCCCCTGCAATCGCCACCATATTGAACTGTCCAAACGGGTGCGCGATGGGGTCATTGCCGCCGGCGGCACGGTGATTGAAATTCCGGTGCATCCCATTCAGGAAACCGGCAAACGCCCAACGGCCATGTTGGACAGAAACCTGGCCTATCTGTCTTTGGTGGAAACCCTATTTGGCTATCCGATTGATGGGGTTGTGCTGAATATCGGCTGTGACAAAACCACGCCGGCTTTGTTGATGGCGGCCGCGACCGTCAATATCCCTGCCATTGCCCTATCCGTTGGCCCAATGCTCAACGGGTGGTTCGGCGGCAAGCGCACGGGCTCTGGCACGATCGTTTGGAAGGCCCGCGAGATGCAGGCCGCAGGTGAAATCGATGATGACGGCTTTATGGATATGGTGGCCTCCTCAACGCCTTCTGTTGGCTATTGCAACTCCATGGGCACCGCCACGACGATGAACTCCCTAGCCGAGGGGCTCGGTATGCAATTGCCCGGCTCCGCCGCCATCCCAGCGCCCTACCGCGAGCGTGGGCAGATCAGCTATGAAACCGGGCTGCGGATTGTCGATATGGTGCATGAGGATCTGCGACCTGACCGCATCATGACCCGCGAAGCCTTTGAGAACGCCATTGTCATCAATTCAGCCATCGGCGGCTCGACCAATGCGCCAATTCACCTGAACGGCATCGCCAAACATCTTGGCGTGGCCTTGAACAATGATGATTGGCAAAAGCTCGGCCATAAGGTGCCGCTTTTGGTCAACCTGCAACCGGCAGGCGAATATCTTGGCGAGGATTACCACCGGGCCGGTGGCGTGCCGGCGGTGATCGGCGAATTGCTCGCCGCAGGGCTGCTGCCGCATCCGGATGTCCTAACTGCCAATGGCAAAACCATTGCTGAGAATTGCCAAGATTGCCGCAGCACCAATACCGATGTGATCAAGCAAGTCACAGCGCCACTGGTCGATGCTGCCGGCTTTATCAACTTGAAAGGCAATCTGTTCGACAGCGCGATCATGAAAACTTCGGTGATCTCACAAGAGTTTCGCAGGCGCTACCTGTCTGATCCGGCCAACCCAAATTGCTTTGAAGGGCGCGCCATCGTCTTCGACGGGCCGGAACACTTCCACCGCGGCATTGATGATCCAAGTCTGAACATCGATGAGAACTGCGTCCTAATCATGCGCGGCGCCGGACCAATTGGCTATCCCGGCGGGGCGGAGGTCGTAAATATGCGCCCGCCGTCCTATCTTTTGACCAAGGGCATCACCTCCCTGCCCTGTTTGGGCGATGGGCGGCAATCGGGCACCTCTGGATCACCTTCAATCCTAAACGCCTCACCGGAAGCGGCAGATGGTGGCGGCTTGGGTCTGGTGCAAACTGGCGATATCATCCGGATTGATCTGAATGCCTGCACTGCCGATATGCTGGTTGAACCGGCCGAGCTTGAGCGCCGCAGGGCCGCTCTTGGCACGCGTCCCTTCACCCCTGACAGCCAAACCCCTTGGCAAGAATTGTTCCGCGAAAAAGTCAGACCCTTCTCAGAAGGCATGACTCTAGACGGGGCGCATGAATATCAAGACATCGCGCGCAAACATATGCCGCGTGACAACCACTAGGAGTTTTTTATGAAATTAGTCCGCTATGGCGACACTGGCGCAGAGCGCCCCGGTTTGATCGATCCCGAAGGTGTGCTGCGCGACCTTTCGGATCATGTGACAGATATCAACGCAAGCGTGCTCGGCGATGCGGCCTTGGCCCGCCTGCGGGCGCTGGACCCAAGCGCCTTGCCTGCGGTCAACGGGTCACCGCGCCTAGGCCCAGTTGTGGGCGATATCGGCAAGTTTCTCTGCATCGGCTTGAATTATTCCGACCACGCCGCAGAAACCGGAGCCGCCATCCCTGAACATCCCATTTTGTTTTTCAAAGCCAATTCCGCCATCGTGGGCGCCAATGATGATGTGGTGATGCCCCGCGGCTCGACCCATACCGATTGGGAAGTGGAACTTGGCGTAGTGATTGGCACAGCGGCAAAATATGTCAGCGAAGACGAGGCTTTGAACCATGTGGCCGGCTATTGCATCGTCAACGATGTGTCAGAGCGGCACTTTCAAACGCAGCTGACCGGGCAATGGACCAAGGGCAAAAGCTGTGACACCTTCGGCCCCACCGGCCCCTATCTCGTCACGCGCGATGAAATTGCCGATCCGCAGGCTCTCGACATGTCATTGGATGTGAACGGCAAACGCATGCAAACCGGCAATACGGCGACCATGATCTTCACGGTCGCGCAAATTATCAGCCATCTGTCCCAGCTCATGACGCTCCACCCCGGAGATGTCATCACCACCGGAACCCCTCCGGGCGTGGGGATGGGCATGAAACCGGAGCCGGTCTACCTCAAGCCCGGCGATGTGATGGAGCTTGAAATCTCTGGCCTGGGCAAGCAGCGCCAAACCGTGCGCCAAGACGCATAACCAACAAGGCACGCCCCACCTGTGAGGCCGCTCATGGGTGGGGAGATCCAAATGTGACCCCTCTGCCCTCGCATGACTGCCATTTCGACCATACGCAATCTTGGACCGGCCATGGAAGCCGAGTTAAATGCGGCCGGCATCCCGACCGCGGAGGCCTTGCGGGCCTGCGGCGCAGATGAGGCCTACCGCCGATTGCTTCGCTCCGGCGCGCGGCCGCATTTCATCGCCTATTATGTACTGCACATGGCGCTGCAAGGCCGCCCATGGAACGATTGCAAAGGCGCGGAGAAAGCGGCCCTGCGCGGGGATTTCGACGCGCTGGTTGCCGAGCACCGGGGTCTCAACGATCACGGCATTGAAAAAATTCTAGATTGCATCGGCACAGGCCTGCGGCGATAAAAAAGGCCACACCCCGAAGGGTGCAGCCCAAAAACCCGATGGGTTTTATTTAGCCAACCAGTTCGAGACCGGAAAAGAAATAGGCAATCTCTTGTGCGGCAGTCTCGGGCGCATCTGAGCCATGCACGGAGTTTTCACCAACAGATTCGGCAAATTCTGCGCGGATGGTGCCGGCGGCGGCATCTGCGGGATTGGTTGCGCCCATGACTTCGCGGTTCTTGGCAATGGCGCCTTCGCCTTCCAAAACCTGCGCCACAATGGGAGCGGAGGCCATGAATTCGCACAGCTCACCGTAAAACGGGCGCTCTTTATGCACCGCATAGAATTCACCGGCCTGAGCCATGGTCAAATGAATGCGTTTTTGCGCCACGATGCGCAGGCCAGCCTCTTCGAATTTGGCATTGATCTTGCCGGTCAGGTTGCGGCGGGTTGCATCAGGTTTGATGATTGAGAATGTGCGTTCCAGAGCCATGTTCAAGGGCCTTTCTATTGCGGATTGATATTGTCCGGCGCGTTAGCATGCGGCGGGCGGATTGGAAAGCCTTGATTGCACCGGCGCGGCGGCGGCGGGCGAGATTGCGCGGGCCGGCGCAATCGGCTAACCTGCGCCATATTCAGACAAAATGATTTCCATGCAGATAGAAAAATATAATAAACCCGCTGAACTGAGATTGATCCAAGCCTGCCGCGAGGGGGACGATACAATATTCAGTATGGAACGGCCCGAAAAGGGCAGTGCCGACAACACCATCCGCGCCGGGCTGATCCGGGCGCTCTTGCTCGGCACCGGCGATTGCACCCCCCCGGCCCGCGGGCTGTGGATTGAAGGTGCATGGATCACCGGAAAGCTGGATCTTCAGGGCGAGGCCCTGCCGGTGCCGCTGGTGCTGCTCAATTGCACCCTTGAAGAAGATGTCATGCTGCGCGATTGCACCCTTCCCGCTCTCCACCTGACCGGCACTCATTTGCCCAAACTGGATGCGCAGCGCCTGCAGTGCAACGGGCCGCTGCATCTGCGGGCTGGATTTCAAGCGACCGGTCTGGTCGATTTGACCGGCGCGACGATTGACGGGCAGTTGGACTGCGCCGGCGGCAAGTTTTTGGCAAAGGGTCTGGCGCTAAACTGCGATACCATATCAGTCGGGGCGGCTGTGTTTTTGCGTACTGGATTTGAGGCCCAAGGAGAGGTCAAGCTGGTCGGCGCGAAGATTGGCGGGCAGCTGTCCTGTACCGGCGGCAAGTTTTTGGCACAGGATAAGGCGCTGAACTGCAATGGCATATCAGTTAGGGCGGATGTATTTTTGAGCGAAGGATTTGCGGCCCAAGGAGAGGTCAATCTGGTCGGCGCGAAGATTGGCGGGCAGCTGGACTGTGACCGCGGTAAGTTTTTGGCAGCGATTATGGCGCTGAACTGCAATGGCATATCAGTCGGAGCAAGTGTATTTTTGCGTAATGAATTTGAGGCCCACGGAAAGGTCAATCTGGTCCGCGCGAAGATTGACGGGCAGATGGCCTGCAACCGCGGCAAGTTTTTGGCAGAGGGTATTGCGCTGCACTGTGATGCCACAATAGTTGGGGCGGATGTGTTTTTGCAGGACGAATTTGAAGCCCGGGGCAGGATAAATCTGAACCGGGCGGAGATTGCCGGAAATTTGGTTCTGTCCAGCGCCACCCTCACCACGGGTTTAGATGCTCAAGGAATGCGGGTGCGGGCCCAGTTTGTATGGGCGGATATAGAGGGCGACGGGATCGAGGTTGATTTAATCGACGCCAAGGTTGGCACCCTGGTTGATAGTCCCGGCTCTTGGACGTCTGTGAAGCGCCTGCGCCTGTCTTCCTTTCGCTATGACCGGATCGAAAGCAAAATGGATGTGCAGGAACGCTTGGACTGGCTGACCAAACATGACGCTTCTGTGCGCCCGTTCACCCCGCAACCCTATGTGCAGCTGGCCAATGTCTTGCGCAGACAGGGGATGATTTCTGCGGTCAATACTGTGATGATCAAGCGCGAAGATCTTCAGCGCGACGCAGATATGAAACAAGCCGTTCAAGGAAATGAATGGTGGGGATTGTTTGCGCTGGTCATGTTGCTTCGCCCGTTCCTGAGCCTGCCTTTCAAATGGATGTTCGGATATGGGCACCAGCCCTCGCGGGTGTTGTTTTGGATCGCCGTTATCTTGGGGATCACCATCTGTTGTGCCCAGCAAATCCACATCCACGGGCAGTTTGCGCCGACCTCCTCGGTCGTCTTGACCTCGCAGGACTGGCTGGACAGTTTCCCAACGGAGCCCCTCCACCCCGACTCGCCACTCTGGCGCACGCAGATGGACGCTTGGGCGCAGACCACATCCGGGCGCGACTATACAAGCTTTAGCGCCTTTCTCTATGCGCTCGATTTATTTATCCCGCTGGATGCTTTGGGGCAGGAAAAAAATTGGGCGCCCTCAGCCGAACGGGGCGGGTGGGGCGATTGGGGCCACCGGCTGCGCTGGCTTGTGCAAATGGCCGGCTGGGTGATTACCGCCATAGGCGCGGCGGTTCTCACCGGGTTGATCGGTCGGCGGGATTGACCTTTCCTGCGCTTCGCGTCATGGGAGAGCCATGCTGAAAATCCAAGATATCACCTATGCCGTCGATGGCCGCCGCTTGTTTGAGGGCGCCAGTGCAACCATTCCCACCGGCCATAAAGTGGGCTTTGTCGGCCCCAATGGCACGGGAAAAACCACGCTTTTTCGCATTATACGCGGGGAATTGGCGCTGGAAAGCGGCGCGATTGAACTGCCCCGTCGGGCCAAGATTGGCGGCGTAGCGCAGGAGGCCCCGGCCAATGATCTGTCGCTGCTCGACACGGTTTTGGCCGCAGATGTCGAGCGGGCGGCGCTCTTGGCCGATACCAGCGAAGATCCCAACAGAATCGCCGAGGTGCAAACCCGTCTGGCCGATATTGATGCCTGGTCCGCCGAAGGGCGCGCCTCTGCCATTCTCAAAGGTCTGGGCTTTGACGAGGCGGCGCAAAAGCGCCCCTGCTCTGACTTCTCAGGCGGCTGGCGGATGCGGGTGGCCTTGGCGGCGGTGTTGTTTTCCGCGCCAGATCTTTTGCTGCTGGATGAGCCGACCAACTATCTCGATCTTGAGGGCACCATCTGGCTCGAAGCCTTTTTGGCGCGCTATCCGCATACGGTGGTGGTGATCAGCCACGACCGCGACTTGCTCAACCGCGCCGTGGGCGGGATCTTGCATCTTGAGAACAAGCAATTGACCTTCTACCAAGGCAATTACGATACATTCGCCAAAACCCGCGCCGCAAAACGCGCGGTGCAAGCGGCCGCGGCGAAAAAGCAATCAGCGCAGCGCGAGCATTTGCAAAGTTTTGTCGATCGCTTCAAGGCCAAGGCCTCCAAGGCCAAACAAGCGCAATCGCGCGTCAAGGCGCTGGAGCGCATGGAGCTGATCACCCCGCCGGAGGAGGTGGCAAAGCGGGTCTTTACCTTCCCGCAGCCCGAAGAGCTGTCACCGCCCATTGTTGCGATTGAAAACGGCGCCGTCGGCTATGGCGGGCCGGATATCCTATCTCAGCTGGAGTTGCGGATTGATCAGGACGACCGCATTGCGCTTCTGGGCAAGAACGGTGAAGGAAAATCAACCCTGTCGAAGTTGATCTCTGGCCGGCTCAAAACCTCTGCCGGGCGGCTGGTGACCCATAACAAATTGCGCATTGGGTATTTTGCCCAGCATCAGGTCGATGAGCTGAACCTCGACGAAACACCGCTGCAACATCTGCAATCCGAACGCCCCGATCACAGCCCGGCCCGCCTGCGCGCCATGCTCTCGGGCTTTGGTCTGGGGCCCGATCAGGTCGATACAGTGGTTGCGCGTCTCTCAGGCGGGCAAAAGGCGCGGCTATCGCTCTTGCTGGCCACGTTGGATGCGCCGCATATGCTGATTTTGGATGAGCCGACAAACCACCTGGATATCGAAAGCCGCGAGGCCTTGGTGCAAGCGCTGACAACCTATTCTGGCGCGGTGATTTTGGTGAGCCATGACATGCATCTTTTATCGCTCGTGGCCGACCGTTTGTGGTTGGTCTCGGGCGGTCGGGTCACACCGTTTGACCAAGATCTCGCGGCCTATCGCGATTTTCTTCTCGGCGGCGCTGCGCCCAAGAAATCCTCTGAAAAGCCCAAGATCAAAAAGCCCGGACGCGAGTTGCGGATTGCGGCCCGCAGCGAGCTGAAACGCGCAGAAGAGCGTATCGAAAAAATCACCGTGATGCATGAAAAATTGCAAGAAAAGCTCGCGGATCCAAAGCTCTATGAGGATCATAATGCCGCCGACCTTGCGGTCTGGCAAAAAAAGTTTCATGAAGTGGAGACCGCCCTGTTGCGGGCCGAAAAGCTATGGCTCAACGCCAGTGAAACTGTAGAGAAATTGGAAAATGTCTGAGTTGATTGATACGCTGCCGCTGATTTGGGCTTTTGCGACCTTATTCGTGGTGATTGATCCGATCGGCCTGGCGCCGATTTTTGTGGCTTTGACCCAGGGAATCGAGCCCAAAAAGCGCAAGGCCATTGGGATGCGCGCCTGTATGATCGCCTTTGTTATTCTGGCGCTCTTTGGATTCTTCGGCGAGTCTGTTTT
>Ga0209197_1000661_pt1 | contig 23575 bp, 33 predicted proteins | sample COGITO_mtgs_1105_4_FD_184802 | JGI IMG/M metagenome (GOLD analysis project Ga0209197, IMG submission 184802) | Pelagic marine microbial communities from North Sea - COGITO_mtgs_110512 (SPAdes) (version 2) | ecosystem: Environmental > Aquatic > Marine > Epipelagic ... | reverse complement strand
TATGGAACACAAAAAATTAAAAAGGGTAGAGGATTACGATAAAGTTCTACCGATTGTTGAGGTTTATACAGCAGTTCAATCAGAGGGATCTAGAGCAGGTTACCCTACAGTAGTTATTAGAACCACAGGATGTACGCATCGCTGTTTTTTCCGTGAAGGAGGATGGTGTGATTCCTTTTATACTTCAATCCACCCAGAGAAGGGTAAGTACACATTTCAATCAATAATTAATATGTACAAAGAAAACCCTCATATAAAGGAAATGATGTTGACAGGAGGATCTCCTACTATGCATCCTGCTTTAGTAAATGAATTAACTCACTTTGCACATGAAAAAGATATATTTATCACTATCGAAACTGAAGGATCTCATTTCCTTCCTACCGATTATCCCATTAATTTACTTTCAATTTCTCCTAAGTTTAGTAATAGCGTTCCCGTTGTTGGTGTTCTTACTCCTCAGGGAGGGGTTACTGACGAAAGAATGGTAAAAAGACATAATAAGTTTAGACTTAATTATGAAGCAATATCCAATTCTATAGCATATCACTTAGATTACCATATTAAACCAGTATTTGATAAAGAATTATCTATGATTGGGGAAGTAGAAGAATTTCTAGAAAAACTAAATATCCCAGACCACAAGGTATGGGCAATGCCTGCGGGTGATGACATTCCAGCTTTATTAGAAAGTTATGGTCCCGTAATGGATATGGTTAGAGATAGAGGATGGAGATTTACCCCACGACCACATATAATAGGATTTGGAACACAGAGGGAAGTCTAGCGACTTCTAGAGAACTTTATATATTTATAATCGATGAAAGAATTAAAACATATCCAAATTAGTAAACCTGTATGGGAGCAATTAAAAACATTTTGCTCCCAAGAAGGATATTCCATAAAGGGGTATGTTGAAAAACTGATTAAAAACGATTTAAATGATAGGGATTTACAAAATAACAAGCCCAACAGGTAAAATTTATATAGGGCAAAGCACTAATATTAAAAAAAGATGGGGGTTTTATATTGGACTCCATTGTAAGGGACAAACTAAATTATATAATTCCCTTAAAAAGTATGGGTGGGAGGGTCATAAAAAAGAAATTTTAGAAGAATGTATGGTTTCTATGTTAGAAGAAAGGGAAACATTTTATAAATTATATTATAAAGTATTAGATACACCTTCCCTATGTTGTAGGATGGATGGGAAATTTGGATATGATTCAATAGAAACCCGCAAATTAAAATCTAAAGGGAAATTAGGGAACATTAATTCTTTAGGTCATAAAAAAACAAAAAAATGTAAATTGGGAATTAGTAATAAAATGAAAACTCTTAATTTTTACAATAATAAAACTAGAATATCTAAATTGTCCCAATCACACTCTATCCCTGTATTTCAGTATGACCTTAACGAAAACTTTATAAAAGAATTTGAAAGTGCAAAATCAGCTACTAAAATTTTAAGACCAAATAAAATAAACGGTTCGGATATATGTGCATGCATTAAAGGAAGACAAAAAACAGCTTATGGGTACAAATGGAAAGATAAAAAAATATAATAAAATAAGTGGATAAGCAAGAAGCTCTTCGTATATTAGAGGAAATAGAAGAAAATATCAACGTCTGTTGTGCTATAACTATGGAACCAGACGAAGTGTTAGTTTTAGTAGATAAATTAAAAAGTTATATTAATGGAAAATAGAAGAAAACTCCACGAACAGCTAGAAGTGGTACAAGAGGGATTCGCAAATGGTGTAGCACCAGGCTTCCCATTAAATGATGAACAAAAATTAGCAATGATTGATAAAGCTGAAAAAGCATATGGTGATTTTTTAACTGCATTAAAATGTGATTGGAAAAACGACCCTAACTCATCAGAAACACCTAGACGTGTAGCAAAAGCCTATGTAAACGATTTATGGGAAGGTAGATATACAGCAATGTCTCCAATTACGTCATTTCCATCGGATGGTTATGATGGTATTGTTATAGAACGTAATATACCATTAACTTCAATGTGTTCTCACCACCACCAAACAATTGGGGGGGTTGTTCATATCGGTTATATAGCAGGAGAAGGAGGACAAGTAATTGGTTTGTCTAAATTAAACAGAATTGTAGAATTATTTGGTAGAAGAGGAGCTATTCAAGAACAACTAACCTCAGCTATACATAATGCTGTAGACAAAATTACTGAAGGTAATTTAGGTGTTATTGTTACTATTGTAGGAACTCACAATTGTGTAAGTTGTAGGGGAGTTAAACATATGGGTGCAGCTATGGTTACAACTAAGGCATCACTCGCTTTTAGAGATGATACTAATCAAGCACGTAAGGAATTTTTCGATAGTTTAAAAATTAATAATGGAGGACATAATATATAAACCATGGCTTTAAAATTCAATAATAAAATAAAATTAAGTTGGGATGATTTAGAAACTTTAGTTGATAAATTATGTAAAAAAATCCCATTTGAAACCCCAACAGTAGATTCAGTAACTGGTATAGCTAGAGGGGGGTTAATACCCGCAGTAATGGTATCACATAAAACAGGTCTACCTTATGTAGATGTTATAGGACCAAATACTCTAGTAATAGATGATATTGCTGATAGTGGAGTGACATTACAAAATTCACCTGGTGTGTATACAGCGGTTTTACATTATAAACCACATACTAGTAGTTTTAAACCTAATATATGGGCTGAAGAACATAAAGGGGATGAATGGCAGATTTACCCATGGGAGAAATTAGATTCCATTGCTATACAAGATTATTTAAAAGAAGAAGTAATATATAGATAAATAAAAACAAAAATTATGAATTATTGGCAAGTAGATGTAAAGTTAACAATGGAACACGAAAGTGGTAAAATCCAAAAAGTAACAGAAAAGTATTTAGTAGAAGCAGTATCACCAACAGATGCAGAAGCTAAAGTATACAAAGATTTTGAAGGTGAAAGCAATTTTACAGTAGATAAAATTGTAAAAACTAAAATTATAAAAATTATAGAATAATATGGGTAAACAGTTAAAACTAGATTTAGGACCGTGTTCATCTCATGAAGGTGAAAACATTCCATTTGTTAATGAAGTAGAAGAATTTAATGCTACCTTTAATAAACCTAATAACTATGAACCAACAATACCGAAAAAAAAGGAATGGCAGTTCGTATACGACTTTGTACTTGAAGAATTGGAAGAATATAGACAAGCTTGCGAAAACGGAGACATCGTGGAAGTTTTGGATGCTATTTGTGATATTACTTATGTTTCTCTTGGCAACGCCACTATGTTACATGGTCTTAAGGATAAGATATGGCCGGCCTATCAGGAAGTACAAGGAAGCAATATGTCTAAAACTTGCAAGACTGAAGAAGAAGCCATGGAGACTGTCACCAAAAGAAGTAAAGAACAAGCTGAGCCGTGTCATTATGAGAAAATCGAGGACCGATTCGTAGTATATAGAACACGTGACTTAAAAGTGATGAAATCAATTAATTATTACAGACCAGATTTATCACAATTCTTTACAACAGAAGAATTAGCCAAAAACTATTCAGCAGAAACTATTATATAAAACTTAGGCTCCCATAGGGAGCCTTCGTATATTTCCATTAAATAAAAGTTATATAAATGTATAAAAAAGCTTACACTGGTAATAAACTAAAACATTTAGGACCTAATTATGTTGAGATTCACCTTTGGGATGATCAAGATGGTTACAATATAGTACCTTATAATAACATAGCATATCAGGAATGTACTGAAGAAGAACAAACCCATACTGGGTTAAATGGTGAGTCTCTTAAACCTATATCTAAATGGTTTTTTTCTAAAAACCCGGATTATAGTTCTAAGAATACTCCAAATTTACATTTCCATGATATGAAACCTCACCAAAAGTTTTTAGTTGAAAAATATGGTGTAAATGATGTTCCTTCTAAAGGACATAGAGAAGTATTTTTTGATATAGAATGTGAAATAGGAGGTGCTTTAACTGAAGAATATATTGAAGATGCACCAATGCCCATTACTTCTATTGCTTGGTGGGATAAACAGGAAGATTATTGGTCTATTCTTATTTTAGATAAAAAAAATCAACTAAAACATACAAAAACAGGAAAAAACAAGAATAAAGAAATTATACCTTGTGCTACTGAAAACGAATTATTAAAAAAGTTTGTTGGGGTAATAAGAGAAATGGATCCTGATATTCTAGTAGGTTATAATTCAGATTATTTTGATATACCTTACTTATATTACAGAATGTGTAGAACCATAGGTAAAGATTGGGCTGATCATTTATCTCCTGTTGGTAAAGTTAATTCAAAAAAGGGTAACAAATATTTCTTTAAACAAAACCAATATGTAGATATTGTAGGTATTGAATCTTTAGATTATATTCGTTTACATAAGAAGTATAGTTGGAAAGATGAACCAAGTTGGAAATTAGATGCTATTGGTAAAAAATATGTTGGTATGAATAAGGTTGAATACGAAGGAAACCTAGATCAATTATTCGAAACAGATATCCATAAATTTATTCAGTATAATTTTGTAGATGTAGAGATACTTCAAAAATTAGATGAAAAGCTGCAATATTTAGCTTTAACTAAAAATATAGCACACAAAGGAAAACACAATTATAGTGAAGTGTATGCTAATAGTATTTCACAAGATGGAGCAATTTCAGCTTATTTATTATCACAAAATATAATCCCACCACCAAAAGAACCTAACCCACAAAAGAAAGAAACGTATGCAGGTGGGTATCTTTTTTGTCCTAAAGCAGGATTGTATAAATATATGTTTGATGAGGATTTAACATCACTATACCCATCTATAATAATGTCTATAAACATAGGTAAAGAAACATTTGTGGGTCGTATTGTAGATGCTGATGAACGCAATAATAGACTGGGACTTAACGATTTAAAGGAAAAAGATCCTGAAGAATTATTATTAGTTGAAAATGGAAAACGTAGACAAACTAATGTTAAAGTAAGTGATTTAATAAATATAATCGAAACACAAAAATTAGCAGTAGCAGCCAACGGTTCAATGTTTAGAACAGATAAAGAAGCAGTATTATCTACTATTTTAAAAAAATGGTTTGAGGAGAGAGTTATTTATAAAAATCGCATGAAAAAAGCATACAAATCAGGAGATACAGAATTGGGTGAGTATAACCATTTAATGCAATATACAATGAAGATACTCTTGAATTCACTCTATGGTGCGACAAGTCTCCCTTCTTTTAGGTATGGAATGAATTTCCAACTATTGAGTGAAGCTATAACTTTAAGTGGACATAGAATAATCCAAGAATCTGCTTTATGTGCAAATCGTCATATGAATAAGGTTATGAAGGATTTAATAAAGTTAGACATATAACCCGCGCAAGACAAGAGGTAATGCGTTAAACGCGCGTAAAATGCGCATAAATTACATAATATCATGACACTAAAAAAACAAACAATTAGAAAAAATCAAACCATATTAGCTAACGATAAACCCATATCTAAGGACGAATTAATAGCTGAAAGTGAAAATTGGTCTGAAATACAAGAGAATTTCTTTAAAAAAATGATTAAACAGGGTGGTACTTTTAATGTTAATAAAGTTAAATATAAAGTAACCATAGCTGATAGAGATGATTTAGATTCAAAAGGAAACAAACCAATTAATATGCCACCAGTACCTGGGGAAAGAACATTTTAAATTAAAAATAATGAAACATTTAGAAGAAACACCTTGGTGGATTTGTGATGAAGATGATGAGAATTATTGTGCATATGTAGACACGGATTCGAATTATTTCAACGCTGAACCTTTATTACTTCACTTATACCCTAATTTTGAAGAATTTACGGCTGAAAAAAAAGATGATATTCTTGAAAAAGTAGCCTTAAAATATCAAGATGTTATAAATGAAGACTATAACAGATTAGCACGTGAAACCTTTAATGTAACAGAACATAGACTTGAAATGAAAACAGAGTGTGTTATTCGTTCAGCTTATTTCAGAGCAACACGTCGCTATGCACAGTGGATTACTAAACAAGAGGGTATTTCAAAAGAAACATTAGATATTAAAGGTCTAGAGTTTATGAAAGCAAATTTTCCACCTATTTTAGGGGATTTTTTTCATGATATATTGCAACAAGTATTAAAGGGTGAAGAAAAAGCTAGCATTTTAGAGCAGATTAAAGTATTTAAAAAGTCTATATTAGATGGTTCAATCCCCCTTGCTAAGTTAGGTAACCCTTCAGCTATTAAAAAATTAGAAAAATACTCTGGTAAGAGTACTAGAGCAGGGGAAATGTTTACTGAAATTCTTAAAGGAGCACCAGCACCTGTAAGAGCAACAGTTCGTTATAATGATTTATTAAGATTATGGCAATTAGATAAAAAACATAATTTAATTACACAGGCTGATAAAGTTAAATTTATATATTTAAAAGATAATCCTTATAAAATTGAAGCCCTAGCTTTCCAAGACCATGATATCCCAGAAAAAATAGCTGATTTTCTAGAAAAATATGCTGATAGGCAAAAAGTATTTGATTCTATTTTATTAAATAAGTTAAGTGGTTTCTTTTCTGATCTTTCTTGGAGTCTCGATTTAAATCCCTTTGTAAATTCATTAAGATCTTTTGATATATAAAATAAATTTCGTATATTACAATAAACAAAAATAAATAGATGGTAAATAAGAGTACACTCACTAGCGTTATTTCAAAATATTATTTAAATGGGTTAAACAACCAGGTCAAATGGCGTATTAAAAACAACCAACTTACAGTCTACGCTGGTAGTAATGGTAGATTATGTAAAGTAATACATAATAATTTTAATTTAGAAGATGCTGAATTAGGTGTATTTGATACACATAAACTTAGTAAATTAATTTCTATTACTAGTGGTGATTTAAGTATATCTCTTGAAAAAATAAAAGCAGTTTATACTAAAATGAACATTGCAGATTTAAACTTTGATTTAACTTATTCATTAGCTGATATCCTAATTCTAGGTAAAAATACCTACTATGAAGATCCTGAAGAATTTGAGATACAAATTGATTTAACAAAAGAAGATATTAGTTATTTAATTAAAGCCAAAAGTGCCTTAGCTGATGTAAACAATATGTTGGTTACCACTACTACTGATTTTGATGGGTTAAACGTATGCCAAATTATATTTGGTGATAATACAGGTTTTTCAAATAAAATTACATACCAACTGAGAGGAAATATCACCAAAGGAGATATCCAAATCCCATTTGATTCAGATATATTTAAAGATATATTAAGTGCTAATAAAGATATGGAGAAAGGTACATTAAAAATATCTGAAGTAGGTATGTTAAAAGCAAATTTCTCAACAGAAGAAACAGAAAGTGAATATTTTATTGCGAGAAACGAATAGGTCACATACGTATAAGGGAATTTAATATTGCAGGGCTAGGGCATGCTGTTATATTCACAAAAATAAACCGAGAGCTTCGGCCTCACAAAAACTAAATGATATGAGTACATTATTCAACGAACAATCAAAGTTCGACTTACTATTCCGTAACCTTTTTAAGGCAGACGGCGTTTTTCAACCAACAACGTTTGAAAACAAACAACCACACCCTTTAGATATTTATTATGACGAAGAAGGACTTCACTTCGAAGTTGCCTGTACTGGTCTAACTAAAAAAGATATTCAACTTGAAATTGATGGAGATCTTTTAAAAATTATCTATGACAAACCAACCGAAGAAGAAGACTATAGTAGTTATATCTATAAAGGATTAGCTAAACGGTCTTTTAATCTAGGCTATAAAGTAGCAGCTAAATTTGAACTTGAAAGTTTAGAAGCAGAAATGAAAGATGGGTTGCTTCATCTATTTATTCCAATTGCGGAGTCTAAAAAAGCAAAAACAATCAAAATAAAATAAAAGTTTTACCAAAAAAGCGTGTCCTAGCGCAATATTATTCGTATATTCACGATATATTAATAATATAAACTAAATAAGTTATGTCTGAACAAAAACATAGAAAGTCAATACAAACTATTACCGACCCTTTATTAGAACCCTTCTTTATTACTAAGGATGAGTACAGTTTCACTGTAAAACAGAATGTTACATCAGACGCTGGTCATTTTAGATCAAAGGGAAATGCAAAAACATACGAAAAATCATTGTATTATTTCACACATATAGATCAGGCATTAGTCAAAATTTCTGAGTTACAGGCAAGTACAGAAGATTTCAACAGTTTAAAAGAGTATATTAACAATTATAAATCAATTAGTAATCAAATTAAAAAGTACACAGATGGAATTAGAAGCGCTATTTAACGCAGTAATCGTAAAACCAATTGAAGCCGAAGAAAGTACTTACGGTTCAATTATTGTCCCAGACCTAGGTAAAGAAAAAAATGAAACAGCGGAAGTTGTATCTGTTGGTCCAGGTCAAAATACTTTAATGGGGGAATTTATACCAACAATTAGTAAAGTAGGAGATATAGTAGTCTTACCTACCCAAGGATTTACAAAATTACCATATGATGGTGAAGAGTATTATGTTGGACCAGAGAATAGTATACTTGCAAAAATTAATAAAAAATAACAAAAAAGAAAATGAGTAAACAAGTTACATTGGGCGGTACAGCTCGAGAAAATTTAGTAAAAGGTATTGATATTTTAGCTGATGCTGTAGTATCTACCTTAGGACCTAATGGTAGAAATGTAGTAATTTCAAAACCAGGACAAGCACCACAATCAACAAAAGATGGTGTAACTGTTGCAAAAGAAATTGAACTTTCAGATCCAGAACAAGATTTAGGGGTACAATTAGTAAAACAAGCAGCAATTAGAACAGCAGAAAAAGCTGGGGATGGAACAACTACATCTACTTTATTAGCCCGTGAAATGGTAAAGGCAGGATTGAATGCTTTAAATAATAATGAGAATGCAGTACAGATAAAAAGGGATATCGATAGTGCTGTTTTAGAAGTAGTAAATAACCTTAGAAATGGAGTATCTGAAGATATTTCAAACGAAGAACAACTAGAACAAGTAGCATCCATATCAGCAAACAATGACCCAGAAACTGGAAAATTAATTGCTACCGCTATAGATAAAGTTGGAATGGAAGGGGTTGTTCATATTGAAGAATCCCGTACAGGTGAAACTTATTTAGAAACAGTTGAAGGTTTACAATTTGATAGAGGTTATAAATCTCCTTATTTTGTTACTAATAACACAACTATGACTGCTACTTTAGATAACCCTCTTATTCTTATTGCTGATCAAAAATTAACACAAGTTAAGGAATTATTACCTGTTTTAGAAGCAGTATCTAATCAAGGCAAATCCTTACTTATTATTGCAGAAGATATTGATAATGAAGCTTTAGCTACTTTAATTGTTAACAAAATGAGAGGTACTATGAAAGTATGTGCTGTTAAAGCACCTGATTTTGGGGATAGAAGAAAATTAGCTTTAGAAGATATTGCTGTTACAACTGGAGGTGTTGTTTTTGATAAACAAAAAGGAATGAACCTTGATAAATTTAGTTGGGAATGGTTTGGTGAAGCACGAACAGTAACTATAGAGAAAGAACAAACAACTATTGTAGATGGAAAAGGTGAAGTAAAGGATATTGAAGCACGTGTTGAAGAACTACAACAACAAGTAGGACAGGCAACCACTCCTTTTGAAACTGAAAAGCTCCAAGAAAGATTGGCGAAATTTGTTGGGGGAGTAGCTATTATTCATGTTGGTGGAAACACAGAAACTGAAATGAAAGAAAAGAAAGATAGAGTTGATGATGCATTACACGCAACAAAAGCTGCTATTGAAGAAGGTATTATACCTGGTGGAGGAATGGCTTTATTATATGCTTCCAAAGACCTAAAATCAGATTCTACTGGTGCCAGTATTGTAAAGAAAGCATGTAAAAAACCATTTAAGCAAATTCTAGTTAATGCAGGGTATGATAATACTCAAGCAGAAATATTATCTGCACAATTGGTTACAATCAATAAAACATGGAACGGTTATAACATTAAAACCGAAGAAATAGTTGATATGAAAGAAGCAGGTATTATTGATCCTACTAAAGTAGCTAGAACAGCATTACAAAATGCAGCATCCGTAGCAGGTACAGTATTATTAACAGAATGTACTGTAGTAAATGAACCTAGTGATGATAAACAACAACAAGTAGACCCAATGATGGGGATGATGTAAAAATAATTTAAAAAAAAATGAAAAAAATATTAATAATGTTAGTATTGATACTTGGAGTATCAACTAACGCTCAAACAAAATCTTATACCCTTAAGTACAACACCTCTATTAAAACCACAAAAAATCCTAAGGTTAAATTTAAGGTAAAAGATATAGATCTTTATGTTATTTTTAGTGGAGATGATAAAGGAGATGTTATTCTATTTTTTAATGAATATAAAATAGAAAGATATAAAAAATCTAACCAAATCCAAGAAGGGGTTAATAAAGAAGGTAAACCCTTTAGATGGATAGCAACTGTAAGAGAAGATGGTATACCTGCCTTATTACAACTTTTTGATAATAATGTATTAAGAATCCATTATAGAGGGTACACCATAGAATACGGTTTAGAATAATAATTAATAATAAATAAAACAATGAACAAACAAGAAATTTTTGAAATTATTGAAGAAAACTTCAACATCTTAGCATCAGAACACGTAGGAACTACAAAAGCAAGTCAAGCAAGAGCTAGAAAAGCAGCACAAGCTATTAAAAGAGTAATTACAGATTACAAGAAAGCATCTGTAGCAGAATCTAAATAATTTAATTGGGGAAGTTTTTGTCTTCCCCATTTATTTTTCATATATTATATACATGGAAAAACAAAAAACACAAATCGAAGAAACTAACATTTTAATAGCAAGACGTGTCCCTCCAGGGGATCGTTTTCGGTTAGTTGCAAATGAACCAGAAGGTCCTGTACATACATCTCTAACAGATACATTAGAAGCTTATATGACAAAAACAGGGTTCAGGGGTGAGTATAGGTTAGCCCCATTAAAAGGTGAGTTATACGCTATTAATGCTGAAGAGGTACAAATTACAATAGAACAACCAAAAAAATACGGTATATATGGGGATTATAGCGAATAGTTTGTTAAACGAAAAATACAGACCATTATCTTTAGATACGTTTGTTGGAAATGAAAATCTTAAAAAGACTATTCAACAATTCCTTAATCAAAATGATATTGTTAATATGCTTTTATATGGAAGTGCAGGAACTGGAAAAAGTACTTTAGCCAAGCTAATAGTACATAACCTAGATTGTGATTCGCTTCTTATAAATGCTAGTGATGAAAGAGGTATTGAAACTATTCGTGATAAAGTACAGGGATTTGCGAGTGTCGCTTCTTTCAAACCACTTAAAGTGGTTATTTTAGATGAGGCTGATTTTTTAACAATCCAAGCACAGGCTTCACTTCGTAATATAATTGAAACTTTCTCACGTACTACAAGATTTATTATGACTTGTAATTTTGTAGAGCGTATAATTGATCCTTTACAATCAAGATGTCAAGTATTAAAAATTATACCACCTACTAAAAAGGATGTTGCTAAACATTTAGCTGGGATTTTAGACCAAGAATCTATTGAGTTCGAAATAAATGACTTAGTACCCTTAGTTAACCAATACTATCCTGATTTACGTAAATGTATTAATACTATACAGTTATCTACACAAGATAATATATTAAAATTAAATCAATCCTTATTAGTATCATCTAATTACATCGATAAAGTAATTAAAACACTCTCAGAACGTGATCTAAAATCTAATTATAGGTTTACAACAATTAGACAAACTATTGCTGATGCTAATGTTGATGATTTTGATGAATTATTTAGAGCACTATACGAAAGAGCATCTGAGTATCTACCAGGTAAAGAGGGTACAGTTGCTATTTTAATAAATGAACACCAATACAAAGCAAATTTTAGAATTGATAAAGAAATCAATACAATAAGTTTAATACAAAATTTAATAAATAACAAATGATCGATATAAAAAAAATAATAGATAATATTGCGGACGATAAAAAAGATCATGTACTATTAGGGATGTTTTTTGGGTATCCTTTGCAAATATTAGGATTAATATTTGACCTTATAACTGGTATACCCATATTTTTCTTAATTGGAACTTTAATTGCTTTACTTATTGTAGGGGGTAAAGAAGTTATATGGGATTGGATTCTTGGGAAAGGAAACCCAGAATGGTGGGATTTTATAGCATCTGCAATACCTATTCTTTCAAATATAATTACTTATCTAATAATTACATAACTAAATAAATAACTAAATAAATACATTATGCAACAACAATTACAACAACCACCAATTGATTTAAAAAACACAACATCAATCGAAAATTCTGATGGTGGTATTTTATTTACCCAAGGAGTACTATTACGTACAGTATCTAAATTTGTAATGGGTACAGATGAAGATGCACTTTTACCAATTCCAGTATTTTATGATGCGACAAGTAAAAAAATACTAGAATCATCTATCCCAAAAGAATTGAGAGAAGAATATTCTGATCATACCCTTTAATGAATTCTATCTTTGATTGGGTAAGAGCAATTAATACTACCAAACCCCCAGTTGAGTCTTTTACAGACAAAGACTGGGAAGTTTGGAATAGTTATATGATACACAGAGTCATCAGCATGAATCCTGATTATTTAGAAATTGTTAATTATGTTCAAGATCTACCCCCACAAGAAAAGAGAATGATTTACAATGTTTATAAAGAATTTATTCCTAAAAATAATAAATGGAGTAAATATATTAAGTCTAAGGTTAAACAACCTAATACTGATCTAGTTAACCATATTAAAGATAATTTTCAATGTTCAAGTAAAGAAGCAAAAGAATATATAACTTTATTGGAAACCCAACAAATAAGTAGTATATTGACGAATAGAGGATTAAACAAAAAAGAAATAAAACCATTATTAAAATGAACAAATTAGTAGATATGTTAAGAACATCTGCACAAGCAGATAAAGCAAAAGCCCTATTATCACTTGAATTATTAGGTAATAAAGCAGTTGGTATTGGAGATCATTCAACCGAAGACTTTTATAAGAATGCAGAAGAAGCACTTACTATGTTAGTTGATGCTGATGATAGGCTTAAATGTTTAGAGGTATATTTTAATTCTAAAGGGTTGATAAACGGGTAATATAATATGTAAATATGAAGAAAATATGAGTAGTAGAGAAATTAGTGATGCAAAAAGTGGTAAAATAATTAATGAAGATGTAATTTTACATTTTGAAACCTTATATCCGGAATTATCAGAAGAATTCCAAAATATACAAGAGGAACAATATGAAATGTTTGCCCGTAAACACCTAGACTATGGACTTAATAATATTGCTTTAGGCGGAGATATCGTTAATAATAGCGATGATAAAAAATTCTCACTAACTGGGTTAGCTATAAGATTAACTGATAAAATATCGCGTTTAAGAAATTTAATGGTTAATGGAAAAAACTATGTTGAGGGTGAAGGTATGGAAGATACTTTTATAGATATAGCCAATTATGGAATAATTGGTTTGCTTGTTGGAAGAAATAAATGGAAAAAATAGTTTGGCTAAAAAAATACCAAAAATAGTAAAGGAAATCCAGAATAATCCACCGTCTCCGGTGAATTATGCTTACCAAAAAAACATCTCATATTCTCAGATGTCTATTTTTAGGAGCTGCCCCCATCGTTGGAAACTACAGTATAAAGATAAGATAAGAAGATTTACATCTTCAATCCATACAGTTTTCGGGAGTGCAGTCCATGAAGCAATACAACATTATTTAGATGTAGCATATGAAAAATCTTTTGCAGCTGCCGATAGAGATATAAACATGGAAGAATATTTCCAAGAAGCATACATAGGTGAGTACCAAAAGCAATACAAGTCAAACAAATCAGAACATTTCTCAGATGCAGCCGAAATGAGAGAATTTTTTGATGATGGAGTTGCTATTTTAGAATGGTTTAAGAAAAAACGTAGTAGATATTTTAGTAAAAAGGGCACATATTTAGTAGGTTGTGAAATACCTATTGTGGTAGCGCCAAATAAAATGTTAAATAACGTATTATACATGGGGTATCTTGATGTTGTCACATACCATGAAGCAACAGAGACATTTAAGATAATCGATATAAAAACAAGTACTAGTGGTTGGAATGACTATGCTAAAAAAGATGAAAATAAACAATTCCAATTATTATTATATAAACAGTATTTCTCAGAACAATATGGGATACCTTTAGATAAGATTGAAATTGAATTTTTTATTCTTAAAAGAAAAGTATTAGATCCTGATGATGAAAAACTTATGTCACCTTATCAAGCTTACAGAGTACAACAATTTACACCACCAAGTGGTAAAATCAAACTATCAAGAGCAAAAAATGCTATTAATGGTTTTATTAATGAATGTTTTAATTCAAGTGGAAAGATAAAAGAAGCAGATTATCACAAATCCCCATCTAAATGGAATTGTAATTTCTGTCCTTATAGCAAAGATAAAGAATTATGTGGAGCAGGTGAACATTTTTCATAGATTCACACATACGTATATATAATAAAATAATGTTTTAATAAATAAAGACTATGGCCAATAAAGAAATGACACTAACTAGTGTTAAAGTTAAAAGTGATTTATTCGAGAATTTTAAAATTGAATGTGTAAAAAGAAAGTTTTCATTTCAAAAACTTGCGGATAGAGCTATCTATTTGTATCTTACAGATGAAGATTTTCGTAAAAAAATTACCAATCAAACCAATTTAGATTTATAAATCATATGAATAAAGGATTTAAGTATATCCCTAAGGATAAAAGAAAAAAAATACTCTTAATATGTGATGATATTAGAGTACACTCAGGAGTAGCAACTGTAGCAAAAGAAATTGTAACGCATACCGCCCAACATTTTAATTGGGTACAAATAGCGGGGTCAATAAATCACCCTGAAAAGAATAAAAGATTAGATCTATCAGAAAGCACTAATAAGTTATCTAAATTAGATGATTCTTCTGTTATTTTATATCCTACTGATGGGTATGGTAGTACCCAAATGATAAGAGAAATAATAAAACTAGAAAAACCAGATGCTTTATTTTTAATTACAGATCCAAGATATTTTATGCATATATGGAATATGGAACAAGAAATTAGAAAAAATATTCCTATTTCATATTTAAATATTTGGGATGATTATCCTGCCCCAATGTATAATAGACCATATTACGAGGCTTGTGATTTATTAATGGGGATTTCTAAACAAACGGTTAATATTAATAAATTAGTGTTAAAAGGTCATGAAGGTAATAGAATATTTAGATATATACCTCATGGGAAGGACATTAAAAATTTCTACCCAATTGAAGATGGAGATTTAGATTATACTAACTTTAAAAACTCTTTATTTGGTGATAAAAATCCAAAATTCACTTTATTTTTTAATTCAAGAAATATAAGAAGAAAACAAATCCCAGATGCTATGTTAGCATTTAGAGCCTTTTTGGATTCTATACCTAAAGAAGAAGCTAAAGAATGTTTTATGGTTTTAAAAACTGAAAAGGTTACAGATGCCGGGACGGATTTATTAAAAGTTAAAGAATATTTATTTGATGAAAATTTTAAAAATAATGTAATCTTTATAGACCAGAGACTTTCTGAACAACAATTAAATTGGTTGTATAATATAGCAGATGTTCATATATTACTTACTTCTAATGAAGGTTGGGGGTTAGCAAATACCGAAGCAATGTTAGCTGGAACACCAATTATAGCTAATGTAACAGGGGGAATGCAAGATCAAATGAGATTTGTAGATGAAAATGGGGAATGGTTTACACCAAGTGCTGATGTACCTTCAAACCACAAAGGAACATATAAAGAACATGGTGAATGGACATTTCCAGTATATCCAACTTCAAGATCAATCCAAGGTTCTCCTCCAACCCCTTACATATATGATGATAGGTGTGCTTGGGAAGATGCTATGGAAAGAATAAAAGAATGTTATAAACTAGGTAGAAAAGAATTAAAACAAAAAGGATTAAAAGGAAGAGAATGGGCTTTAAGTGAAGAAGCTGGGTTTAATTCTAAACACCAAGCAGAAAGAGTTATTGATGCTCTAGATACATTATTTGATACTTGGAAACCAAGAGAAAAATATGAAGTAATTAATACTAACGATTATAAAGGTAAGTTTTTAAACCATAAAATTATATACTAATGAATAAACCAAGATTTGTAATTTCATCACCATTTGATACCTATTCAGGTTACGGAAGTCATGCTAGAGATAAAATCAAAGCAATAATAGAACTAGATAAATATGAAGTTCAACTTTTACCTCAAAAATGGGGAGAAACCTCATGGGGTTTTTGTAAAGACCACCCTGAATGGACTTTCTTATTAGATTATATAGTACCACAAGATTGGCAAAAAACACAACCTGAAATTTGGGCTCAAATTACTATACCAAATGAATTCCAACCTATTGGGAAGTATAATATTGGTATAACAGCGGGAATTGAATCTACTGCTTGTAAACCTGAATGGGTTGAAGGGTTAAATAGAATGGATATGAATTGGGTTTCTTCTAAGTTTGCTAAGGGTACTTTTGAGAAAATGGCTTATGAAAAAAAAGATCAAAGAACAGGACAAGTTGTTGGAGTTATAAAACTAGAAAAACCTATTGAAGTTATATTTGAAGGAGCAAATTTAACAACTTATAAACCCCTCAACCAATCAGAAATTAAAACCATAGACTTAAAAGAAATCAAGGAAGAATTTTGTTATTTATTTGTTGGTCATTGGATGCAAGGTGAATATGGTCATGATAGGAAAAATGTTGGGGTACTAGTTAAATCTTTTTATGATGCCTTTAGACATAAAGTAGGTAAAAAACCTGCTCTAATATTAAAATCATCAGAAGGTGTTGCATCTTATATTAGTAGAGATTCTATTTTAGATAAAATTAAAACTATAAGAGATAGTTATGGAGATGCTAAATTACCTAACATTTATTTATTAAATGGAGAATTTGATGATTCAGAAGTAAATGAATTATATAATCATCCTAAAGTAAAAGCAATGGTCAGTTTTACTAAAGGAGAAGGATTTGGTCGTCCTTTATTAGAATTTGGTTTAACTGGTAAACCAATCATAGCATCTGGTTGGAGTGGTCATATTGATTTTTTACATCCTGAATATAATGTATTATTATCAGGAAATTTAGAAAATGTTCACCCATCGGCTGCTAATAACTGGTTAATACAAGAATCTAAATGGTTTCAAGTAAACCAAAAACATGGTATTAGTTCTTTAAAAGAAGTTTATAAAGATTATAGACAATATTTAAAAAGGTCTAAAAAACAAAGACACCATGTTAAAACTAACTTCAGTTGGGAAAAAATGAAGGAATTAATAGAAAAAGTATTAGATAAAAATATACCTGATTTTCCTAAACAAGTTGAATTAAAATTACCCAAACTACAATTACCAAAACTTAAAAAAATAGAATAAAATGAATTTAGATACTATTATAGATTGCCCTAAATCGGGAGGAGATCTTTGTTACAAGACAGAAATAAATAAGGACATAACTAATTTCCTTAGTTTATCTTGTGGGTTTTGGACTAATACTTTAATGAAAAAAGATTCGGAATTTTATGATGAACAAATTACAACCCTACCGGAGTTATATAAAGATATAGCTTGGGAAGATCCAGAAACTCAATTAATTTGGATTCCAAACACAATTAACATTCAGGATAGGGGAATGGTGTTTGCTAATGGGTCTGATGCAGAAGAATGGAATTGGTCAGCAGTAAAAGCTATACCTTTAGAAGAAGATGATGAAGCTAAAGTAAAAGGACAAACACATAAAATGGATATGTCTACAATAAAATCATTTAAAGAACGTGATTATATAGATGCTCTTTCGTATATTTCAGTATTACCAGAATAATATTATATGATAAAAATTTCCTATGCAATCACAGTTTGTAATGAGTTTCTTGAAATACAGAGACTCCTCTCACTATTGTTAAATAATAAAAGAAGTCAAGATGAAATTGTAGTATTAGTTGATTTATCTAAAAATAAACCAACATCTGAATTGCTTGGTTACCTTCATGAATTAAGTTATGAAGATTATATCAAGTTGATTGAAGATAATTTTAAAGGACACTTTGCTGATTGGAAGAATTTATTAACTGGGCACTGCTCAGGAGACTATATTTTTCAAATAGATGCGGATGAGATACCAAATGAATATCTTATAGAAAATCTACCACCATTATTAGAAGCAAACCCCGAAGTTGATATGTTTAGAGTACCTAGAGTAAATACTGTAAAAGGCTTAACAGAAGAACATATTAAAAAATGGGGATGGGATGTAAATGAGAAAGGATGGGTTAATTGGGCTGATTGGCAGATGAGGATATACAGAAATACCCCAAACATTAAATGGGTTAATAAAGTACATGAGGTGTTAGAGGGATATAAAATACACGGTATGTTACCTCTTGAAGAAGAATGGGCATTATATCACCCAAAAGACATTAAAAGACAAGAGAAACAAAATAATTATTATAATACGTTATGAAAATAGTGTTTTTAACTGAAATGGGGTTTCAAGGTAAAATCCCAAATAACCATACTAATATGAGAACAGAGTTTGCATGGATGCACGCTCTAGATGCAGTTCATAATAATCTTAAAAACTATAATAATATAAAGGGTCAAGATCATGTTTTTATTATTTTCCCTAAAGGAGAATTATTTTTAAATGCTGTTGGTATTAAATTAAAAGAGGGAGTTAATCCTTATTCTGACTTTCTAACATCAAATTTCATAGATATACTAAAATCTAATAATAAAAAAGTACACTATATACAAGAAGGCCCTTCATGGTTTTTTAATGATTATGAAATTGCAGACCAGTTTAATTTTTATAACTTGTTATCTAAATGTGATAGTATATTTGCTCATAACGAATATGATGTTAAATTTTATAAAGGTTTATTACCCCATAAACAAGTAAATATAATGAAGACTTTATTAATCGAAGATTTAATAAAGGATATAATACCCCAACCACAAGATAAAGTTATTATAGGAGGAAATTTTGCTCGTTGGTATGGAGGTTTTTCTAGCTATATAATATCAGATGTGTTTGAGGTTGAAAAGTGGACACAAGATTCTCACGCAAAACGTTCAAATGAACATAATATACCTGATTTAAATCATTTACCACGTCTTCAATGGATAGAATGGATGAATGAATTATCTACGTTTAAATACGCCGTACATTTAATGCCTACTATAGCAGCTGGTACTTTTAGTTTAAATTGTGCCTACTTTGGAATACCTTGTATAGGTAATAAAAATGTGGATACTCAAAAAATATGTCATCCTGTTTTATCAGTAGATGTGGAGAACGTAGATGAAGCTCGTATATTAGCCTTAAGGTTAAAAGAAGATAAAGAATTTTATAAACAATGTAGTAAAACAGCTAAGGATAATTATAAAAAATATTATAACATAGAAACATGGCAAAAAACAATAAATTTGTAGTTTTAATTACAGCGTATAACGATGAAAAATGGGTAGAATATAATATTGCCAGTATTTTAAATCAAACATATAGTAATTATAAAGTTTTATATTATGATGATGCCTCTACTGATAACACATATCAAGAGGTTAACAAAATAGTACAGAATAATAATAAGTTTACAGTTACTACTCGTAAAAACAACATGCAGGCTTTATTTAGTTATGAAGAATGTATAAAGCAAATTAAAGAAGATGAAATCTTAGTTTGTATGAGTGCTGATGATTGGTTATATGATGATAATGTTTTAGAAAACCTAAATAGTTATTATAACAATAATGATGTTTGGATGACCTATGGTAGATTTGTTGCTTGGGATGGTGAAGAAACAATAGAAGCAAACCCACAAAATACACCTTATCCCGATTTTACTCATACTAATAGTTTCTACAGAAAAGATCATTGGAGAGCATCTCATTTAAGAACATTCAGAGGTTCTTTACTAAATAAAGTAGATTTATCTGAATTTAAATCTAGCATAGAGGGTTTATATTTTGACCACGCTGCGGATTTAGCTTTAACATATCCTTGTTTAGAAATGTGTGGTAAAGATAAAATTGGTGTTCTTGATTTTTATAGTTATGTGTATAATATTTCCCCGGATGTTAGTCAACGTACCAAAAATAGAGAAAGCAATCGGAATAACATGAAATATGAGACAGAAATTAGAAATAGAAAGGTTTATAAAAGATTAAAAGATATTAAAGATATACCTGAAAAATTACCACAAGTAAATGTTTGGGATTACCCACAAGAAAATAATTCTATCCCCTCTAAATTCTCTTATGTATACAAACAATCAGAAGGAGATTTTGATATAACTTTATTAAATGATGTAAATGTTTTAAATTATCTAAATGGTGAGATACCTATTAGCAAAGGAAAAATTATTGCTGATATACATGAATCTCCTAGCTATAGTATAAATCAAGAAAAAGTATATTCTGAAGTATTAAAAAATTATAAAAAATTTGATAAAATTATAAGTTTTGATAAAAGGTTAGAATATTTACCTAATTTTCAATTAAGATTACCTGCTTATTCTGTTCTTAATAAAAATATACACAAAAATACTTGGCCCCAATTAGGAGATTCTACTTTATTTCAAGTATATAATAAAAATAAAAATATTTCCTGTATTAGTTCCAACAAAGCTTTTCTTCCTGGGCATATAAGAAGATTAGAGTTTGTACATTACATAGAATCTATGAAACCTGATATTGATTTATTTGGTATTGGGTTTAATGAAATTGAAGGAAAAATTGAAGGTTTAAAAGACTATAAATATTCAATATCTATAGAAAATGCTTTAACACCTAATTATATTACTGAGAAAGTTTTTGATTGTTTCCTTACAGGAACTATTCCAATCTATTACGGTGCTCCTAATATAGGGGAATATTTTGATTTGAATGGTATTTTAACATTTAATACCTTACCTGGACTTGTAAAAATCTTAGATAAACTTAAACTTGAAGGAGATGATTTTTATAGCAAAAATATATTAGCTATAAAAAATAATTTTGAAACTGCTAAAAAAATATGGTTTGATAATGATATATTTTTTGATAGATATCTTAAAGAATTATTATAAATAAAAATTAATTAAAAATAAACAATATGAAAAAAATATGGTATGCTCCCAATAAGTTAGAAGCTTATGGTGAAAAAGAAATTAAAGCAGTTGAACAGTGTCTTAGAGATGGGTGGTTAGCAGGTTTTGGTCCTCGTTCTATTGAGTTTGAGGAAAAAATAGCAAAAGAATTTGGTAAAAAGTATGGTGTGTTTGTAAACTCTGGATCTTCTGCCTGCTTACTAGCTTTGGCCTCTTTAGATTTACCTAAAGGTTGTAAAATTATTACTCCCGCATTGACCTTTTCAACAACCTTAGCTCCTATTATACAATTAGGCTTTATACCTATCTTTGTAGATTCTAATTTAACCTCTTATGTACCTACTGTTAAAGTTATGTTAGATGCTATTACTACAGATACTAAAGCAATTATGGTACCTAATTTAATAGGTAATAAGCCTGATTTTATTGCACTGAAAGCAGGATTAAAAGCCTTAAATAGAACTGATATTATAGTAATTGAAGATTCAGCAGATACTGTAACGTATACTGAAGAATCAGATGTATCAACTACTAGTTTTTATGCATCTCATGTTATTACAGCGGGTGGAATGGGTGGAATGGTTATGTTTAATGATAAAGAACATGTTAAACGTGCGTTACAGTATAGGGATTGGGGTCGTATTGGAGATAACAGTGAAAATATGGATGACCGTTTTTCCCATAAAGTTGATGGTATACTTTATGATTATAAATTTTTATATGGTGTTCTAGGATACAATATGAAATGTAGTGAAATGAGTGCGGCATTTGGTTTAGTTCAATTAGATAGATTTCAAACATTTAAACAGAAACGTAGAGATAATGTTGAAAGGTATTTAGAAAATTTAAAAGATGTTAAAGAACTAATCCTACCAGATGATAGTATTAAACCTAATTGGTTAGCAATACCACTACAAACAGAACGTAGATTAGAATTATTAACCTTTTTAGAAAAAAATAATATTCAAACTAGAGTTACATTTGCAGGTAATGTTACACGACACCCAGTTTATAGGGAATATTTACAAGATTTTAAAAATGCTGATAAAGTAATGAAAGATGGGTTTTTATTAGGTGCACATCATGGTATGGATTTAGAAGATGTAGATTACGTTTGTAATAAAATAAAACAATTTTTTAATAAATGAAAATAGTATATGTAACGGGATGTTTAGGATTTATAGGATCTTATGTAACAAGAGAATGTTTAGAAAAAGGATGGTATGTTAGAGGTATTGATATAATGACTTATGCCTCAAACCCAGAATTGTTAGATGAGTTTGAACAATACCCTAATTTTATTTTTGAACACATTGATATTAATGATATTGAATTTCTATATGAATGTGATTATATAATTAATACAGCAGCAGAAACTCATGTAGGTAATTCTTTAGTTAAAAGTGAAAACTTTGTTCATTCCAACATTAATGGGGTTCATAATTTACTTGAATTAATTAGAAATTATAGAGCAGAAACGGATAAATTGCCAATATTACTCCATTTTTCTACTGATGAGGTTTATGGAGATATTACAGAAGGAGACCACATTGAAACTGATATATTAAAACCATCTAACCCATACTCAGCAACAAAGGCAGCAGCTGATCAATTAATTACTGCTTGGGGTAGAACATATAATATACCCTATATTATCTTAAGGCCTACTAATAATTATGGTATTGGTCAATATATAGAAAAACTTATACCCAAATCTATTAAATATTTACATTTGGGTAAACAAATTCCGTTACATAATGAAGGAACACCCATCAGAAATTGGTTACATGCTCAAGATACTGCAAACGCTGTAATTACCATAATAGATAGTAAATCTAAAAATGAAATATTTAACATTTGTGGTGGGTTTGAACAAAGTAATTGGGATACTGTAGATAAAATTATTACATTATATCATGGTGAAGATAAAGAATTACAAACTACTTTTCCATATTATGATGAAGATAAAAATCAATTTTTAGATTTTTCATATTCAAGAATAGGACAGGATGTTAGATATGCTTTAAATGATGATAAGCTAAGAAGTTTAGGGTGGAAACCCAAAATGGTATTCGATAATGAGCTACCTAATATAATTAAACATTATAAAGAAAATTTTATATGGTAAAGGAAGAATTAATTAAATTTGAAACAAAAATTGGAGATGCTTTTAATAAAGGTGAGATAAAAGCTCCTATACATTTATATCATAGTAATGAGGATATAATGATA
>Ga0209197_1000660_pt1 | contig 23587 bp, 15 predicted proteins | sample COGITO_mtgs_1105_4_FD_184802 | JGI IMG/M metagenome (GOLD analysis project Ga0209197, IMG submission 184802) | Pelagic marine microbial communities from North Sea - COGITO_mtgs_110512 (SPAdes) (version 2) | ecosystem: Environmental > Aquatic > Marine > Epipelagic ... | reverse complement strand
CAAATTTTAAAAAAGATGGTAGTTCTTTAAGAGGTTCTATAATGATTGTTGGTCCATTATTAGCTCGTTTTGGAAAAGGATACATTCCACGTCCAGGAGGAGATAAAATTGGTCGCAGACGTTTAGACACCCATTTTGAGGGCTTTATTAGATTAGGTGCAAAGTTTAGATATAATAAAGAAGATTCTTTTTATGGAGTAGAGGCAGAAGAGTTACACGGAGTTGAAATGTTGTTAGATGAAGCTTCTGTAACAGGTACAGCTAACATTTTAATGGCAGCTGTTTTAGCCACAGGAACTACAAAAATCTACAACGCGGCTTGTGAACCTTACATTCAACAATTATCTAAGATGTTGAATTCTATGGGTGCAAAAATCTCTGGAGTTGGTTCTAATTTATTAATTATTGAAGGAGTAAAATCTTTAGGAGGTTGCGAGCACAGAGTATTACCAGATATGATTGAAATTGGATCTTGGATTGGCGTTGCAGTAATGACGCGTTCTGAGTTAACAATTAAAGATGTTAGTTGGGAGAACTTAGGACAAATACCGAACGTATTTAGAAAACTTGGAATTCAATTAGAGAAAAGAGGAGATGATATTTACATCCCTGAGCAAGAATCTTATGAAATTCAAAATTATATTGATGGTTCTGTGTTAACAGTAGCAGATGCACCTTGGCCTGGTTTTACACCAGATTTACTAAGCATTGTTTTGGTAATAGCAACACAAGCAAAAGGAACGGTATTAATTCATCAAAAAATGTTTGAAAGCAGGTTATTTTTTGTAGATAAATTGATTGATATGGGAGCAAAAGTTATTTTGTGTGACCCACATAGAGCAACGGTAATAGGAATGGATTTTGAGAGCTCTTTAAAAGCTACTAAAATGACTTCACCAGATATTAGAGCAGGAATTTCTTTACTTATTGCAGCGTTGTCTGCAAAAGGAACTTCTGTTATTAATAATATAGAACAAATAGATAGAGGGTATGAGAATATAGAAGCTCGTTTAAAATCTATTGGAGCAAAAATTGAAAGAATAGAAAGTTAATTTTTTTGGTACTAATTAAAAAAGATTAGAGGAAAGTATAAAAGACTTAATAAAAATAGTGTCAGTATGACACTATTTTTTTGTTGGCAACATTTTTGCAAATAGAGGGTAGACAATTTAATGATTACAACGAAATGAGTAAGAAAGACAAAATAGAGCAGGAAGAAATAATAAATGAACAAGAAACGGTTCAAGTAGAAGAAAATCAAGAAGTTGAAATAGAAGCTGTAAAAGAAGAGCCAACTCCAGAGGAACTTATTCAAGCATCAAATGACAAGTTTTTACGTTTATTTGCAGAGTTTGAAAACTATAAAAAGAGAACAACTAAAGAAAGAATAGAGTTATTTAAAACTGCTGGGCAAGAAGTAATGACATCTTTACTGCCAGTTGTAGATGATTTTGAGCGTGCTTTGTCACATATTGAAGAAAACAAAGAAACGGCAGAATTAAAAAAAGGTGTTGAATTAATTTACCAGAAATTTTACAATACTTTAGAATTAAAAGGCTTGTCAAAAGTAGAAACAAGAGCTGGAGATGCTTTTGATGCTGAATTTCACGAGGCAATTACTCAAATTCCTGCACCATCCGATGATTTAAAAGGAAAGGTAATAGATTGTATCGAAAAAGGATATAAGTTAGGAGATAAAATCATTAGATACCCTAAAGTGGTTATCGGACAATAAAAAAATAAAACTAATAGTTTACGGTTACTAATAATAATGGTTCACTTTTAGTTGACAATTGAAAGAACATGGCAAAACAAGATTTTTACGAAACATTAGGTCTTTCAAAATCTGCTACGCAGGCAGAGATTAAGAAGGGGTACAGGAAAATGGCTATCAAATATCATCCAGATAAAAATCCTGATGATACAGCAGCAGAAGAAAATTTCAAAAAGGCAGCAGAAGCTTATGAGATTTTAAGTGACGATAACAAAAAAGCACGTTATGATCAATATGGTCATGCTGGATTTGACGGACCTCAAGGTGGCGGTGGCGGCTTCGGCGGTGGCGGTATGAATATGGATGACATATTCAGCCAGTTTGGTGATATCTTCGGTGGCGGCGGTGGCAGCGGCTTTGGTGGTTTCGGTGGCGGTGGCGGTCAGCGTCAGGCTAGAGTTAAAGGAGGTAATATGCGCATTCGTGTAAAGCTTACTTTAGAAGAAATTGCCAAAGGTGTAGAGAAAAATGTAAAGGTTCGTAGAAAAGTGCAAGCAGATGGTGTTTCGTATAAAACTTGTACGACTTGTAATGGTTCTGGGCAGCAAATGCGCGTTACTAATACTATTTTAGGTAGAATGCAAACAGCAACCACTTGTGGAACTTGTTCTGGAGCTGGAGAAATAATAAGTAACAAACCAAATGATGCAGATGCACAAGGTCTAGTTACTAAAGAAGAAACCGTTTCAATAAATATTCCTGCAGGTGTAACCGAGGGAGTGCAATTGAAAGTAGGAGGAAAAGGAAATGATGCACCAGGGAAGAATTCTATTTCAGGTGATTTATTAGTATTAATTGAAGAGATTCCACATGAAACTTTAAAAAGAGAAGGTACAAATATACATTATGATCTGTATGTTAATTTTTCTGAAGCAGTCTTAGGAACTAGCAAAGAAGTTGATACTGTTTCGGGTAAAGTGAAAATTAAGATTGATGGAGGTACACAGTCTGGAAAGATTTTAAGATTAAAGGGAAAAGGTTTGCCTAGCATAGAAAGATATGGTACAGGAGATTTTTTGATTCATATTAATGTTTGGACACCGAAAGAATTAAACAAAGAGCAAAGACAGTTTTTTGAAAAAATGTCGGATAATGAAAACTTTAAACCAGCTCCTAATATGTCTGATAAATCTTTTTTTGAAAAAGTAAAGGACATGTTTTCATAATTTCGAAATAATAATTAAATAAATAAAGAATATTATAATAATATAGTATTTTTTAGGAAGATTTATTATATCTTTACAGTGTTGTTAATTTATTGACAACACTTTTTCTTTTTCATAGCAATTTTCCCACTCAATTTATTGAGTGGGTTTTTTTTATAGAAAGAAATTGTATTTTTGTAAAATATTAAAAAATAAGCAGGCTTATCTTATCGTCACGCTTTTAGCGTGTAGGAAAGTCCGGACACCATAGAGTATCATAGCGGATAACATCCGTCCAGCGTAAGCTGAGGACCAGTGCAACAGAAAGCAAGTACAGTTCGGCTGTAGTGAAACCAGGTAAACTCTATGAGGTGCAATGCCATGTAAATTAGAACTTGAGAGCTACTCGCTCGATTCTAAAGGGTAGGCAGATTGATTCTAAGAGTAATTTTAGAACTAGATAAATGATAAGAACCTTTTTAAGGTACAGGATTCGGCTTATTAGCCTGCTTTTTTAATATTATTATTATTATTAATTTAAAATAATTCAATAAATACCTTTATTTATTGAATTATAATCAGTGCTTTATCTAATAACTTTTTTTTATTTATTAATTAGTCTATTCTATTACTTATCTTTTAAGATTAAGATAAAAAAATGTAGATTTGTGAGTATAATTTTACAACAAAATATATCGTATTGCTTTTGATTTCTATAAGAATCAAAGCATTAGAATAACTAAAGATTTCTTTCATGAACATTTATAAAGATTACCTTAAACAAATTGAAGAACGAAAAAATCAAGGATTGCATCCGCAGCCCATTGATGGTGCCGAATTGCTAAGCAAAATTATTGACCAAATTAAAGATTTAGACAATGAGTATAGAAAAGATTCTGTAGACTTTTTCATTTATAATGTCTTACCGGGAACAACTAGCGCTGCTGCAGTGAAAGCTCAATTTTTAAAGGAGATTATTTTAGGAAAGTCTTTAGTAAAAGAGATTTCACCTTCTTTTGCTTTTGAGCAATTATCACACATGAAAGGTGGACCTTCTATTGATGTTCTATTAGATATAGCTTTAGGTGATGAAGTAACTATTGCAAAAGAGGCAGGTATTATTTTAAAAACACAAGTATTTCTTTACGAAGCAGATATGGCTCGTTTAGAAGTAGCATTTAAAAATGATAACGAAGTTGCTAAGGATATTATAGAGAGTTATGCGAAAGCAGAGTTCTTTACAAAGTTACCCGCCATTGACGAGGAAATTGAAATTGTAACTTTCGTTGCAGGTATAGGAGATATTTCTACAGATTTATTGTCGCCAGGTGGTGATGCACATTCAAGGTCAGATAGAGAACTGCATGGGCAATGTTTATTTGAACATAACAAAGAGCAACAAAACGAATTAATAGCATTGCAAAAGCAACACCCCGACAAGCGGGTGATGTTAATAGCAGATAAAGGTACAATGGGAGTTGGTTCTTCTAGAATGTCTGGTGTAAATAATGTGGCATTATGGACAGGGGTAAAATCAAGTCCGTATGTTCCATTTATAAATATTGCTCCAATTATTGCGGGTACAAATGGAATTTCTCCAATTTTCTTAACAACTGTTAGTGTTACTGGTGGTATTGGTATTGATCTTCAGAATTGGGTAAAAAAGCAAGATTCAGATGGTAATATTATAAGAAATGAAGCAGGAGAGCCTATTTTAGAGGAAGCGTATTCTGTAGCCACAGGAACGGTACTTACTGTAAATACCAAAGAAAAGAAACTTTACAAAGGAGACAAGGAGTTAATGGATATTTCAGCTTCATTAACACCCCAAAAATTAGAATTCATTAAAGCTAGTGGATCTTATGCTATTGTGTTTGGAAAAAAACTACAAGCATTTGCAGCAAAGACCTTAGGGGTAGAGCTGGTATCTGTTTATGCAGACTCAAAAGAGGTTTCTAATGAAGGACAAGGTCTTACTGCAGTTGAGAAAATATTTAATAAAAATGCCGTAGGTACAACACCAGGTAAAACGTTACATGCAGGTTCGTATGTTCGTGTTGAAGTAAATATTATAGGTTCTCAAGATACAACAGGTTTAATGACTTCCCAGGAGTTGGAAATGATGGCTGCTACAGTTATTTCACCAATTGTTGATGGTTCATATCAATCTGGCTGCCATACAGCATCAGTATGGGATAATAAGTCTAAAGCAAACATTCCTAGATTGATGAAATTTATGAATGATTTTGGATTGATTACTGCTAGAGATCCTGAAAATAAATACAAACCAATGACGGATGTAATTCACAAGGTTTTGAATGACCTTACTGTGGATGATTGGGCAATTATTATTGGTGGAGATTCGCATACAAGAATGTCTAAAGGTGTTGCTTTTGGTGCAGATTCAGGAACTGTTGCGTTAGCACTTGCTACAGGTGAGGCGTCAATGCCTATTCCAGAATCAGTAAAAGTAACATTTAAAGGTGAAATGAAACCTTACATGGATTTTCGTGATGTTGTGCATGCTACTCAATCTCAAATGTTAAAAACTTTTGGAGGAGACAACGTATTTCAAGGTAAAGTTATTGAAGTGCATATTGGAACACTTACTGCCGATCAAGCATTTACATTTACAGATTGGACTGCAGAGATGAAGGCAAAAGCTTCTATATGTATTTCTGAAGATGCTACTTTAATTGAATCTTTAGAAATTGCGAAAGGAAGAATCCAGATCATGATAGATAAAGGAATGGACAATGAATTACATGTTCTTAAAGGATTGTATGATATTGCTGATAATAGAATTTCTGAAATTAAATCTGGCGTTAAACCAGCTTTAAAGCCAGATTCAAATGCAAAGTATTCTGCAGAAGTAGTTATTGATCTTGATTTAGTTGAAGAGCCAATGATTGCAGATCCTGATGTAAATAACCCTGATGTTTCGAAAAGATATACACACGACATTATTAGAGAATTATCTTACTATGGTGGTGTAAAAAAAGTAGACCTTGGTTTTGTTGGATCCTGTATGGTACACAAAGGAGATATGAAAATTCTTGCGAAAATGCTTAAGAATGTAGAAGGATTAAACGGTAAGGTTGAATTTAAAGCACCGCTTGTAGTTGCACCTCCTACATATAATATTGTAGATGAATTAAAAGCTGAAGGTGATTGGGATGTCTTAACGAGATATTCTGGTTTCGAATTTGATGACAATGCACCTAAAGGAGTAGCCCGCACCGGATATGAAAATATGTTATATCTAGAGCGTCCTGGTTGTAACCTTTGTATGGGAAATCAAGAAAAAGCCGCAGCGGGAGATACCGTAATGGCAACATCTACCCGTCTTTTCCAAGGAAGGGTGGTAAAAGATAGTGAAGAGAAAAAAGGAGAATCATTGTTGTCATCAACGCCTGTGGTTGTGTTGTCTACAATTTTAGGTAGAACTCCTACTTTAGAAGAATATAAAGCTGCAGTTAAGGGAATTAACCTTACACAGTTTAAACCGCCTCATAAATTGTTGGTGAGAGTATAAAATATTAGTTAATAATTAAAAAGCCTGTGTCTTAGATACAGGTTTTTTTTTATTTTATAAATCCTGAATTCAGTAGCTTTTAATTAATTTTTATCGACACTAGCATAAGAGCTGGGTTTATTATAGATTCAACTATTACTAAAGATAAGTATCTTAAAATAGATATATCGGAGAGTAATAAGGAGCTATAATGTTTTAATATTGATTCTTTAGATACGTTGCAAAATTATATATCTCCTTATTTTAGTGCGCACAATAATCAAGTTGCTTTTGTCAAATATTTATAAAAAAGAAATATTCATTTAGGAACAGATTTATGCTACAAAGCGAGTACAAAAGTAATGGCAATTTTAAAAGGAGAAGTTAAAAATTTTAAGGAAAATAACAATTATAGCGTTTATGGTCCAACTACCATTTTAAAATACAGTATTGCTGCTGATTTTTTTATACATTATTTGGCCATCTTTGAATTGATTCTATTACATATATTCAAATAGGAAAAGTTATGGAAGATTTAGGAGATATTGCTATAAATTAGGATTATGATCCACATTTATATTTACAAATTATTAGAAAGTTAATAGGAACTTTTGAAAATTATCCGAGATCCGCTTCAGAAAATGATATTTCGTTTTATAGAAAAAATTGTCCCGATCTTAACTTATTATTGAAACTAAATTTAAAAGCAAACTTTTCTTTTTATTTTTTTTAAGAGAGTGCTTATTGCTTTATCACTTCATTCATGCTTTTTAGGATGATATTACATCCTTTTTCAAGATCTTGGTCACTGATGTTAAGCGGAGGTGAAACTCTCATTGCTCGACCCTCAAACAATAAAAAGAAAAGAATCAATCCATTTTTTAAACATTGGTGGATAATTTGTGCTGCAATATCTGGAGTTTCAACAATAATAGCCAACATTAACCCTTTTCCTCTAATTTCTTTGATAGCATTATGTACCAATAAATTTCTAATGATTTGCTCTTTACGGATACTTTCTGCCAGTAAATTCTGCTCTAAAATTTCTGTAACTGTCGCGTTTCCTGCAGCAGCAATAACAGGATGTCCTGCAAAAGTAGAAATATGACCTAATTTTGGATTGTCTTTTAATAGGCCCATCATTTCGAACGAAGAAATAAAAGCGCCAATTGGCATGCCACCTCCTAATCCTTTGCCTGTAATGATAATGTCTGGAATTACATTGTAGTTCTCAAATCCCCAGAAAGTACCAGTTCTTCCAATTCCTGTTTGAATTTCATCTAGAATTAATAATGCACAAACTTCATCACACTTCTTTTTTACTTTGGTTAAAAAATCGTTTTGAGGTTCTATAAAACCAGCACCCCCTTGAATGGTTTCTAAAATAACAGCTGCAGTTTTATGTGTAATCTTTTGTAAATCTGCTTCATTATTAAATTCGATAAACTTTGTACCAGGAACCAAAGGTCTAAATGCCTGATTTTGTCTTTCTACTCCAGAAACACTCATAGCTCCCATGGTGTTGCCATGGTATGAATTTTTGGCAGCAATAATTTCTGATCTACTAGTAATTCTTTTAGCTAGTTTTAAAGCACCCTCTGTAGCTTCTGTTCCTGAGTTGGTAATGTAAACTGAGTTTAAATTTTCCGGAGAATTTTCTGCTAGTATCTTACAAAGTGCCACTTGTGGTTTTTGAATAAACTCCCCATATACCATTACATGCGCATATGCATCTAACTGATTTTTAATAGCGGTTGTAACCTTAGAATTATTATGACCTAAGCTATTTGCAGAAACACCTGCAACAAAATCTAAATGAGCTTTGCCATCTGTATCATAAATATAACTTCCTTTTGCATGAGAGATTTCTATTGCTAATGGGTGTGGAGATGTTTGTGCTTGGTATTTAAAAAAATCCTTTTTCATTTACTCTTTGTTAAAGGAAGTTGTTGCCTTGTTTTTTTTAGGGTCATTCATTAACAAAGGTTTTAAAATCTCTTTGTCACTTTTTTGAGGGGGCTTTTTATTATTGTCTTTTCTAAAAATAGATTCCTTTGTTTTTGGTTGTTCATCTTCTCTCCAAATGAACCCTTTTAAGATTCTGTCTTCTTCGGGGAAAAGCGAAGGTGGATATGTTTTACCTTCCGATGTCTTTAAATATTTTATGGTTGTAATCTGTCCTTTTTTAAGTGTGAACTCAATGTTACTGGAAATTTCTTTTGTAATGGTCTCTATGCTATCTGTTTCTTCATTTCTATTGTAGTATATAGATTCGGCATTTCCTTTTACTAAAAGATTGTTTAGTTTATTTTTTAAAAACTTACCAAACATATTTCTTCCTTTTATTTGATTAAAATCATTGATAGATAAAGAATCTTTAGAAACTATAAACGCATTGTTTAGTACTTTTAAAGAATCTAATTTTTCTGTTGCTACGTCTGACAATAAATGGATAGTGTCTCCGGTAATTTGATTGCCATCAGACCATAAAACGGGATCCCTAAACATTTTAGTAATTCCGCTTGCTTGGTCTGTATGAATCGAATCGCACTTACCTTGTAAATCAGATTTAAAAATTTTGACGTTATGATACGTTCTTACAATTCTTTTTTCTGGAATTCCTGTGACTAATAAAGTATCTCCATGAATAAATGTAGAATCTTTTTCTACAATTGAGATAGCAACGGCTCTTTTAATAATAAAAAGCGAATCGTTGTCCTCAAATATCTCTGCATAATTTCCTCTAGTAACAAAGTTTTTTACGGTGTCAATCACCTGTATATTATTAGTTGCAGAGGCAAATCCTTTTTTCTTATCATAGTACAAACTATCGCCTTCTACCGTTCTTTCTTTTAGATACAGCTTTGCGTTTTTTACAAAATAAGAAATATCTGTTTTTGTATTATAAAAGCCACGTTCACAATATATTTTATTTTCATTTTCTGTATTTGTAATTGTGGAGGGACCGTATAGGTAGGTTAAACCAGAATCTGTATAATAATCTAAATAATTAGAAACTAAATTATGTTCAGGATTTACAACGGTAACTCTTGTGGTTGCTGTAAATTTCTTTGTTTCTAAATAGTAGTTTCCGTTTTTGCTTTTTAAGGTATTGGTTTTATCTTTTATGGTAGCATAACTTTGGTAGTACAATTTCTGGTTTAACCGGTCAAATTGCAGGGTATCTGAAGTTAATGTCATTTCAGGATCCTTTAAAACCACATTTCCCCATGACAGGGCTTGTTTAAAATTGGCATCATAATCTAGATAATCGCTAGTTTGTATGATGGTATCTCCTTGATTTACAACCACATCTTCTAGTGCTTTAAAGAAGTTTTCTTTTTGATAAAACAAGGCTTGTTTACAGGTAAGAACTGCACCTGCGTGTATCATTTTAACATTACCAATTAGAACAGTTGCACCAGGATATTTTTCTTCATCTACATATTGTTGTTCTGCAGAATAGATCATTTTTTTAGATTGTGAAAAGCCCAAAAAATTGAATAGGAGGAAAGTGAATATAATTAGTTTGTTCAAAAGATATATTTTAAACAAAAATACAGAAAAGATTACCTCTTAACTATTAAAGAAAAGTAAAAAATAAATTAATTACATTGTATTGTAATAAAAAAACATCTTTTAGAATTCTAAAAGATGCTTTTTACATAACTCTATAAGAGTTAACTATCTTACAATCGTTTGTTTTCTATCTGGACCAACAGAGACAATCTTTACAGGAACGCCCGTTTCTTTTTCTATAAAAGCAACGTAGTCCAGTAGATTCTTTGGCAACTGCTCAGCAGAAGTCATTTTTGTCAAGTCTTCATCCCATCCTTTAAACTCAGAATAGTTTACAGAAACATTTTCTGGTTCTATGTTATAAGGAAAATGTGAAATTTCTTTTCCTTTATAATTATAAGAAGTACATATTTTTAAGGTATCAAAACCAGAAAGTACATCTCCTTTCATCATCATTAATTGGGTAACACCATTTACATCTACAGCATATTTAAGAGCTACTAAATCCAACCAACCACATCTTCTTGATCTTCCTGTTGTTGCTCCAAACTCTTGACCAATTCTAGCCATTTCTTCTCCGTCCTTATCAAATAACTCTGTAGGAAAAGGACCAGAACCAACACGTGTAGTGTAGGCTTTGAAAATTCCGTATACATCTTTAATCCTATTTGGTGCAACACCTAAACCAGTACAAGCACCTGCGGCAGTTGTATTTGATGAAGTTACAAAAGGGTACGTTCCAAAGTCGATATCTAATAAAGAACCTTGCGCGCCTTCTGCTAAAATTGTTTTGTTACTTTTAATAGCTTGGTTTAAAAATTCCTCACTATCAATAAATTGTAATGTTCTTAATTTTTCTATTCCTTTGTCAAATTCTGCTTCTAACTCTTCTAGGTCGTACTCAATTTTAATGTTAAAATAATCTAACATTCCTAAATGTTTAGCAGTTAAAGCATGGTATTTTTCTTTCCAGTTTTCTAATTCTAAATCTCCAACACGCATTCCGTTTCTGCCAGTCTTGTCCATATAAGTTGGACCAATTCCTTTTAAAGTAGAACCAATTTTTGCTTTTCCCTTTGAAGTTTCAGAGGCTGCATCTAATAGTCTATGAGTTGGTAAAATTAAATGTGCTTTTCTAGAAATTAATAATTTAGAAGTATAGTCAACTTTATATTTGTCTAAATTTTCTAATTCTTTTTTAAAGATTACGGGATCTATCACTACACCGTTTCCAACAACGTTTAACGCTGTTTTGTGAAAAATCCCTGAAGGGATTGTATGTAAAACATGTTTGTGTCCGTCAAAAATTAAGGTGTGTCCTGCATTTGGTCCGCCTTGAAAGCGCGCAATAATATCATAGTTACCAGTTAATACGTCTACAATTTTTCCTTTTCCTTCGTCTCCCCATTGCAATCCGAGTAATAAATCTACAGCCATTAGTTGTTTAATTTGTTTCCCAAAATTTGGGAGTGTTGTTTTTGTTGTTTGTTAATTATGATTCTTTCTTTTTTGTTCCGTAGAAATAAAGAGAATGGTTTTGAATATCTATATTAAAGATATCTTCAATTGTTTTCTTGATAATTTGAATTCGGGGATCGCAAAATTCTTTCACTTCACCAGTATCTGTAAAGATTACGTGGTCATGGTTTTTATCGAAGTAACTTTTTTCATATCGTGCCATCGATTGTCCATCAAATTGATGTTTTCTAACCAAGTTACAATTCAATAAAATTTCTATGGTGTTGTATAATGTAGCTCTACTAACTCTGTAGTTCTTGTTTTTCATCTTAATATATAGGGACTCTATATCAAAATGTTCATCTGCATCATATATCTCTTGAAGAATTGCATATCGCTCAGGTGTTTTTCTGTGCTTATTTTCTTCTAAGTAAGAGGTAAATACTTTTTTTACTACGTCTTGATTTTCAAGAGAGTTACTCATTATCTTATTATTTTACAAAAAACAAATTTACAGTTATTTCTTAATAAATTAGGTGTTTTTTGGCAGGATGTTTATAAACTATTAACACGTTCTACTTTTTTTACGCCATCTACTTTCTGAATACTTTTCATTAATTTATTTAATTGGGCGCTATTCTTAACACTTAGGCTTATTTTACCATCAAAGACGCCCTCATTGCCAGCAAAGTTTATACTGTTAATAAATACTCCCATATTACTAGAAATAATTCTACTTAGGTCATTAATGATGCCTTGATTATCTACACCACTAATATGTAAAATTACTTTAAAATCTTGTTTTGTAGAATCTATCCATTTTGCTTGCATAATTCTGTATGCATAATTAGATTGTAAAGAAATTGCATTCGGACAATTTTTTTTATGAATCTTGATGCCTTCATTAATGGTTAAAAAACCAAAAACAGTATCTCCAGGAATAGGAGCACAGCATTTAGACAATGTATAATCTAATTTCTCTTCTTCTTTACCAAATACCAATGCATCATAGCTGTTAGAAACTTCATCCGTTTCTATCATTTCTTTGTTATTAGGAGCCCTTCTAAGTTTGGTTTTAAAGAAATTTAAAATAGTACTATTCCTTTGCGCAACAAAGGCTTTTAAGTTTTTGTTATCTATGGCGCCATTTCCAATTCTAAAAAACAAATCAAAACTAGTTCTAATCTGAAAGAAACCAACAAGCTCATTAATTGTCTTCTCATTGTAAGGTATTTTTAAATGACGTAATTTTCTTGCTAAAATTGCTTTTCCTTCTTCTGCAATCTCTTTTTCTTCGTCTTTTAAAGCAGCTCTAATTTTTGTTTTTGCTCTAGCAGTAATTACAAAATCTAACCATCTGGCATTTGGTTTGTTGTTTGCCGTGGTTATTACTTCTATTTGATCTCCACTTTTTAAAGTATGACTTAAAGGCACTAGCTTACCGTTTACTTTGGCACCTCTGCATTTTAATCCTACATCTGTATGCACTGTAAATGCAAAATCTAAGGCAGAAGCATCTTTTGGCAATGATTTTAATTCGCCTTTAGGTGTAAATACATAAATCTCTTTTGAATACAGGTTTAACTTGAACTCTTCCACAAAATCTACTGCATTTAAACTCTGATTTTCTAAAGACTCTTTCAAACGATTTAACCAAGATTCTAAACCATTTTCGTGGCTGTTATTTTTACCTTGTTTATATTTAAAATGAGCAGCATAGCCTCTTTCTGCAATTTCGTTCATTCTACTAGAACGAATCTGTACTTCTACCCATTGTGCATCTGGTCCCACAACAGTAATATGCAAGGCTTCGTAGCCTGTAGTTTTTGGTTGTGAAATCCAATCTCTTAACCTTGTTGGGTTGGGTTTAAAATAATCTGTTACGATGGTATAAATTTTCCATGCATCAAATTTATCGTCATCTGAAGTGGGTGCGTAGATAATTCGAATAGCATACTTATCATATACCTCTTCAAAAGTTACGTTTTGCTTCCGCATTTTTCTACGAATAGAATAAATAGATTTAAAACGTCCTTTTATGTCATAGGTAAAGTTTTCTTTGTCTAAGCCCGTCTTTAGTGTCTCTGCAAAGGTTTTTAAATATTTTTGTTGTTCTTCTTTACTTTCTTTTATTTTGGTGATAATATCATTGTAAACTTCTGGTTCTGTATATTTTAAGCCTAAATCTTCAAGTTCTGTTTTAATATTATACAGGCCTAAACGGTGTGCTAATGGGGCATAAATGTATAGTGTTTCTGAAGCTATTTTCACTTGTTTGTGCGCAGGCATTGCATCCATAGTTTGCATGTTGTGCAATCTGTCTGCAATTTTTATTAGAATAACACGCACATCATCATTTAATGTTAAAAGCATTTTTCTAAAATTTTCTGCTTGTATAGATGCGTCTTGTTCTTTATTTAAGCGAGAAATTTTAGTGAGACCGTTTACAATTCTTGCAACTGTTTCTCCAAACAACTGCTCCATGTCATCCAGGGTGTATTCAGTATCTTCTACAACATCGTGCAACAAAGCTGCGGCAATAGAAGTTGCGCCTAAACCAATTTCCATAGCTACAATTTTAGCTACTGCTATTGGATGAAAAATATAAGGTTCACCAGTTTTTCTTCGCTGGCTAGAATGTGCATCTACAGCAATTTCAAAAGCTTTTCTTATGAGTTTTTTATCTGCTATAGATAAAATTTCATACGTACCTTTTAGCAAATCTTTATACCTGCTTGCAATTTCCTTATTTTCTTCTTCTATGGTCGCTGTGTATGGCATAAATTACTTTGAAGATTTCGGGTTTTTAATGTAAAGTGAATTTAAGTATAAATTTTTAACAGACAACTATTTATTTTAGGAAGTTTTTAGGTGTTTTTAACAGTAATAAGTCCGAAGCACAAACAAAATCATTCAAAATTCCTATGTTTTTAATTAAAGTATTTTCTGTAAAATATTTTTTACTATTGTAGTATTATTCTTTTTTTTTATAAACAGTTACACCTTCTTTAATTGTTTCAAGAACTATAATATCTTTGATCTCATTTAATTCAGTCTTTAATGGGTTCGCATTTAGAATCACCAAATCAGCAATTTTACCAACTTCTATTGTTCCTTTTCTATCCTCTTCAAAGTGTTGATATGCAGACCATTCTGTAATACATTTTAAGGCTTCATAAGGTGTCAGTCTTTCTTTTTTTCCTATAATTTCTCCTGATCTTGATACCCTATTTGTAGCTGTCCATATAACCCGCATTAAATTTGGTAAAGCTACCGGAGCATCTGTATGAATGGTTATTTTTAACCCTTTATTTAAGGCAGTTCTAGTAGGACTTATTTTATTTCCTAAACTGTCTCCGATTATTTCTTTATGCCAGTCTCCCCAATAAAAAGTATGTAATGGAAATAAAGACGCTATGATATTTAAATTTTTAAATTCATCTAACTGATCTTCTCGAACATATTGTCCATGAATCAATACATCTCGTCTGTTTTTATTCCCATATTTAGCTGTCACCTTTTTTAAGGTTCTAATCATCTGATCCATCGCAGCATCTCCATTGGCATGCGTATGTATTTGCCAATTATTCTTAAAGGCACTTTCATAAATTTTTTCAACATCGGCATCTAATGGAATTGCTGGGTAACCTAAATAACCGTCTTTTGCGCCATCTGGAGGAATTAGATAGGGTTCTGTTCTCCATGCCGTTCTTCCTTGCGGTGATCCATCCAATGTAAGTTTTACGCCGGCAATTCTATAATGATTTTTATAAGTAGGGCTATACCAATCTGTTGTCAATAAAGAATCTGCAGCAGAATAATCAATATAGCTTACTACATCTAATTTTAAGAAATTAGTATTGGCTGCATACTCTAAAAAAGCATGTGAACTTGGCATTGCCCTTCCTTCTTGAACCGTTGTGTATCCATAAGATAAAGCCATGTCTTGCCCAGCAGTAAGAAATACCTTTAAAGCTTCTTCACTCTTAGGACCAAGCACCATTGGCATAAAAGGAATTGCTGCTAATTCTTCCAAGACGCCGTTAGGTTCTTCTGTACCTGTCATTCTTCGAATGATACCACCTTCTGGGTTTGGAGATTTAGCAGTAAGGTTTAGCAGTTCTAGACCTTTACTGTTAACAACACAAAAATGCCCTGAAATATGAATAATCATAACAGGATGCTCTGTGGATACCTTATCTAAATCTTTTTTTGTAGGAAACCGCTTTTCTTCTAAAACAGAATCATCAAAACCCATTCCGAAAATCCAACCTGTTAATTGAATGTTTTCAGGGGTAGACCAATCTTTTAGTATTTGAATTAGTGCATCAATATTGTTTGCACCAGCATCTGGAGGTGGCAATATCTGGGCACCAATAGATTGACTTGGAAACCCGGAAAAATGTGCATGTGCATCTATAAACCCAGGAAGTAATGTCTTTCCTTTGAGATTAATTTTATTTGAAAAAGGAAACAGTTTTTTAGCTTTTGAAAGACGCCCAGTATATATAATAGTATCACTATTTGTTACCAGGGCTTCAACATAATTAGGTGTATCACCACTCATGGTTATAATATCTCCACCGTAATATAAATGTTGACTTTCTAAGATATTACTTGGTGTATTAGTGCAAGCGTAAAATAGTAAGGTTAAAAGTAAAAAGGCTACTAGCTGTTTCATCTGTTTAATTGTAAGGTATTATTTTTAATATTTTATTAAGAGCTTATTTCTCTATTGTTTAGGGCGTTTTTTTATACAAACCAATAGATCTTATTAGCGTATTCCGATAAAATTTGGGGTAGTCTTTAAATGTACTATTTTTTTAATAAATAGAAATAATAACACATTTTTTATTAAATAATAATAAGTATTTACTCTGTTTTAAAATAGTTGTATTAAAAAACGTTACTTCTTTTAGAAAGGTAAGTTACATTTTTTTGCTAGCATAGATGGCCGCGCCAATAATGCCCGCATTGTTTTTGAATTTGGCAACTTTTACTTTTACATCTGCCTTTAAATACGGTTTAAAAGTGCTATATTTTTTACTAATACCACCGCCTAAAACAACTAGGCTAGGAGTATAAACCAATCTTATATATTCTAATAAGGCATCAAATCTTTTTGCCCATGCTTCCAATGATAAATCTTCTTTTTTTCTAGCAGAGTCTGCAGTGTGAAACTCAATAATTTCACCATTGGTATGCAACATTTTACCAATCTCTAAATTAGGAATTAACTTTCCGTTAAAAAAGAGACCAGAGCCAATTCCTGTGCCAATGGTAACTACAATTACCACACCTTTTTCTTTTTTAGCAGCACCCAAACTGACTTCGGCTAAACCTGCTAAATCAGCATCATTACTTATAAAAAATAGTAGTTTACATACTTTTTTAAAAAGTTTGTCTACGCGTATATCTAACCAATCCGGGCTTAGGTTTCCAGAATGAATACATTTGCCCTTTACTATGGTAGTAGGAAAACTACAGCCTACGGCTTTTTTCCAATTAAAATGTGCAATCATTTCCTTTACAACATTGGCAACGGCTTCTGGTGTTGCAGGTTGTGGGGTTGGAATTCTAAACCTTTCGGTTAACAACTCGCCTGTTTTTGTATTTACAACTGCACCTTTAATTCCAGTGCCACCAATGTCTATTCCTAATATTTTCATGGTTATATTTTAAATGCTCTTTGTCTTTTTACTTCAAATAAAACAATTGCAGCCGCCACAGAAACATTCATAGAATCTATTTGACCTTGCATTGGTATATTTATATTTTGTCTTGCTTGTTCTCTAAAAACGGTTGTTAAACCGGTAGCCTCTGTACCAACCACAATGGCAGTAGCTGCAGTATAATTTTCTTTGTGATATTCGTTAGAGTTTTGCAAGGTGGTAGCGTACATCGGTATCTTCTTTTCTGCAAGAAATGCTACGATTTCCTCTGAAGAACCTACCGCAATCTGATTGGTAAACACACAGCCTACACTAGACCTTATAATATTAGCATTGTACAAATCGCTTTTAGGGTTTGCAATAAAAACGGCTGCTACATTTGCGGCATCTGCAGTTCTTAAAAGCGCCCCAATATTTCCTGGTTTTTCTATACCTTCTGCCACTAAAATTAATGGAGTCTCTGATTTAAATTTGATATTTTCTAGTGAGAAATCTTTTGCTTTTGTAACGGCAATAATACCTTCGGTAGAACCTCTATAAGCTAATTTTTGATAGACTTCTTTAGAGATAAGAATTCTGTTAACGTTGGCATTAAAAAAGTGTAATATTTCTTGTTCAGAAATTAGGTCTTCAAAATATAAAATAGTGTCAAATTCATAATTAGCGGAAATTGCCAAAGAGATTTCTCTTTTTCCTTCAATAATAAAAAGTCCCTTTTTTTTACGTTCCCGAGATTTTTCTTGAAGTTTTAAGAGTTCTTTAATATATGAATTTTGAATACTGGTAATTTCTTTCATTGTTGCAAATATACCTAATTATAGGTATTCTAAAAAGAGGGTTGTACATCAATTTTTAGAATAACAATAAAGGCTCGCTAATCTAAAATTTGAGAAGCGAGCCTTTATTAATTTATAAACAAATTTTACTTTGTTTTATATTTATCAGAATACCGTCTCCAAAGTTTTGTTTGGTGCGTTTCTAAACTAATTTTTCTACCTTGAATAAATGTATCTGTTAATATATTACCACGCATTTCTAAGGCGTCTCCTTGAGAAATAAATAAGGTAGCATCTTTACCAACTGCTAAAGAGCCTGTAAAAGCATCAATTCCTAAAACCTTGGCTGTATTCAAAGTAATTAACTGCAAGGCAACTTCTTTATCTAAACCAAAGGCAGCAAATGTACCTGCATAAAAAGGTAGGTTTCTAGTGTTCATACGTTCCATTTGGCCTTCCATACCCAAACTAACTAAAACACCTTTTTCTATTAGTGTTTTTGCAATGGTATACGTAGCATCATAAGAATCATCTTCATTATTCGGATTTCTATGCGGTCTGTCTAAAACAACAGGAATGTTATTTTTTACCAATAAACTAGCGACCTTGTCTGCATGCGCTCCATTTACAATTACCAAGTTGTTAATTCCTAATTCCTTAGAGATTGTAATAGCATCTGTAATTTCTTTTTGACCGTTTACATGAAGAAAAAGCTTTTTAGAACCGTTAAATAAGCCTGCTGTAGATTGATATGGCAAATGTATTTTTGTTTGTGTACCCCCTAAATAATTTTTAGCATTCATAAAATAGGTTTTTATAGTTCCAATTTTATCAGCATATTTAGCATCTGGTTTTAAAGCAGGATCTTCTCCCAACCACCATTTACCAGAAATAAAGCTAGATGGCCAATTCATATGTATGGCATCATCTGCTTTTATGCTTGCATCTTCCCAGTTCCAAGCATCTAATTGTACAATAGAAGAAGTACCAGAAATGGTGCCACCTCTTGGGGTTATCTGTGCCATTAAAACGCCGTTTGGTCTCATAGACTCTACCACTTTGCTTTCTGCATTGTAAGCTATTAAACTTCTAATATGCGGATTCATAATACCAATTTCATCCTGATCATCCGTTGCTTTTACAGCATCTATCTCTACCAATCCTAGCGTAGCATTGGCAGCAATAAAACCAGGATATACATGTTTTCCTTTGGCATTTATTACGGTTCCTTGTCTTGCAATTTTTGTCATTGCGCTGCCAACAAAATTAATTGTACCGTTCGCAAACATAATTAAAGAATTTTTAATTACGGTTCCATCTCCTATGTGTGCCGTTGCTCCTTCAATAGAGAAACCTGTAATTTGTGCTTTGGCCGGTGTTTGTTGTGCGATGCTATTTCCTACTAAAAAGAAAAACAGCAAACCATATATTATTTTTTTCATCATTTTTAGTTTTTAAGTGCTTCTAAAGTATCACAGTGAAAGTTTCTATCTTCTCTTTTCATAGGAGTTTTTGTTTTACTGCCTTTCATTTTTTCCTTTAACATCATGGTAATTAATTGGCTTTTTTCTTCTTTAATTGCCGTACGTTTTTTCAAGTCTTCTGCAATGTCAAACAAAACTTTACCATCTACAATAGTCTTTTCTACTTTTGCATAAATAGACATGGGATGCTGACTCCATAGAACAACATCTGCATCTTTTCCTTCTTTAATACTGCCCACTTTATTATCTATATGTAATAATTTAGCAGGATTAATGGTTACTGTTTTCCAAGCTTCTAGTTCAGACATTCCACCATACTTCATTGTTTTTGCTGCTTCTTGATTTAGACGTCTAGACATTTCTCTATCATCTGAATTAATAGCTACCGTAACGCCAGCATTGTGCATAATTGCAGCGTTAAAAGGAATGGCGTCATTTACTTCATATTTATACGCCCACCAATCTGAGAACGTAGAACCACCAACACCATGTTTAGCCATTTTATCGGCTACTTTATAGCCTTCTAAAATGTGCGTGAAGGTGTTTATTCTAAAATTGAATCTCTCTGCAACTTTCATTAACATGTTAATTTCTGATTGCACATAAGAGTGGCAAGAAATAAAACGTTCTCCGTTTAAAATTTCCACTAAGGTTTCCATTTCATCGTCTTTTCTATATGGTTTTCCACTTTTCTTTAGCACTTCATATTCTCGTGCTCTTGTAAAATAATCTACAAACATTTGCTCTACACCCATTCTTGTTTGAGGAAAACGCGTTCCGTTAGGACTTCTAGATTGTTTTACATTTTCACCCAAAGCAAATTTTATAAATTTTGGAGAATCATCATAAATCATATTCGCTGCATTCTCTCCCCATTTTAATTTGATAATTGCAGAACGTCCGCCAATAGGATTTGCAGAACCATGCAATATTTGCGCAGAAGTAGTTCCACCAGAAAGGTTTCTGTAAATATTAATATCGTTAGGGTCTACAACATCTTCTATGGTAACTTCTGCAGATGAATTTTGAGCACCTTCATTAATAGCAGAAGCTGCAATATGTGAATGCTCATCTACAATACCCGCAGTTAAATGTTTTCCTGTGCCGTCTATTTCTATTGCTCTTCTCGCTTTTAAATTGTTTCCAATTGTAGCAATTTTACCATCTTTTAGTAATACGTCTGTATTATTCAAAATACCAGCAGCTTCACTCGTCCAAACAGTAACATTCTTTATTAATATAGTTTCTGTTTTTGGCATGGTGTAATTTCCAAAGCCAATGTTAGGGTAACTTACAGGAAGCACAACAATAGCCTCTTCTTCCTTTTTTTTCTTGCTATCTTTTTTCTTAATGTTTTTTTTCACTTTCTTACTGGCAGACCACATAGTTTCATTTCCTTGGGTGTCATAGGCAGTTCCTTCCATTACGTTAGACGCATTTATAACCTTACCTAGAATTCTAGTATATACGCTGTCTTCGTTTAACGTAATAGAAATCCATTCGTTTATAAAAGAAAATTTAGCATTTACTTTTTTGTCACCCATTTTAACAGTCGCCGTTTGTTTTGAACCTTTACCAGTAATGGTTAAATCGTAATTTTGAGCATTTACATACAACATGTAGTTTCCTGTAATGTCTTTGATTGTCATATCGTTTACTACGTTTTTAGCACCTTGTACCCAGTTTTCATAGATGGTAGTTTTTGAATCAAAAACGTCTCCAGAAGTAACTATAAAGTTTGCGTAACTACCAACATTTAAATTTCCAATAGTAGTATTTCCAATAATATTAGCAGGGATAGTTGTTAAAGATGCCAAGGCTTTCTTTTTGTTAAAACCATATTTAATAGCTTTCTGTAAATTACTATGAAACGTTTTCACAGATTTTAAAGAACGTGCAGTCAACGCAAAATTAACACCGTTTTCTGACAGTACTTTTAAGTTAGACGGTTCTTGATTCCATTTACGCATATCTCTTAAAGAAATTTGTTGCGCTAAAAGCGGATTCGAAACATCAAATGCTTTACTAAAATTAATAGGAATGATAAAGTTAGCATTGGTACTTTTGATATCGTTTATGCGTTCAAACTCATCTCCAGAACCTACTATAGTATATTGAATTCCGAATTCATCACCAACTTTATCTGCTCTTAAAGCATCTAACAAGTTACCAGTTTCAAAAATTTGGGTCAAGTTTTTATTCTCATTTAAAGCTTCTAATGCTAAATCTGTATTCTTCATGTTACCGCCTGCATACCAAGTTGCGTCATTATAGGTTTGTCTTATCAAAGCCATTGCACCCATTCTAGAACTAGGATACGCTTGTTTAGACAATGCGCTTTTAGAAAAAGATAAGTATTGTGCAGATTTTGTATCTAAAACTCTGTAAGCGTTTGAAGCATTGGGGTTCAATGCAATTAGTAATCCATTTCCACGAATAATTCCATCTTGCATGTGCGTATTTACAACTCCGAAACCTGCATTTAAAAGTTCTTTTGCTTTTTTAGTATCAAAAGAAAAATCTTTTATGGGATTTACATCGGGTCTAATATGATCATTCCAATAATACCCCTCTCGAGAAGCATTATATTGTGCTATTCTAGATCTACGACTAGCAGATTTTGGTTTTTTAATTCCAAAATCTGAGTACAAATCTATAAAAGAAGGATATACTGTTTTTCCTAAAAGGTCAACAATTTTTGCCCCTTTAGGAATGTTTATATTTTTACCTACCTGCATTACTTTACCATCTCTTATAAGTAAAGTTCCTTTTTTAAGCACCTTTGCCGGTGTTACATAAATAGTAGCATTGGTAAATGCTATTATGGTATTTTCTGTGGTTTTTACTCCTGAATCTGTCGGAAAATAATCTTGCGAATGCAATGAAATTGTCAACAGAAAAAAGGAAAATAAGAGTAGTTTTCTCATAAGTTGATATGGGTTATTTAGATTAGTTTCTATAAATCTAACTAGAACCAATTTGTAAATGGTTAAAAGAAGTTCTTTTAACATAATTTTAAGTAAACTAAATATCTTCTAAACTTTCAAAATAATGGATAAATAAATTTACTACATAGCTGTAAGATGCAATACCTTTATCTTGTTTATTGGCCTTTAAATAAGCATTGTAACCTTTTTTTACAAGCGGTTCAAAAGGGTTCTTATAGCTTTTCCAAAACTGATAACTGGCATTAAAATCTTTTTCAATACCAATTTGAACTGTTTTCCAAAGTTTTTTTGTTAGTTTTCGGTCGCGCTTTCTAAGTTCTGAAATACAATATCCAAACGCCATTCGATAGCTGGCATATTTAAAGAAAACGTCGTCATTATAATTCGCTGCTAAAAAACCAACAAAATTAGCCTCATTTTCTGCTGCGAATCCTATTTGGTGTGCCATTTCATGACAAATGGTTGTTGGGTAACCTGTTTTTGGAACCCGGTCATTTACATGGGCTTCACCAGTTAATGGGTTCAGATATCCACCGGTTCCAATATAGCTTTGTAGCAAACTCATCAAAGAACTTTTAACCGATTTGTATTGGTATTTTAACTGTGGGAAGTCTGCTTCTAAATGACTATATCCATTAATTGCTAATTTATACATTTTCTTTTGTGAATACTTGTTTTCTACCTTGATAGTGTCGTTTTTAGTAATTTCTAGTTGATAATAATTCAGTTTTTGAATAATAGTTTCTGTAACTTTTTGAAGCTGTGCAGTGCTATATTCTTTTTGCTGATATGCTAGATTTTCGACTAAGGGTTTTCTATAATAGTTCAATCCCCAGAAAAGATAAAAACAAAAATAGACCAAAGATAAAATTGCTGTAAAGTGAATGATTTTTGGAAGAACATTTCGAAATCTTGCTTGTATTAACCTGCAGAAAAAACGAATAAAAATAAATAATAGGAAAGCAATTAATAAATCTCCCACAGAGAAAGGAATCCAACCAAAAATAATTCGTAAAAAAGCAGCGATATTTGGGTAGATTCCGTTTGAATAATAATCTTCTATAAAAGCAGGGTTTTTAGCTGCTAATTGCACCAAAACAAACTGTATGGGAAGAAAAATGGTACCTAAAAGATGTTTCTTATTTAATTTCATTTCGATAAAAATAACATTTTAAAATAGAAGTTGACTGGTTATTAACAAGATAATAACAATTTAGTTTACAAAAATTGTTTACAAATTTAAGTCTTGTTTTAGCAAAGAGAAACCAAGTAAAAAAGTACATTTGTAATAATGGAG
>Ga0209197_1000649_pt1 | contig 23892 bp, 31 predicted proteins | sample COGITO_mtgs_1105_4_FD_184802 | JGI IMG/M metagenome (GOLD analysis project Ga0209197, IMG submission 184802) | Pelagic marine microbial communities from North Sea - COGITO_mtgs_110512 (SPAdes) (version 2) | ecosystem: Environmental > Aquatic > Marine > Epipelagic ... | reverse complement strand
GTCTTGTCATACCGAACATCAGCGGTCAGAATAGCGAAATAGGATGGTTTTTCCATCACTCACCTACCGCAATGAACTCTGATACCTTAACTTCACAAGCATTAGCTAGTTTAGTTAGTGTCTTCATGCTGGGAGATCGGTGATTGTTTCTGATCAAACTTAGGGTGGCTAAGTCCAACCCTGCATTAACGGCAAGCTGACTTTGATTTACACTTAACTCATACATAAAATAATCTATTGATTTGTTGATATCCATGTTAACTCCTTGGTAGTGAGCGTGAACTGTAAATTAATTTTAGTCTATAGTCAATCTTTTGTTGACATCTAGTTAACCCTAGTCCATTATACTATGACAAACAACAATAGGAGATAGACATGAAACAGTACGAAGACCCAAACAGAACTAACCCACCTGACGATGGGAACATCTACATTAACTTAATGTTGGAAAGCTTCTCAGACTTTGAGAGAGGCGAGTACGACTGCGTACATGGTCACGAGGCGGAAGACGGAGAGTCAGATAAATACTACCAAGGGTATGGTCAACAGTATGCCCACGAACAACAAGTAGGAGTGCAGTAAAGTGAATACGAGCGAGTCAATTAAAAATCTAGCGGCATCTTTATGCAAAGCACAAGCAGAAATGGGCGGTGCAGTTAAGGATAGTAAAAACCCATTCTTTAAGTCTGATTATGCTGATCTAACTTCAGTAATCAAGGCAATTAAAGAGCCGTTTGCAAATCATGGTCTATCATACACTCAGTTTCCAACGAATGATGATGGTAGAATTGGTGTATCAACCTTATTAATGCATGAATCTGGAGAGTATTTAGAGCATTCCTACACACTACCCACAACTAAAGCTGATCCACAAGCGGCAGGAAGCGCCATTACGTACGCAAGACGGTACGCTTTGCAGTCTATTGCAGGAATTCCAACGGCAGATGATGATGCAGAGTCGGCAATGATTAGGAATAACCAGAGTAAAAATGCTGTACTGTCTGAGGAGCAGTCTAAAGAGATCAAAGGACTACTTGCAGAGCATGGGGTAGATGTTAAAGTGTTTCTAAAGCACTTCAAAGCAACCTCAGTGGATGAGATGTTAGCTGTACACTACTCTAAAGCTGTTGCGGCACTGAATGCAAAGGCTAAGAAGTGATAATCCTAGACCACGAACAAGGGAGTGACGAATGGTTTGCCTCAAGATTAGGTAGACCCTCTGCTTCCATGTTTAACAAGCTGATTACTTCCGCAGGGAAGGCTAGTTCTCAGGCTGATGGGTACATAAATGAGTTGATAGCTGAGAGATTGAAGGGTGTTCGTGTCCCTATCTACGTGAATGAGCATATGGAAAGGGGTACAAGGCTAGAACCTGATGCCAGAGAGATGTATGAGTTTGTAACTGAGCAGAAAGTCACAGAATATGGGTTTATACTAGACGATTCAGAGGAGTTTGGTTGCAGTCCAGATGGTTTTGTAGGAGAGGACGGAGGGTTAGAGATAAAAGCGCCTACTGATTCCAACCTGATAGGCTATCATCGTAACAATAAATCCTTTATCAACAAATACAAACAACAAATCATGGGCTGTATGATGATTACTGGGCGTAGTTGGTGGGATTTAATGGCGTACTCTGAAGAACTACCCCACCTGATAGTAAGAGTGGATAGAGATGATGAGTACATAGAGAAGTTGGCGGCTGAAGTACAAAAGGCTGTTGATATTATTGTAAATGAGACGGAGAATTTAAAATGAAAGTAGGTTTATCGGTAAGAATTGATGTAACAAAGATAGATAAAGAGCGGCTATACAAGGGAGAAAAGGGTACTTACCTAGACCTTACCACGTTTGTAGACACTGCCGAGCAAGATCAGTATGAAAACAACGGCTTTATCAGTCAAAGTGTAGACAAAGAAGAGCGAGAGAAAGGTGTTAAGACTCCTATCTTGGGTAATGTTAAGGTTTTCTACACTGGAGAGACTGAGCGAGTGCAACAACAAACCAACAAGGAATGGGTTGATGAGTACAAAGCTAACTCTGCCCCAATCACAGAAGATATTCCCTTCTAGCCAAGGTGTCTGTAAGGCCTTCATAGCAGGATTGACCCACCTGTGGCGACAACGGGTCATAATAAAAGGATATTAATATGATTAAGATGCGAGAAACATCAGCAGACAGATCAAAGGAGCAAAGGTTATTGGCGGCAATGTCAAAGATACTAGGTTGTCAGTACAAGCAGTCACCAAATCTTAAAAAGTATAGGCTTGATGGTTGGTTTCACAATGGCAGTGATTCTGATAGTCGTGGTGACATGGTTGGTTGGGCAGAATGTAAGTGGTACGGTGACGGCAAGAAAGCATTTTGTGCGTTAAATGTCCCTAAATACATGGAGATTCTTCATCTCAGCCAAACTACCATGCTTCCGTCTTACTTTATTTTTAGAGAAGAAGGAAGGTTTGGTTATATAATAGTCCATGATGGTGTTATGCATAGGGCAAAGTTTAAAGTATGTCAGACAGGCGGCACTGCAAAAGGGAGAACCCCAAACCCTGACGATATAGAGCCTTTAATTATGTTTGATAAGTCTGAAATTATTTGGGGAAAATGAGGTGTATATGAGTAAGGACATACAGATAGGCGGAACCCACTACAAAGACCTTGAGATACAGCCCATAGACTACATATTGGGCAACCAACTTGGCTATGCTGAAGGAAATGTGGTTAAATACGTTTCTAGGTGGCAGTCTAAGGGAGGGATAGATGATCTCCGAAAGGCTAAACACTACATTGATTTCTTGATAGATCATGAAACGAAAATATAACCTTTTGGTATGCCGCTTATTTAGTAAAGTCATTACCTAAAAGGATGGGAGGTAAGTATAATCGCGCTTCACAGACATAATGAGGTTGGAATGATTACTTACTACATAGTCCTTGTAGTGTGCGGCTTGCTTGCCATTGCAAAAGACGATTTAACAAATTCATAACGCTCTTCGGGGCGTTTTTTTGTGAGGTTCTATGAAGCATTTAGTCATTCCAGATACCCAAGTCAAACCTAATTCACCTACTGACCACCTAAGATGGGCAGGATTGTATGCGGCAGAGAAAAAGCCAGATGTTATCGTGATGATAGGAGATTTTTTTGACATGGAATCTTTGTCAGCATTCGATGTCGGGACGCGTGGCTACGAAGGAAGAAGGTATATTGCAGACATTGAGGCAGGGATTGCGGCAATGAAGGTATTGTTAGAGCCTATCAGGCAGGAGCAAGCCAAACTAAAGCACGATAAAAAGAAACAGTGGAACCCTCGCATGGTGTTTACCCTTGGGAACCATGAGAACCGTATAGCCAGAGCCGCAAATTCAGACCCAAAACTAGATGGGCTGATTGGTTTTAAAGACCTACAGTTAGAGGAAATGGGATGGGAGGTTTACGGATTCTTGGAATGTTGTGTTATAAATAACATTGCCTACCAGCACTACTTTACCAGTGGCATAATGGGGAGGCCAGTAGCTAACCCCACTCTGATGTTAAACAAGATGCATATGTCTACGGTGCAAGGCCATGTTCAAGATAGGGCTATTAGCTTTGCGAGGCGAGCGGATGGTCAGCGTATGACTGGTATTTTTGCAGGAATCTTTTATCAACATGATGAGGATTACCTTACCCCGCATAATAACTTGTCATGGCGTGGAATTTGGATGTTACACGAAGTCAATGATGGAGCGTTCGATGAAATGCCAGTTAGTCTGGATTATTTGCGAGGAAAATACCAAGGGAAATAAAAAGCCCCCGTGATGGAGGCTTTGGCAGGGTTAGCTACTCTTAGGATATATAGCAATCCTTAACGCATTCATTGCAAAGCCCAGTAGCATATTGATTTAGAGTGCAAACTACGACGTATATGTTGGGTATAGGCCAGTATTTGACCTCGTAAATATCACTAGCCCAGTTTACCAATTTACCATCGTCTACAGCTTTTTTTACTTGCTCTATTGTTTTCATTACAACCTCCATTTAGCGATAGATACCTTCTCACCGTATTTATTAGTTACTGTTAACCGTTCTGTCTTGATGTCATGGCCGTCTTGTTTCAACTCGCAGATTCTCGCAGGGCATTCTAATATCCCTAGCATCTTCCAAGAGTTCAAGCGTGTCAGTGTATACCCACGCTCTAGGTAGGCCAATATGCGTTCTTTCTGAGTCATTTTAAAACCCTCCTATGTGCATATGGTAGCCCATGACCAACACGGCTACTGTTAAGCCTGCTATGAAAGATATGCTTATATCCGTTCTATGCGTTGATCTAACGGCCTTGTCGTGTCTTTTAAGGGCTATGTACCTCTCTGCCCTCTCGTTCCTGTTACGTACCTTTAACGCTTCTATGTTATGTAGTCTCATGCGTTGTTCTCCTGTAATTCATCAAGTCGATTGCATAGCTTTCTATCAAGTCTCATGATGTCGTTATCTGATAGATGGCCAACTATATGGACGTTAACTAAACCGCCCCAAACTCTGTTTAATTTTTCCACAGTGTCAGCGTGTTCTAGCCGCCTAACTGCCCACTTATAATTGCTCATGCTGTCACCTCCAATGTAACCACGTAATCCCCATTAGGTATTGAACCGATTCCTTTAGGCATAGACCAATCGTATTTCTCACAGTATGCGGTAGCGAGCGCCAAAGCGTTCTCTTTAGGGTCTAAAGCGTAATCATAGCCAACGGTCATTGATCCTGCTTCAGTCCATGCCTTCCAACGTGACCCTTTAGTGTCGGTTGCTGATAAGTATTTAATTTGAATTGCTTTCATGTGTTACTCCTAGTTGTTTAAATAGTTACAATAAAAGGCACTCAAAGAATGCCCTTGATTTAACTACTTAAGTGTTGCGTTTGCGTAGATTTCGTTTTTCATTTTCTCAATGGCTATATCGTAACTACAATGCGGAATACCGTATTCCTCCGTTAGTTCAATGATTGCTTTCATTTTGGAAGCTTGCCAGTAAATGCATTCGTCAACGTTATCTGCTTGCTGATACATCATCTCATTGCAATCTAGTCTATTTATTAAAGTGGCTATTGCTTCTGCTGTTTCAGGGTGTAATTTAATCATGGCGTTACCTCTGTTGTTTAAATAGTTATTTAAAAGTCGCTTTCTAACTCAGCTAACTCAGTGCCGTTGTTGTGTGCGTATTCTGACAAATCCTTGACAGCTTCGCGCCAGTTTTTGTATGAACCATCAACACAACCGTCGAATAATTCATCATCAAAGCAAGCACTAATAGTCGAGAATTCGTTGCACTCGCCATAGCAATCTACGCTGTAACCAAATGTAGTTTTAATAGTAGCCATTTTGTAACCTCAAAAGTTTGTTTGTGTTTGTGTGATTTCCTGCACTGTTTATTGACTGTTGCCGTCTATTCCAATTACTGAGCTGAGAACCTTTTGGGTTGAGCCTTTCTTTTGGTCTGTCTAATCACGTAGTAACCTTAAGTTATACATTGACAGATGTCAACAATGTAACGCTTATTTTTATATCGAATTCTTATAACAATAGGCATTAAACTAACTTTTACTCATATAAACGGGGTAAATAAGGTATAATTGGTCAAATAATGATCAATCTGGTTAAAAAATGATCAATCTAATCAATGGTGTAGAAATAAATAATATAGAGGATTACATAATATGGCACGTCCCAAAGGAGCATTAGGCAAGAACAAAGCATTTTTACTCAATCGTCTCAAGTCCATTTACGGAGATAGCTTTGACCCCATCATGAAGGCCGCAGAACAGGCTCATACCCTCGACCAGTTGGCACAGCAAGACCCCACAGTAGCCAATCAACGCGACTCTATAGCGTCATGGCTGAAGATAGCGGAGTATGTAGCACCAAAGCTGAAGGCCATAGAGCACAGTACAGGGGACACAGGGCTAACGGTCAGCATACAGCGCAAGAAGTATGACGGTGGAGCAAATGACCAGGACTAGGGCTGGATAAATATACAGTGGATGGATATACAGTACCCCCCCCCTCCGAAGGCGCGCGTTATGTGTATATATATATCCCCCCCCAAAAAAAATTATGACGATTCATAAGATCAGACCTGACGTAGAAGACCTCCTAGAAGCTCATATAAAGCGTTCTAAGGACTTTATTTTTATTTCTATAGGCGACCTAGGGGTTGAGGTAGGAAGTACGCTTACAAGTGAATCTGAGGTGTTTTATCTTGAATTAGCAAAAACACTTGTAATGAAGGATTGGTTAAGGGATGATAATTAAATGATAAGTCTTAATACGGATGAACCTGTGAGTGATGCTGATTACGAATTGATTGAAGCTTTTTGTATGGCTTTAATTGATAAAGACTTATACGCGATGAAAGAAGTTCTGTATGTGTTAGATGAGAAGATGTTTAGTGAGTGTGTTTGTTTAGAAGAAACGTGTATATGCGGTAGGTGGTAAATGGCAAAGAAAGGCCCAAACTTAGTTCATAAGTTAGACAAAGAAACAAGAGATAGACACTTCCCTGAATACAATGGTGGTAAGGGTAGTCATGCTCGTAAGTCTACAGCGAGTAGTCGAGAAGTATTTAAATCTAATTACGATAAGATAGACTGGTCAAAATAACAATGGGGTTGTAATGAGAATTGAATACAACTTGATGCCACAAGGCCAAGTCCTGCAAGATTTCAATGATTGCCGCGCAAGAAACTCTTTTATCATGGGGCCGTTAGGTTCTGGTAAGACAGTCCAGTGTATTCTCAAACTGTTTGACCTCATGTGTGAACAAGCACCTGTTAAAGATAAGAAACATAAGAACTATGGTGTACGCTTATCTCGTGTCATTGCCGCACGTAACACCTATTCTGAACTGTTCTCTACTACGATTAAAGACTGGTTAGAAATACATGGGGAGTTAGGTGACTTCAAACAAGGTAACAAGGAGCCTCCTACACACTTCATACGATTTAAACTAGAAGATGGTACAAGAGTAGAGTGTGATGTTGTCTTTATTGCGTTCGACCGTCCTGAACACGTTAAGAAAGCTAGGGGTATACAGACTACATGGGTGTGGTTAAACGAGACTAAGGAACACGCTAAGGCTGTTTTAGATATGTTAGACCTTAGACATGGTAGATACCCCTCTAACAAGGAAGGTGCGCGTCCTACACATCATGGCATCATAGGAGATAGTAACGCCCCTGATGAAGACCATTGGTATTTTAAACTAGCAGAGATAGAAAGACCTGATGACTGGGCATTCTACAGACAACAAGGAGGGGTACTAAAGGACGGTGAAAGCTGGATTATTAATAAAAATGCTGAGAACCTTACTAACCTTCCTGATGACTATTATAAAAGAGGACTTCAAGGGAAGACAGATGACTGGATTAAAGTTAATCTAGCGAATGAATACGGCTTTGTGTCTAACGGTAAACCTGTACATCCTATGTATACTGATTCAGTACACTGTCAACACATGGAGTTTGAGCCTACTAAAGACCAACCTATTATTCTTGGCTTTGACTTTGGCCGTACTCCAGCGTGTGCCTTTATCCAAAGAACCTCTGTAGGGCGCTGGGTCTGCTTTGATGAAGTCGTGTTAACTGATTCTGGTGCTGTTGACTTTGCCCCTAGTCTTAAAAGATACATTGAAGAAGTCTATCCTGATCACACGTTTAAAGGATGGGGCGATCCCTCTGGTAACAATAAGAACCAGTCTAACTCTGAAACACCTTTCCAAATCATGCGAGCCGCAGGCATACCCTGTCAACCTACTGCGTCTAATGATCCTATGAAGCGTAGAGCGGCCCTAGAAGTTCCTATGAAAGAAATGTGCATGGATGGCAAGCCTAGATTCCTCGTCTTACCTAAAGCCTCTATGATCCGTAAAGGGTTACAAGGTGGGTTCTGCTACCGCAGAGTACAGACTACAGGGGAAAGGTACACTGATGAGCCTGATAAAAACGAATATTCCCACCCTGTTGAGGCTTTGGAGTACGCATTACAAGGTGAGGGCGAGGGTCGTGCCGCATTACGACGCACAAACACTTTTTCAAAATCTGTTACAGCAAAAGTAAACTTTAATGTCTTCTAAGGTTTATATCGTTTTTGAGGATGATTCTGAACATTGGTGGTCAAAATTGTTAAAAAAAGGCATTCGGCACTGCTTTTTAATCAAACCTATACCACATTCTTACATTATTTACGGAAAATCAGCCAAAAGTTTTGATTTATTTACTGTTTCCGACCAAAAGAGTATAATCGAAGGTAACTATATAATGGAAAGTTACGTACCGAAAGAATGTAAAAGATCGTTATTTATGTTGAATACTTGTGTCGGACATATTAAACAGATACTAGGTATCAACAATCCTTTCATTCTAACCCCTTATCAACTGCTCAAACATCTGAGGAAGAATAATGAAAAGACCTAAAGCACCAGAGCCTACTGCACAAGAAAAGGCTGTAGTTGAAAGACAAAGTAGAATGCTTGATGAAGAGATGGAAGAGTCTGAAAAAAGACTCAAAGCTTTGGCTCGTGGAAAACTAGGGTCTAAGTCTTTGTTGGCAAAAGCTGGCACTGCTAGTGGACAGTCTGGTGTATCAAAAGGATTTACTGGGGCTGGGGCTGGTATCTTTGGAGGCGGTAGCGCAGGAAGTTCTGGATTACGCTCTGGCGCTGGATATACTGCAACTAACACTTCCATAAAAAAGGCGGCTAAGTAAAAGATGAAACTCCCAAAAGAGCTAGGGTCTTTACAAGATTTAAAAGCAAGAGAGGTGCAGGCATTTAGTCGTGCGGCTTATTGGAATGACCAATTAGATGACGCTTATGAATATTTTTTGCCTAACAGGAATTTATTTGAAGATAGTCTTGCTGGGCAAAAGAAGATGGACAAGATTTTTGACTCTACTGCTTTAGAGGCTATTCAGCAAGGTGCAAGCAAATTGCAAGAAAACATTGCGCCTATTTGGTCAAGGTGGGCAACTTTAGAGCCTTCTAACCAAGTTAAGTTGCTTTTAGATAATGGTGAGTATGAAATTTCAGAAGAAGATATAAGAGAAAATTTAGAAGAACAATCTGAGATTATTTTTGATTACATTAACCGATCTAACTTTGCTACTCAGTTTTATGAGCACGCTCTTGATTTACTTATAGGAACAGGTACTTTAAGAATAGATGAAGATCCTGATAACAATATGCCCATTATTTTTACTGCTATTCCACAAAAAGGAATTGCTTTTGAAGAAGGGCCGTATGGTAATGTAGAAACTCATTGGCGTAGGTTTAAGGTTAAGGTTAGAGATCTTTCTAGAAAGTGGAAAGGGTTTAAAGCGTCAACAGAAATTGCTGAAAAAATTAAAAATGACCCTGAGTCTGAAGTAGATGTTAGTGAAGGTGTTATTTACCTTCCCAAAGCTAAAAAATATTACGGTTGCTTATGGATTGGAAAAGAAGACCGCATAAGCTGGATGGAAGATTTTGGAAAATCTAGTCCTTGGGTAACTGGTCGTTACTCTAAAGTATCTGGAGAAATACGTGGTCGTGGCCCTGCATTGCAAGCACTTCCAGATGTTAAATCTTTAAATAAAGCTAAAGAGTTTGTTTTACAAAAAGCGGCTATTGATTTAGCTGGTATGTATACGGCTACAGATGATGGTGTTACCAATCCATACAATATTAGCATAAGCCCAGGGGTTGTTATTCCAGTTGGTTCTAACAATTCGTCTAATCCATCTATACGGAGGTTAGATACTGGTGCAAACCTACAGTTGGCGCAATTTGCTATTAATGACCTTCAGATGTCTATTAAAAAATCTTTGTTTAACGATTTAAGAGATCCTACTGGCGCTGTTAGGTCTGCAACAGAAGTAGCTATTGAGTCTAGGGAGTTAGCTAAAAGAATTGGATCTGCATTTGGCCGATTACAGACAGAAGTATTAATTCCTATTATTAAACGTGTAGCTTCTATATTAACTCGCAGAGGTTTATTACAGCCTTTGCAGTTAGATGGCCGAGACATTGAAATTAAATTTACTTCACCATTAGCGCGCGCACAAGATAGCGAAGATATTTTAAATGTACAACAAGCTGTTCAATTTGTATTACAGAATGCTGGCCCAGATCAAGCTAAAATTGGATTTAAGCTAGAAGACTTTGGAACTTGGGTGGCAGAAAAGACTGGTATGCCTGCGGAATTAGTAAGAAGCCCTACTGAAAAGCAACAAATAATACAGGCTGGAGCGCAAGCGGCACAAGCTGGCATGAATACTGGTGAAGCGCCAATGCAAGGACAAACTCAAGTATGACTTGGGAAAATATTGATCACCTTTCTGATTCAAAAGCGGCTAAAAAACAAGCAGAATTACGAAAGAGAAATGCTAATGATTTGGCTAAGGCATATCACAGGGTCTTTACAACTGACGATGGAGCGCGTATCTTATCAGACCTGACCAAAAGGTTTGTCTATGATAACGATACTTCTTTTGGCGCAGAAAACATTAATTATGAGGCCGCTTACCATAACGGTGAAGCTGGAGTAATTAAGTTTTTAATTAACCAAATGAGACAAGCTGAAATTAAATAAGGATTACATTATGTCAGAAGAACAAGCCGCTGAACAAAGCGATACCTTGTTAGATAGTGCCGAACCAACTCTTGCGGAAGGTGAATATTATTTAACTGACGGTATTAAAGGAACTGGTGAAGTGCCTGAATGGTTAGATACAAAGTATAAATCTGTAGCAGATCAAGCTAAAGGTTATTCTGAACTGTCTAAAAAATTTGGAGGATTCAAGGGTTCGCCTAAAGATGGTTACACACCCCCAGAAGGAATTGAAAGTGATGATGCCTTGTATCAAGAGTTAGAGGCATTTGCTACTAAGACTAATATGAGTGCTGATGCATTTGGGGAAGCATGGGAATTGTTATCTGCACAAGACTATGCCGCACAAGCTGTAGACCAAGAAGAAGAGTTGTCTAAGTTAGGCGATAACGCTCAGGAAAGAATTAAGACTGTTGAAGGGTTTATGAAAAACAACCTAGATGCAGAAACTTATGAGCAAGCTAGAGGTCTAGTGACTACCGCTGATACTATTTCTTTGGTAGAGATGTTAGTACAAGCAACGGCTCCTGCTAAACTCCCAATGGAAGGAGGCCACAATCCTCAAGGTCTGTCTTGGGAAGCTATTGAAACAGAAATGTTTAAGAAAGATGAGCAAGGAAACCTTCTTAGAAGTACCAATATAGAGCACGAGCGCAAGATTCAGAAAATGATGGAAGCGTGGGGCGGTTCTCAATAATTGATTAATACAGGGTAAAAGGTGTATAATCAAGACACTGGATACCCTTTCTCTAAAGGCCCAGTAAATTTAGGTTGAATGCTGACCATTTTTACTGGGTACTCAGCAAAAAACCTTGAAAACTTTTTTTATTACTCTTTTCGAGGAAACTATTATGAGTGCTAATCTATCATCCGTAGCGTCGATTGAATTTGACAGTATGGTCAAACACGCCTACGCGCAAAAAGGGCTATTAAAGCCTGCTGTAACAATTCGTAACAATGTAGTTGGTGACACCTACAAATTCCGTAACATGGGCAAAGGACTTGCTAACCAAAAAGCAACCTCTGCTGATGTTGTTCCTATGGGCGTAACCTATGCTTTTGCAGTAGCGACTCTTGCTAACTGGAATGCTCCAGAGTACACCGATATCTTTGACCAAGCTGAAGTTAACTTTGATGAAAAACAAGAGTTAGCAGACACTATTGCTGGCGCTTTGGGTCGTCGTAGTGATCAGTTGGTAATTGATGCAATGGATGCAATTACTCCTGCCTCTACTGTTGCCGCTGGTACTACTGGTCTTACTATGGCTAAGGTAATCGACGCTCAGGTAGCGTTGCGTGGTCAAGCTGTTCCTAACTCTAACTTGTTTGCCGCAATTAACAGTGCAGGACTTGGCGGTCTTTTGAAAGATGAGAAGTCTACTTCTGCTGATTATCAAACTGTTAAAGCACTTGTTAGCGGTGACGTAAACAGCCTAGCGGGATTCCAATTTATTATTCTTGATGATCGTGCTGAAGGTGGCTTGACTGTTACAACTAACACAGTTGATTCATATTTCTTTAGCCGTGACGCTGTTGGACTTGCTATTGGCATTGATATGAAGACTTCTGTAGATTGGGTTGCACAGAAAACTTCTTGGCTTTGTAATGGTATGCTTAAAGCTGGTGCTGTTGCACGCGATGTAGACGGTATCTGTAAAGTTCAATACAAAGATAACGTATAAGTTATTATTGCGTAACTTAATTAGGGGGGTTCGCCCCCCTTTTTTACATAAAGGTTTATTATGGCAAGTAAAATCCAACTTATATCTAATGCGTTAATTTTAATTGGTGATTTGCCTATTACATCTTTGGTTGGCAATACGCGCGCACAAACTGTTGCTAACAACCTGTATGACAACATTGTTCACAATGAACTTACAAAATACCGTTGGGGATTTGCAAGAAAAAAAGCACAGTTATCTAAAATTAATGAAACTCCAGTAGGTATTGAATACAGCACTATGTATCAGTTGCCTGCTGATTTGTTAGTATTTATTAAAATTAATCCTAGCATTAATTATCAAATTCTTGGTGATCGAGTATATTGCAACACTGAATCTAATTTATACTGCGATTACATCTACACCGTCTCTGAATCTGTTTGGCCTGCATATTTTTCAAAAATGGTAGAGTACGCTTTAGCAAAAGATTTTGCTATGTCTATTAGAGACAGCGCATCTACTAAACAATTAATGAATGAAGAGTATATTAATGCATCAAACATGGCTAGATATACAGATTCTCAACAACATCCAATAACTCCTCTTGCAAGCAGGCCTTTTGTTGATGTGAGGTTTTAATGGCTAAAAGTTATTTTTCGCAAAATAGTTTTGTTAGCGGAGAACTATCTCCTTTACTTAAAGGTCGTATTGATCTTGACCAATATTATCAAGGCTTAGAAAATGCTGAGAATGTGCTTATCGTCCCACAGGGAGGGTTAAAGCGTAGAGCAGGAACACAACACGTAGATACCGCAGAAAACATTTTAGCTCCTTTTATTTTTAGTGGATTAGGGAAATTATTTACCTTTAATGTTACCACTGGCTTACCTATTGTTGGCAAAACATATACGAATAATTCTTCTACTTTTACGGTTCTTTCTTTTACGGGATCAAGTCTTCCATATACTGTCTACGCAGAAAGGACGGTTGGAACTAATGATCCTACTGCCAGTGGTACTCTTACTAAAACAGTTAGTACACCTAACCTTGTATATTCTGCATTTACGACATTTACTTCAAGTATGCCAGAAGGCGGTACTGTCGATAATATCAATGACTTTGATCGCTCAACCGTAGGACTAACAACAACTAATATTGGTGTATTAGGTACAGGCTCTAATTCTGATTATGTTGTAGCTTTATACAATGTTCTTGGAACAACTGATAGAGGTCGGTTTATAGATGTAAAAGACATCAAACTAAGCGGTACTGGCTCTGGTGAATTCAAGGTACAGATATCTGGTGATGGTGTTTCTTGGACAACTAAAGAAACTCTTACTGTTACAGAAGTAGAGAAATCTTATCGTATTCGTCTGTCTGATACGTTTGTTGGTCAATATTATAGAATAGTAAGAACTGGTGATACAGGAGACTTAGGAACTTTAAAAATACAGCTTAGTGAGTTTAATGTTCTATACGCAACAAATGATGCTTCTGATGTTAAGACATTTGATTTTAGCATTGAAACAGACAGGCATTACTTATGCGTTGTTACTGGAGGCGCTAATACGTCACCTTCCTTTGGGAATATGTCTATCTACAGAGTAACAGATCAAACATTTAACTTTGTTCCTGTAGCTTATTTGCCGTTACCTTTTAAGTCTACTGAAGTTTCAAATGTACGTGATGTCCAAACAGAAAACGTCATGTTAATGTTTCATGAGAATCATCATCCTATAAGAATAATAAACACAGGTAATGACGTATTTACTATTGACGACATTCCTTTTCTTAATGTGCCTCAGTACGATTATAATGATGCGTCTAGCCCTACGCCTACAAGTTATGTAACAACAATGACATTACTGCATTTTGATGCAGGCGATAGATTTCAAATAGATGTTGAAGGCGTGTTAAGTAAAAACATAACATTAACACAAAGTGCATCATCATCTTCTGCAAATATAGAAAAAAACTTGCAAGAAATGCCTATTTTTGGTGATACAGGTGTTTCTGTTACTTCCTCAAATAATGCTAATTTTACAATTACAGTTAGCGGTGAGTCTGCTAAATCTTTTGAATTATGGTCTGGCTTTGCAACATCAGAAATAGGCGGTACTAATAACGAAATAGAGTTTGCTTTAAATACTCAAGGAGTTCCAAGAAAAGAAGACGTATGGTCTGCTACGAGAGGATACCCTAAAACAGCCGCATTCTATGCAGGAAGGTTATGGTTAGGTGGTACAAAGTCTAAGCTACAAAGTTTGTTTGCATCTAGGTCTGGATCGTTCTTTGATTTCTACACAGAAGAAGGTGATGATGACGAGGGTATCTTTACAACCATATCATCAAGACAGCTAACAGAGATTATCGACATTAACCCTGATCGTGGCCTACAGGTGTTTACAGCAGGGGCAGAGTTTATTGTTAGAGGTAATACTCCGTCTGACATTACTATTGAAGCGCAAACACAGCATGGAGCATCTTTCCTAGAAGTTAAGTCTGTAGATGGTGCAACACTGTTTGTAGATCAAAACGGTAGAACATTACGATCCTATCTGTATAACTACAATGAAGATGCTTACAACAGTACAGACATATCTGTGTTGTCTTCTCAGCTTATTGATAATCCAGTAGACTTAGGTGCTTTAACAGGATCATTATCAGAAGATGCTAATTGGGTATTTATTGTAAACCAAGACGGTACTTCTAGTATTTTAAATACGCTTAGGTCACAAGACATTAATGGTTTTACTAAGTGGATTAATGGAGATACTAGCACTGCATACCCTCTTAAAACTGTATCGGTATCTGTTGTTAATAACGATTTATTCTTAGTAAATAAAAGAACTACTGACACTACTACTACATACACAGTAGAGAAGTGGGACTTTGATTATTTAATGGATTCATCTGTTAAACTTGAAACTAGTTTAAGTATAGTAGGCAATAACTTGTATTTAGCTTCAAATCATTTAAATGGAGAGACGGTTAGCGTTGTAGCTAGAGGAACAACATTAAATAACCGCGTAGTACAGGTTGACCCTGCTTCTGGATATATCATTTTAACTGATGCAGAAAAGTCATTTATCCTTGAGCAAGACCCTTCTGGTGGTGTTATTGATGTAGAGGTAGGGTACAACTTTGCACTTAAAGTTGTAGGAATGCCGTTAAATACTAGAGCGCCTAACGGATCTCAAACTGCATTAGAGCAAAAGCGCATAGACCGAATGAACTTGCGTGTTTACAATAGTGCTGGTGTTTACATAGATGGAAATTTAGTTGCCGTTAGAACATTTGGAGATGCTGGTGACAGCCCTTTAAACTCATCTCTTATACCTTCTACAGGTATTATAGAAGATAACCACGGTGGTAACGGATGGGATAGAGAAGTTGCTCCTGTAATTACAGTGCCAAATCCAACGCCATTTCATCTTCAAGCCATTGGATATGAGATTAGTTCGTGAATCAAATAACAGCGCAAGATGATATTGTAAAACTACAATCATTAATGTTAAAAGGTGACACTGTAGAGTTAGAAACTAAGCATCATTTTAGTGATGGTTTATATGCAAGAGAGTTGTTTATCCCTGCTGGCGTATGTTTGGTCGGAGCGTTACACAAGACGACTCATTTGTACATGGTAGTAAAGGGTAGATGTAAGGTGTCTAGCCAATTTGGTAACTTGGATATAGAGGCTCCGTTTATGGGAGAGACTATTCCGCAAACTAAGCGTGTTATATACGCTGAAACAGACTGTGTATGGATTACATATCACCCTACACACTTAACTGATATAGACGAGATAGAAGCGGCTTTGTTAGAGCCAGAGGATATTTAGATGAGTTTTGCAATAGTGGCTAGTTTAATCGCGGTAGGCACAACAGTAAGTGCTTATGGTCAAGTACAAGCTGGTAAAGCGGCAGAAGAACAAGCGATAGAACAAGCTAGACAAGAAAAGATTGCCGCTGAGGGTCGTGAATTACAAAGACGACAAGAATTAAACAAAGCCCTTGCATCTAATGTTGTTGGAATGTCTACTTCTGGTATGACAGGCGAAGGAACCCCTGCCAGTATTGCTTTAGAAAGTGCCAAACAAATAGGCGCAAGCGAAGGAATGATAGGGTTGTCTGAAAAATTAAAGCGCAGACAAATAAGAATGCAAGGAAAAATGGCTAAAGGAACTGCTTACACTCAAGCTACATCTACTTTGCTTAAAGGTGCGGCTGATGCTTATGGTGGATTTCAAACCTATCAGGCAAATAAGGAAGGATAATGGCTAAACAACCTAGACAACAACGTATTCTATCTTACGGAGAGTTCCGCCCTACTGGGGGAGATGACTCTATATCTAGGCGTATGCAGGCTCTAGCAGGCTTAGGAGAGACTGTAGCAGGCGTTGCTGAACAGTTTGGAAGGGCTAAGGCTACAGAGTTGGCTCCTGAGCAAGCACAGCAGGCCGCTGAAAAAGCAATAGAAGAAGGTGAGGAGTTAAAGAAAAGAGATCCGTTAGCGTGGGGCGCTACAGCTTACAACAATCAATTAATTCAAGGTTATGCGGCTGGCATACAAAATGAAACTAGTGACATGATTGCTAGAGTAGCAACAGAAAATCCTAATGACTTTACAGCGTTTCAAAAACAAGTAACTGAAGGCTATAAGGGTTTGTCTGCTAATTTACCAGTAGAGGCCAAAGCTAGTGTAGATAACTATTTTTATCGCTCGTCCAATACTGCTGGCAATAAAATAATTAAAGAGCAAGCTAAAAATGCAATTAGAGATTCTAAAACAGAAATTACTCAAGCAGGTATTAATTTTTATAACGAGCAAAGTAACCTTGCTTCTGAAGGTGATGCTGAAGGTTTAGCTCAATCTATACTCGACCAAGATAACGCTGTCATATCTGCTGGCCCAGACGTTGTTAATTTTGAAGAATACTATAAAGAAAAAGACAAAAGAATGGCTGACTATAGGCAGGCTGGAGTCTTAGGCGAGCTACGAAGAGACATTATTAACAACCCAGAATTAGAAAACAAACCAAAAGAAAAAATTACAATTTTAAATAACGCGCTTGCTGGCTTAAAAGAAATGACTGTCTTAAAGGTTCTTGATCCAGAAGATCCAACTAAAATGGTAAGCGTTGATGAAAAAGAGCGCAAGTCTATTATTGCCGCTGTTGAGTCTGAAATTAAAGACTATAAAGATTTGGTTAAACAGCAGATTACTAAGAATACTTTGATAGACATAATTAATAGTTCTCAAAATTATATGGAAATGTCTTCTTATGTAGAAGATACAGAAATAGATGCTGATGAACGATTATTAGAAATTAATACAGCAAAAAAAGACGGCAGGTTAAAATCTGAGCAAGCAAGTATTTTAATAAATTATGTAAAGTCTGAAAAAGCTGTAAATGCAAAAACAAATAGTTCAATCTATGGAGAGATTATTGACCGCATATATGGGCTTAATTCTGATTACGCATTGCAAGCAGACAGTGCTGACTATGTAACAGGAGTGCAGGCTGTTAACGAGTTCATTAAAGAAGAAAGAACTGCTGGAAATTTAAATAGAGATGATGAATTAAAACTCAATAGGGAAATGCGTAATTTAACAGCCGCTAAAAAAGCAGGCGCACTTTCTATGATAGGCTTAAGTTATTATAAGGCAAATAAAATTATTGTTGAAAACACCCCTTCAGAGCTAAGAAATGTTGTTAGAGCAAGAGTTTTTGATATTGTGCAGGCTGAAATGGAAAGTGCAGAAGAAATAGGAAAGCCTTTAAGTAAGGCAGATCAAAGAGACTTATGGTCAAAGTATGCACTATCTACATCTACAGAAGTAATAGAGGAAGAGCGACAACGATCTAAAGAAAGCATTCGAGATGTTTTAAGCAGAACACAGGCCACACCCCCTGCTGGAGCCGTTATTATTAAGTTTGATGCTCAAGGGAATAGGATTTAATAAGGGAATTTAATGCCAAAATATGCAGAGTTAGCAGATGGTCGTGTCTTAGAATTCCCTGATGAAGCGTCAGATCAGGTTATGAACGATGCTGTTTCACGTTTTATACAGAGCGTTGATACCGAAGACCGCATAGCTATTGATGTTCCAGAAGAAACAGGTGAAATATTTTTTGAAGATATTGGCCCTAGTGTTATGCAACAAAATGAAGCCTCTATTAATAATGCAATTACATTTGATAGCACAGAAGAGAATGGCTTGCCTCTTATAGAACAGCGAGAGGAAGAACGAAATAGCACTGTAGAACTTGCTCGATCTAGGTTTCCTAAGCACACTGTTGATATGTGGCTAAACAATCCTATTGGCATTGGTGAAGTAGGTGATTTTATAGATTGGTCACAAATTCTTCCTGCTGGTGGTATTGTGCAAGGCGCTGAAGCTGTTGGTTTGTTGCGTATATCAGACAGGATTCGTGAAGGCCAAGATGTTTCTGAGGCAGACAAGCAATACTTAGATAAGTGGCTAGACAAGTCTATAGAGATGGAAGTCAGAGGCATGACCTTTGGTGGTAAGTTTAGGTACTATGGAGAGCAGATTCCTGCGTTTGTAGCAGAGTTTGCGGCTACAGGCGGTGTTGGTAAGAGCGTTCAAGTAGCGGCTCTTAAAACGACTCAGGAGCTTGTTAAAAGCCGTGTATTAGGGCAGGTAGCTGGAGCAACAGCAAGGGTAGCAACACAGAGTGCTATGCTTATGCCAGTACAAGGATATAAAGCATACGGCAATATACGCATCTCGCAAGGCTTAGAGATCTCTGAAACAGGCCAGTTAATATTTCGTGAAGCTAAAGAAAGCCCAGCCATAAGTGCATTAAAAGCATACGGATATGTAAGTGCTGAAATAGCGGCTGAGTTAACAGGTCTAGCTGTAGCGTCAAAGCTAAGTAAATCCGTGCGTTTCCAAAAAGGTAAAGTCGCTCTTGCAAGTGGTGCGATTACTAGCATTAATAAACTTCCTGCTAACTTAAAAAACAATCTATACAAAGCGTATCAGCTAATTAAGCCTAATGCTCGCATGTCAGAGGTATTTACTAGGGCTGGCTGGAATGGCATGTTAATGGAACTAGGTGAGGAAAGAGTTGCTGACATTCTGCGAGAGTCTGTTGATTTAGCCCTGACTGAAGGCTACACAATGGCTGACGTACTAGAAGGCATAACGCCTGATGCAGAGCAGTTGTTGCTTGAGTCTGGTTTAATTATGACCATGGGTGGCACAAAAGCAGGGGCATCAGCGGCAGTTAATTTATTGGTTCGCAAGGGAATGGCTCTTGAAGACGCTAAGAAATCAGTAGATCAGTTAACTTCTTTAGAGCAAGACGCGTTAGTTGATGACCAGCTTACTGTTGATGACACTCCTTTAACAGATGAAGGCGTAGAAATAACTGTAGACCAAGCCATAGAAGAGTCTATTGAAAATATAGACAACCCTGCACCTGAACTTATAACTAGCGCGCAACAAGACCAACTAAGTGCTGGTCAAGAACCAGATACTATTGCGGCAGATGAAAGCATTTTTAATGAAAAATACTATCAATGGATTGACGATCTAGGTGCGTTGGTAGATGTTGCGAAGGAAGCGGCAAAGAGAGGTAAAGACAACTTCTTAGAGAATAGTGTGCGCTTGTATGCTGGTGTAACAGGCATGGCTCTTAGTTCACTTAACAACGGAACAACTGTTTTAAATGAGAAGGGAGAGCTGATTGAGACAGGAAAAGGATTAAAGTCTATATTAAATGATTTTGACTTTAACGCTATGCGTATTGAGAGAGATCCGAAAAAGAGAAAGAAAGACTTAATTGATTACTTAATTGCGCGTAGGTATGCCCTAGACCTAAAAGACAGGGATGATGTAGAGATTACTGAAAAGCAAAAAGAAAAGTCTATTAAAGATTTGGCTAGAATTAGTGAAAAATATGGCGAAGACATTGTATTGCTAGACACTTCTGCACAAGAGATATACGACTACCAAGACAGAATGCTACAAATGCTAGTGTCTTTTGGTGTTATGTCGCAAGATAAGTACAACACTATCAAAGCAGAGAATCCTAACTACATTCCTTTCCAAAGAGTTATGGATGAAGAGTATGGTGAAACAGCAGGACTGCAAGGATTGCAGGTAAAAGCAGGCACTACGTTTGCTGGTAAAAAGTTAGGGCAAGTAATTAAAAAAATAGAAGGTAGCGACAAAGAAATTGTTGACCCAATAGAATCTATCATAAGAAATACTATGAGGATTACTGACATTGCTTACCAGAACCGTGTAGCTAATCAGCTAGTGGATCTTGCAGATGTCATGCCTGAATACATTAGCACTACTAAACCTGCAATGAAAACGGTAACAGATCCAAAAACAGGGACAAAAATATCGAGACCTCGAGAAACTCAACCTGCGGATGTAATTACAGTTTTAGTAAAAGGAAAAAGAAAATATTACAAAGTGCATCCATCTCTTGTTGCCGCAATGACATCTATGCATCCACAAGAAATCACAGGTCTTGGGTGGCTGTTAAGTAGACCTGCAAGTATTTTGCGTACTGGTGCAACTATTGTTCCAGAGTTTATGGCTAGAAACTTTATTAGAGATGTACATGGATCTTATGTATTAAGTGAAGCTAGGCCAAATGTTATTGACGTAGTTAAGGGATTAACGGCTCGAATTGGCAAGAACGACCTGTATGAAAGGTGGCGAGCGTCAGGAGCATCATTCAACAGCTACATGAATATGTCTGACAAAGGTGTGCAGAATGCTTATGCAGAGATTTTTAAAGAAGAGGGTAAGCTAAAAAGATATCTGAAGAACCCATTAAATTTACCGCAAGATATTGGTGCTGTGATTGAGCAAAGTGTACGAATAGGAGTTTACAACGCGGCTAAGAGAAAAGGAATGACAGATGCTGAAAGTGCTATGGAAGCAAGGGATGCAAGCATAGACTTTGCTAGAGGAGGCAGTGCAAGCAAAGAAATAAATAAATACGTGCCGTTCTTTAATGCTGGCGTACAAGGCTCAAACAAGTTTATTCGCGCTTTTAGAAAGAACCCTAAAGCAATGATAATGTATGCTTCTGCTACGATTACTATCCCTCAGATTTTGATTACAGGATATTACTTGCATGTTGCTCCAGAAGAGGAAAAGAAAGAATACTTAGAAATACCTGAGTGGCAACGAGATATGTTCTGGGTGTTTAAAGTAGGGGACACATGGGCTAGGTATCCAAAGCCTTTTACTGTAGGTTTTGCATTTGGAAGCACAGTAGAGCGAGCTATGATATGGGCAGATTCTGAAGGTGAGACTGGTTTTGCTGACATGTTCTTTGACTTGTCTAGAGGCTTAGTCACGGCAGTTAGCCCTGTTTATGATCCAAGTGCTGTTTTTCCTAGCCCGATTAAAACTGCTGTTGAGCAAGTTACTAACTATAATTTTTTCCAAGGCAGACGTATTTATCCAGAATGGATGGATGCTAATCCTCCAGAGGAAAGAAAGACCGCTGGCACATCACTGACCGCGCAAGAGTTAGGCAAGGCGTTTAACTATTCTCCAGCAAAAATAGACAATCTTATCAGGGGAACTTTTGCAACATCTGGGCCTTACATTACAGATGCAGGTGACGTATTGCTTAAAAAAGTAAAAGAGTGGAATGGAGAAGAGTTTCCAGAAGACCCAACAAGCCCTGTTGACATACCTTTAGTCAGGGCATTTACTATGAGGTATCCTACTGGGGGCATGTCTAATAGTGTACAACAGTTTTATGAGACTCAAAATTTAGCAACGCAAGTTAAAAATGGGTTAGAGATATTTAAAGATGAGCGGCTTGAAGAATACAGGCAAGAAAATGAAGCCTTAATTTCTGTTACGCCTATTATCAACGCACAAGGCAAACGTATTAAACAAATTAACAGGTTAAGAAAAAAGATATACAAAGACTTGGGAATGAGTGGCAAAGAAAAAGAACAAGTGTTACGCGATTACGATGACCAAATACTTGATGCCGCTAGAATAGCTAATGAAGCACTTTCTGATGCATTGCGTAATTTAGAAAAATAAGCAGTTGGTGATTTGTAACCCCTTAAATAGTATAATTGGCAAAACTTATGAGGCCATAAATGACAGTCACAGCAAATACAACTAGGAACGATTATACCGCAGGAAGTAATCAAAATGTGTATAACTATACGTTCCAGTTAAATGAAGCTACAGATGTCACAGTTATACTAGATGGGGCTATACAGACTTTAAACGTACACTATACCGTACAGAATGTTGGGTCTGGTTCTGGTGGAACTATTACTTTTACGTTAGTAGATAGTAACAATAATCCTATCTTCCCAACGCAAGGTGTGCCTATTAACATTCTTATGTCTATGGATTTAGATAGAGATACGGCATATCAAGCTAACGGTGCTTTTTTAGCTACTGAAGTAAATAATGACTATGATAGATTGTGGCTTGCGGCTAACCAGCAACAAACTGCAATTAACAGAACATTAAGATTACAAGATAAAGATTTGTCTTCAGGCACTATGGAATTGCCTTTAAAAGAAAGCCGTAAAGGTAAATATTTAGGTTTTGACGAAACAACAGGTGAACCAGTAGCAGTAGGGGCGTATTCTGCTTTAGGATTTGTAGAAAAAACAGGCGATACAATGACAGGGTTGTTAAACAATACTGTTGGATATGCTGTTCAAGGAACAACTTTTATTAATTCATCGCGAGAACTATCTAATGTAACTGGATCAATCTCACAATTCAATAATGATAGTAATTATTTAAATAACACATCAACCCTTGAGGGTGGAAACTTTTAAAAACGGAGCAGGAAAATGGCACAAACAATCACAATTAAACAGAGTACAAGTACAGATGCTCCGACTACACTTACTAATGCTGAATTAGCATATTCTGCAAGCAGTAATAAGTTGTGGATTGGCAGACCAGGGGGGACTACTTCTAATGTAGATGCTATTGGCGGTAAATACTTTACAGATCGATCTATTGAAAGTGGTGGACTAAGCTTTGATACGGCTAATGGTGTATTAACAATTAATCAAGTTGGTACAAATTTAAGTGAAACTGTTGATCTTGATGGTCGTTATATTAGAGACAAAGCTACAACTACTGCATTAGGCGGAATTAAAATATATTCTGGCACTGTACAATCTGTTTCTGCACAGCCTGCTGGCACAACTGCATTAAGAACTTACGGTATTCAGCTTAACAGTGCAGATCAAGCTGTAGTTAACGTTCCTTGGACAAACACTGAGTACACCGCAGGAACAGGGCTTACTCTTTCTGGCACTACTTTTAATGCTAATGTTGACGGAACAAATTCAACAGCCGCAGAAACTTCTACAACAACTGCTGATCGCACATATAAAGTTCAAGTAGACAGCGGTGATAACTTAGTTGTTAACGTCCCTTGGGCTAGCACAGATGTCAGTGGATATATGCCTCTTGCTGGAGGAACTTTTTCAGGTGATGTTACATTTGGCGATGGTGATGAGTTACGTTTTGGCGATCAAACTGGTGGCGATTTAGTTATTCAACACAGTTCTTCTGTTAGTAGAATTAATGACAAAGGAACTGGTAGTTTAGAAATTATTA
>Ga0209197_1000643_pt1 | contig 23945 bp, 27 predicted proteins | sample COGITO_mtgs_1105_4_FD_184802 | JGI IMG/M metagenome (GOLD analysis project Ga0209197, IMG submission 184802) | Pelagic marine microbial communities from North Sea - COGITO_mtgs_110512 (SPAdes) (version 2) | ecosystem: Environmental > Aquatic > Marine > Epipelagic ... | reverse complement strand
TAGGACATGGAAAAGAAAAAATATTATGGAAAGATTTTGTTAAAAACAATATAGGAAATTTAGAAAAATGGATTGAGGAAAATAAACCGAAATAATAATACATAGGTTTAATTAAAAATGCGATTTCTACAACAACGGAGACTAATGGAGCCCAGCTAGCGCGAGCATCTTTTGCTCGTGCCCATGACAATAAGGAGGCTTACAAGTTATTGAGTAATAAATGTAATAAGACCATAAATTCTTTGATTATGTTAAAGACACAAGCGAGACACCGCTATTGATGAAGTGTGTGGTGGTGGCGAGGTAGATTTGGCAAATGAAGTCATCTTAGATGAAAGTTTTGTGAATAATGAAAAATTGAAATGCGCATATGATAAGTTAACAGCAGATGATAGCCCATTGTTTAGAGATACTGTTGGCGTTTTTATTGATGATCCAGAATTTAATCTTACATTTAAGGTAGGTAATTGCAGTTATTCTGATGATGCTTGTACAGATGCTAAAAACCCGAACGATATAATCATTACAATTGTTGATGTAAACCAAAGCGGATTAGGTATTGCCGCTTTAATATTACACGAAGCCATTCATGCTGAAATACACAGGTTTGTAGCCCAATTTGAGTCAGGCGTGGACATAAATGACAGACCTAGACTGTTTCAGTTATACGCTTTTTACAAAGGATGGGCTGAAAACACTCAAAATGAAAAATATAACTGGACTCAAGATGCCCATCATCACTATATGGTTGAAAACTATGTCAATCAAATAGCTAATGTTTTACGAAGATTGGACAACAACAACTATCCTTTAAGTTATTATATGGGGTATGGGTGGGATGGTCTTACTAGTTATGGTTATACTTCAAGTAGACTAACCGCCGCCGAAAACACTCAAAATCAAAATTTACGTGCTATTGTAGATACTAATAGCCAAATTTGTAATTAAGATATTATGAAGAAAGTATTTGTATTATTTATTGTTTTATCATTTGTTAGTTGCAAGAACACTAACAACAATACTACTACTAATGAAATTATCGCATTTATAATTGATAAAAAAGCATGGCCACTTCCTCCGCCGCCGCCCATAGATGATACCACAACAACAGAAATTAGTAAAAAAATGTTGGATTCTTTATTTAAAATAAAACTTAAGGTTGCTGTATATCCGACATTAAATAATTTTTCGGAAAAAGAAATGAAGATTATACCTGAAAAATACTCAACTGAATTTGATTTAAAGAACAATTCTCAAAACAAAATTACATTCAATGAGTTTTTTAGTCAAAAAGGTCATAAAATTATAGTAGCAGACACTATTGAGATGAAGAAATATAAGGATTTTCAAAGTTTTGATCTATTATTTTGGTTTTCAAATTTTTATTACTCCAAGGACAATCAAAAAATTCTTTTTTCGCTTGGTATAAGCAGAAGCCGATTAGCGGGAAGTAGTGCTCTTTATGTGTTGAAAAAAGAAGAAAACACATGGGTTACTGAATATTTTAAAAATCTTGCAATTTGGTGATTACAATAAGCCCAGCTGGTGCGCAAATCTTTTGCTGCCGCACGAATCCTTTCGTGTGGTTTATGAAGCTTATTTGGGTACGCGAAAGATTCGCGCACCAGGGGATATCGAAGCTTAAAATTAAACAAAAACAACTAAACAGCCTGTTTTAGACTACGGAATATTCCCCTGATGCCGCTAGTTTGCGCTGCCGCTAAGTTGTACTTAGTGGCGTCAAAGATTGGCAGGTCTGGCTGGGGAAATATAAAAATTATTCAGCTAGTTTACGGCCACTAAGCGCAGCTTAGCGGTAGCAGGAGAACCACTTGAATTAGCCCATCAACATATAGACCTTTCAGTGCTTTTCTAGCTATTTTTTATAGTTGCAATAAATTACAACTTTCTTTAAATCAAGTATTTATGTAAATTATTTGATGGTGTTTTTTTGGAGTTTTAGAAAATAATTTATAAGTTTATGTTCTCACATCAAATGAATGAAACTTAACCCTGTTGCTATAGACCCATAGGATTGTTAGCAACAACCCTAAAATACCTACTTATGAAAACAACACTAAAAAACACCTTCAACCGAATTGTCTATTTTGTCTTTATGGCACTTTTAATTACCACTTGCGAAAGAGATACCATTGAATTCTCTGATAGCAACTCAACCCCGCAAGCCGAAACAAAAGGATTTGTTATAAAATCAGTCACTATAAATGAAGTGAAAGAGAATGCTTTGATAAAAGAATCTTTAGATGTTATTGATTCTCAATTTGATTTTAATAAAACTATTAAATCAAACCCATCAAAAAAACAGGGCAAACAGACTACTTCTGCTTTGGCTGACCCCATAAAAAGCAAGGACAACCGTTTTACCATATTAACCGATGAAATTTTAGAAGTGAGTACGGACACCACCAAAGTGTATACCTTTAGAATTGAAACGCCTACGGACACTTTATCAAAATTTGAAAATTTTGTGATTCATAAATGGAGCAACAACAAAATTGAGTACTACATTTATAAATATAATTACTTAGACAAGAACCAGTCTTTTCTAAGATTTACTAGAGAACGTGTTAACAGTGACCAAATAAATACTGGAGATTTTAACGATTATACCATGGGAGTTATGTATTATGATCCTGGGAGTGACTGTTGGATAAGTGTAACTAGCTCAGGAGGTATGACATATATTGATGCATCAGACTGCGGTGTCTCTGCCGGAAGTGGAGGAATGTCCGGCAGCGGCGGTGGAGCTGGTAACAATAATTGGTATGGGCAATGGGCGATAGTAGGAGTAACTTGGAGTAACGACTGTATAATCTCTAGGGCAATACTTGATGCGTATGGAAATCCTACATTTACTCAAAATGGTTCTCCAAGGTCTCAAAGTGCAGTGGTTAATTGTCCGGAGGGAGGGATGAATCCATTAAATCCAGGTCAAAACCAGTCCAACCCATGGGGGAATTCTACGAATCCGCCAAACATTGATCCACTTCATTGGGATCCCTCAAACTCAGGTGGCGGAGGTGGCGGAGGTGGCGGACCCTCCTCAAGTAGTACAGACGGCAATAACCAGGAAGGAACCGTAATCGCCGTACTCCCCCCAACCCGATTGGAACGCGAAACAGATGCCTTTTTTGAAAACCTCACAGACGCGCAAAAGGACTGTATAAACCCTGGATTTGGACAACCCTATAATTCACTTAAAAAAGACATTACTGCCTATTTTGAAAATAACAAAGTAGTTGGCATAGGCTATGACGGCCCTCTCATAAACCCACAAGCTACAGCCTTTGCAACGGCGGCTATTGAGGCTGTGTGTGATGACGGCGAAGTGGATTTTGACGATAATATAATTTATGATAACAGTTTAAACAATTTACCTTGCCAAAAATTAGTAATTGAAGAAGCTACAGGTACTTGTTCGCCCTTAACTCAATTAATATTAGATATATTTGAAGCCAATGATGACACTAATTTAATTTTTAAATCATCTAGCACACTATCAAATGTTAATGCAAATACAAGTAGTACTTCTAGCTATAATGCGACAACTCACACTTGTGATATAACCATAACATTTCGAGAATCATATTTACAAACTGCTACTGATTTAGCAATTGCAAGAACCGCAATACACGAAAGTCTTCACGCAACACTTGTATATATGTTTGAAGAGAATTTACTTCAATCTGCTAATGGGGCACCAATGGGTGGGTTTGAAGATTTTGTAGAGGCTTATATAAATCACCTAAGTGGACTACCTGTAAATCTAAACAAAGCTCATCATGAACTTATGGCAGATTTCATAGAAGATATAGCTAGTTCATTATCTGTTTATGGAGCTTCAAATGAGCATTCAAATTCATTCAATTTTTATAAAAAATTGAGTTGGTCAGGGGACATATTAAAAACACCTACCTATCAATCATTGTATCCAGAATATTTAAACCCATTAGATGCAACAACAAATCCGAGTAATGTTAATCCTGCTCATTTGGACATAGTAAATACGAATGCAGCTGAAGAAAATGATGCTACTTATGATTATGCTCATCCAAATGGTACAACATATACGCATTCACCAAAAGGTACAGCTCCAAATGTGACAGAACCTTGTAATTAAAGTATGAACTATGAAAAATATAATAATATTAGCAATACTCTTTTTTATAACCAATTCAAACAGTCAAAACAAAATAGAAAAAATTGAGTTTGTTTCTGAAGGATATGCAAGTGCTCCTGATTTTGATTTAATTATCTATTCAGATAGAATAGCGATATTTAATGCTCGAAGTGATAATTACAAAATACATCCAAATGGAAACATTGTGGGTTATGGAATAGACAACAAAGGTGTTAACATCAAGGAGTCTGAAATAAAAGGAATATTTGCCACAAAAATTAAAGCTAAAATTTATAAAGAAATTCTTAATTTAATTTTTGCATTGAGTGAAGAATTTGAAAACAAAAGTTTTAATAGTAATACGTTACATAATTCAATTGGAAAATTGAAAGTTACATATAAAACTGGAAAAGTTAAATTAATTTATGACAATGGGATGAATGGAACTAATGATTTATTAAAGCTATATAGTTATATGAAAGATTTAAGATTTAATCAAAAGTGGAAATAATACTGCCTACAACACGGTATATAAAAAATAGCAGTTAAGAGCTAAACATAAAAGTCTAGTTCTTTTCTGTTATATATATTTTAAACCGAAAATTAGTGCATATAAACCTGCTACTTTCCATATACCAACACGTTGTAGGGAATGATGGGGTTGTTGTTTGTGCAGAATACCAAAGTGATTATTGGCGATTTATGACTATAGAAGCACCTTACGACAGCAGTCACCCAGTTACCGGAACACGGCAATTTGGTATAGAACAAAACCCTAATGGATCGTACAACATTTATGTAAGAGGTGTCGATAGATTTACAAGTGGAATACAAGAAACAGGTATAGGTCTTCTTACAGAACCTTTTACATTTGCAGATAGTTTATGGGAAAGTTTTCAAGAAAAAACAAATACATTTATAAATGCCAATGGTGGTTCATCATCAATTAACACACCCATTCATAACAGACCTGATTGGGATAAAGTACAACAAGTATTAAATGGCGAATTGCCAATTAGTGAGTTAGGATGTAATTAAAGTTTATTATGAAAAAAATTATTACTCGTTTTCCCAATATAATAGAAATTAATCTTACAATATTTTTTTTAGATTTGTTTTTGGTTCAGTTAAATATGGATTCTGACTCAATTTTTTCAGGTATAATAGGAGGAGTACTCCTAATCTCATTACTTATAAATTTGTTTTTGTTGTTTATTTTAATTAGAAAAAAACAATTTAAAAAATTAGGAAAAAACGTTATTAATATAGTGAAAATTTGTGTTATTTCATGTTTGGTCTTTTTTTTCCTAGTAAAAATCGAATTTGCGAATCCTCTTGTCGCCTATATATATATATATATAATTTTCCCTTATACGTTACTAGTCTGTTTAATTTCTGCTTTTATTTTAATTTTAAAAAAAGAATTTAAAATCTTAAAAAGTTTCTCTGTTAAATTAGTCTTATGGATATTAATTTTAGCTCTTGCTATATTTTTAAATAAACTATATAGATGAAACTATTTAATTTGCGGGAAAGTTTTCAAGAAAACCCAGCTCCGCAAAGTCTCTGACTTCGCGGAACACAAAAAATATAAAATGGATTGCAAACTAAATAGTATAAAAATTTGAAGTTAGAACGAAAAAGTAATGAGAATGATATAAACTCAAAGTCGGGAGACTTTGCGGAGCGGGCATTACTGCCTATTTTGAAAACAACCAAGCGATGAGAAGCATAGGATTTGACGGTGCTATAATAGCACCTGAAGTGAGAGCCTTTGCAACGGCGACTATTGAAGTGGTGTGTGGTGGCGGAGAAGTGGATTGGGTGAATGAAGTCATCTTAGACCCTACTTTTGTGAATAATGAAAAATTGAAATGTGTATATGATAAATTAACATTAGACAATAGTCCATTATTTAAAAATACTGTTGGCGTTTTTATTGATGATCCAGAATTTAAACTTACATTTAAAGTAGGTAATTGCAGCAACACTGACGATGCTTGTACAAACACAACAGACCCAAATAATATTGTGATTATAATTGAAGATGTAAATATAACTCCTGTAGAAATGGCACAATTCATTTTACATGAAGCCATTCATGCAGAAATAGCTAGATATGTTGCACAATATCAAAGTGGGGTAGATGTGAATGATAGACCTTATTTGTTTGAATTATATAAACACTACAAAGAACTTTACGATTCTGGAGATATTGACCATATTTATATGACTCTAAACTACATAAACCCAATTAATGCAGCTTTAAGAGTGTTTGATGATAATAATTTCCCCTCAAATTATTACAGTTCCTTTACATGGGACGGACTAAGGTTTTGGGATGCTGGAGATTTATTGTCTATTGAAGAAGACGAAGCAAATGCATTACGTAGAATAGAGGTTATAGAAAACAGTTCAGCATGCGAATAATATATTTAAATATTCTAATTATTCTACTAATTTCTAGTTGCAAATCAACAGAAAAGGATTTAGAGATGGAGGTTATTTCTCAAATGTATCAAAATATTTCAAAAAAAATGCCACCACCACCTCCACAATCTGAAGAATATAAAACTGACACTATAAAACCTTCAAGAATAGATTATTCAAAAATTCAAGTAAAGACTCTTTCTTTTGCTATTAATGAAAATTTTGTAACGCCTGTTATAAACAAACCTATTTATAAATCATTTTTTAAATTTAATTCAAAAAAAATGTTTGAAAGAGAAAATTTAGATACAATGGAAATTAATATGGTTGCAAGATTAACAGAAAGAAAATCAACTGAACTGCTTGATCAAAAACTACTAAAAAGCTTATCAAACGAAAATCTACAATTTTTAAATCACAGCGTAGTGAATAGTGCTATAAGAGAAAAATTTAGAATTGACTGTATTGTGTCATTTTCAAATGTTTCTTTTAATAAATCACGTGACAAAGCTTCAATTGTTGTTAGTATAAGTAGAGGTAAACTAAATGGCTCATCAACGATTTACATTTTAAAAAAAATAAACAATAAGTGGTATAAGACCAATTATTTGACTATTGAAATATCATGAAGAAAGCAATTATACTAATTATTGTTTTATCAATTGTTAGTTGCAAGAACACTAACAATACAACTACTAATGAAATTACCCAGCTCCGTATTCTATGACTTCGCGGAACATAAAAAATATAAAATGAAATGTAAATTATGAAGTATTGAAATGAAGTTTGAACGGAAAAGTAATGAGAACTATATACACTCAAAGTCGTGAGACTTTGCGCAGCGGGCATTACTGCCTATTTTGAAAACAACCAAGCGATGAGAAGCATAGGATTTGACGGTGCTATAATAGCACCTGAAGTGAGAGCCTTTGCAACGGCGACTATTGAAGTGGTGTGTGGTGGCGGAGAAGTGGATTGGGAGGAACTATATATAAATATAGAAGTTCACGATGATGAGTATGAAGAAACTGGACAAACATCTATTATACCTAATCCATTAAACTTAGATAATGGAGATTCTGTAAATTTATCTTTTGGAACAACAAAAGATGGAGTAAATGCAAACCAGGAAGTAGAACAACATTTAATTGATGGTTTGAAATTTGCCTTAAATCAAGCTAATAATAATTTAACAAATAAAATTACAGATATTTACATTATGGCAACAACAAATGGAGGACATAGCAGTACAAGTAACCACTCGAGAGGTTCTGCTATTGATATAAGTAGAATAAATGGACAAAAAATGCTTGTTTCAGGCACCACTGAACAAATAGTTCAGCTACAAATAGCTTTTGACAACTATCAGTATATTAGAGAAAATTTTGGACCTCATTTTAAACACAAATACTCTGTTGAAACAAATACGTGGGATTATAATTATCCAGTAGGTGGTCATAAAGATCACATACATATTTCTACTAGAAAAAATCAATAACTATGAAAAGACAATTATCCGTATTTATTTTACTTTATTTTTTTACACTAAACTCCTGTAAATCACAGGAGATATTAGTTAAAGATTTAGCAAATGAAGTAGATATGAATTATATATTTGCTAGAATTAATCCAACACAAATAAGTTCAACAAGTCTTTACAATAATGGGCTATTTGTAAATATATATAAGCTTTCAGATTCCAAAATAACTCCAGAAAAATTTAAGGAAGATTTTTTAAGTAGTTATTTAGTTTCAGTAATTCCGGATGGTGATTACTATTCTTACAGTAAGCTTTACAAAATTGAGGGGCTTTACAATCCAAAAATCATAGAGGTAAAAGAAACTCAAGGTTTATTTAACTTTATAATTAAAATTGAGTTTGGGATATACAATAACAGACAAATTCAAAATTTTGAACTAGAGGGTGGTTTAAAATAAAGGATCACTCAAAGTCCCCCATCTAGCGTGAGCACCTTTTGCTCGTACCCAGCAAGAGATAAGAAACTTAAAGTAAGTAGAAAATAGTTTGAGTTTGGTTAATGGCACAAACGTAACGCTTGAGCCAGCGTTAGTTACTTTGGAAAAATTTCTAAAAATCGATTTGGGAAGCGACTCAACTTAGGAATAAACAGACTGAAATGTTTCATCAATTGAGCTAAAATGGAACATTATTTGGTTATTTCCTTTATACACCCTATATTGATACCATATTGGTACACAAAAATAAAAATTATGTTAGTAATAAGCAGTAGAGAGTTTAGACAAAATCAAAAAAAATACTTTGAAAAAGTAGATCAAGGAGAACATATTATTGTTCAGAGAGGGAAAGATAAATCTTACGCTTTGACTCCTGTAAGTGAAGATGACATGTACTTTAATACTCAAATGATAGAACGAATTAAGCAAAGTATTTTAGAAGTACAAAAAGGAGAAACTAAAACAATATCCACTTCTGAAGAGATAAAAGAGTTGTTAGGTTTATGAGTTATACATTAGAGTTTTCTAAAACCGCATTAGAAGATATAGAAAAGCATAAAAAAGTAGGGGATAAATCCACCTTAAAGAAGTTACAGAAATTATTGAATGAGTTGATGGAGCATCCAACAACAGGAACAGGTCAGCCTGAAATATTGAAACATAATTTAAAAGGATTATACTCAAGAAGAATCAATCATAAACACAGGTTAGTATATTCAATAAATGAAGAAGTCGTTACTGTTTATATATTAGATGCATCTTCACATTACAGAGATAAATAACCGAAAAATCTCCACAAAAGCAAACCCAAATTTTCCGGAAAAAGCAAAAAATACTTTGCATTTCCTTTTGTTCAGCACACCACAGCATACTGGTTTTTAAGACACCGTTTTTGCATCCCCCTAATGCCGCTAGTTTGCGCTGCCGCTAAGTTGTACTTAGTGGCGTCAAAGATTGGCAGGTCTGGCTGGGAATATAAAAGTTATTCAGCTAGTTTACAGCCACTAAGCGCAGCTTAGCGGTAGCAGGAGCACTAGAGGTCTTAAGATTTCCGATTTTTGTTTTAAATCAAATGCACATACAATTCCACACATAATAGTTTCTTAAGTATTAAGCTGCAAAGATGCACCTTAAGTTATATATTATAAACATTAAACCTTAAAACACTAACAAATTGAAACTAAAAAACACAAAAAAGCATTAAAATGAAATTAAATTGAAGATAAAATCAGTAAAAATTAAATAAAAACAACTAAACAGCCTGTTTTAGACTACGGAATATTCAAATACTTATGAGTTTGCAACGAAACCTTCCATTTTGGATGTTTCATCACATAGTCGACGATAAAAGGCGTGATTTTTTCACGTTTACTCCATTCGGGTTGGAGGTAAAGAATACAATTAGGATTCACTTTTGCAGCTTGTTCTTCGGCAAATTTGAAGTCATCCAAATTAAAAACAATCACTTTAAGCTCGTGTGCTTTTTGATACACTTCGTCTAAAGGGCCTTTTAGTTTTTTAGGCGACAAACAAATCCAATCCCAATCGCCTGTTAATTTATAAGCGCCAGAGGTTTCAATATGAGTTTGCATCCCTTTGGATTTTAGGGCCGCTGTTAATGGATTCATATCCCACATCAACGGTTCTCCACCAGTCACTACAATGGTCTGACTGTCTTTTGCAGCATCCTCAGCAATGGCGTCTATAGATGTTGGCGGATGTAATTCTGCATTCCAGCTTTCTTTAACATCACACCAATGGCAACCAACGTCACAGCCCCCTATTCTAACAAAATAAGCAGCCGTTCCTTTGTGGAATCCTTCACCCTGAATGGTATAAAACGCTTCCATAAGAGGGAGCATTTTTCCAGCATTCACAAGCGATTTAATTTCTGTCTTTAACATAGTGAGCAAAAATAGTTTACTGTTTGTTGTTTCAGTAATAAAACTTCATTTATTTTTACTGAAATTATAAATACCAACCATTACCAAAAATCATTAGCAACCAAAACAAGGCCATTAAATTACATTTATCCAAAAGCATTTGGAATTTCAACAAAAGTAATTTAGCATTGTAGCATACAAAACTAACCATGAAACACTATTTAATTATCGGATTATTGGCAGGCCTATTAATGGGATGCGAATCAAAAACAAACCCATTTACCATTACCAAACACAGCATAGGACTCCTAACGGACTCAACAAAAATAAACCAACTGAAAGTGGTTTTCATAAACGACTCTATTAGTAAATACATTGGGGGCGATGAATTCACTGGTAGCACCAACACCATTAGTGTTTATGAAAAAGGAACGGGTACATTGTTATTAGAACTCGATCCTAATTATTCCTTAGATTCCTTATCAACCATCCGTACCGTCCGTGTGATGGACGACCGTTTTAAGAATAAAGACGGCCTAAACACGCTTAGTACTTTTGGTGAGATTAATTCGAAGTACACCATCTCAAGTATTCAAAACACACTCCGAAGCCTTATTATTTCGGTAGATGAACTCAATCTCTATTTTACGTTGAGTAAATCAGAATTACCTGAGGATATGCGCTACAATATGAATCAAAAAATTGAAGCCATTTCAATTCCAGAATCTGCAAAAATAAAGGACTTTTACATTCAATGGTATTAAACGATGAAAGCTTATAAAATACAAACAACGCCTTTTGTCGTTCCGACGACTGATGGTAAATTAATTGAAGAGCATTTTGGAAATGCAACGGATGGCAACGATGCCCTAAGCATCGCCCACATGATCGCCCCTCCTGGATGGAGTGAGCCGTTTCAAACGCCCGAATTTGAGGAATACACCTACATCATTAAAGGAAAAAAACAGTTTATTATCGATGGAGACACCCTTATTTTAGAACAAGGGCAATCCATTAAAATTCAAAAAAATACACGTGTTCAATATTCAAATCCATTTGATGCCCCATGTGAATATTTAGCGATCTGCACCCCTGCATTTTCGATGGATCGCGTACATAGAGAAGACCCTAAAGATTTATGAAAACACTCATTCCAAAGCTCGTTGGTGCCCTCATTAATTGTATTGGATTTTTCAATGCTTCGTATGCGTCCAAACTCGCGTTAAAATTATTCTCAAAACCTAGAAGTGGACAACTCACTTCAAGTGCAAATTTATTTTTAGAGACCGCAGACAAAAAAACCTTGTTTTACAACGATACACCCATTCAAACGTATCATTGGAAAGGCGACAAAGAAACGCTCTTGCTCGCACACGGTTGGGAGAGCAATACCAGCCGATGGCGGCATAAAATTGAAACACTTCACAAAGAAGGTTATAGCATATATGCCTTAGACGGCCCCGCACATGGCGCCTCTGGAAGTGACACCTTTAACGCCATACTCTATTCGGAATTTATTAATGTCGTCAGTCAGGAATTTAAACCAACGGTCTTTATTGGACATTCAGTTGGCGGGATGGCTTTGGTGATTTTCCTTGAAAAACAAATCTATAAAAACGCTCAAAAGATGGTGCTCCTCGGCGCCCCATCAGGATTTAAAGGGATCATGCAACGCTATAAAAATATGATGGGCTACAGCCCAACGATTTGCGAAGGGATTGATGCCGAAATTGAGCTTAAATTTGGACACCATCCCAATTATTTTTCAACCGCAGATTTTGCAAAAAAAATTGAGACAGAAGGTTTGTTATTTCATGATAAAAATGACGCTATCATTCCCTATTCTGATGCGCTTGAAATCGATGCAGAGTATAAAAACGCCACACTAATCACAACTGAAGGGCTAGGCCACTCTCTAAAAGGGGATTTTGTTTCGGGTGAAATAATAAAATTTTTGAGCCACTAAAGTTTTGTAAATTTGCACTATGGAATCAACTTTAACAAGACTGAATAAATACTTAAGCGAAGCCGGCTATTGCTCGCGACGTGCCGCCGACAAACTGATCGACGAAGGGCGCGTGACGATTAATGGCGTCGTTCCAGAAATGGGGACGAAAGTCGTACAAGGGGATGCCGTAAAAGTCGATGGAAAAACCATCCTTAATGATGCCAAAAAACGAACGTATATTGCTTTTAATAAACCTGTTGGAATTGTTTGCACGACCGATAGCGGCGTTGAAAAAGATAATATTATTGACTATATCAATTATCCAAGTCGAATTTTCCCAATTGGACGCTTAGATAAAGATAGTGAAGGGTTGATTTTATTGACCGATGATGGCGATATCGTAAACAAGATTCTTCGTGCGAGCAACAATCATGAAAAAGAATACATTGTCACAGTTGACAAACCCATCTCTCAGACATTCGTCCAACGCATGTCGAGTGGCGTTCCTATTTTAGAGACTGTAACCAAAGAATGTAAAGTGCAAAAACTGAGCACTTATGAATTCAAAATTGTCTTAACACAAGGTCTCAACCGTCAAATTCGTCGCATGTGCGAATACCTTAACTACGAAGTACAATCGTTGAAACGCACCCGTATTATGAACATTCATTTGAAAAGTGAGGTTGGTAGCTATCGCGATTTAACTGACCTAGAGATGGAAACCTTAAACGAAACCTTGAAACACTCTAAAAAAGCCATTTAATGCGTACGGTCTCCCCTTTTCATTTAGCCATTCCGGTGTGGAATTTAGAAGCCTGTCGTGTTTTTTATAGAGATACTTTAGGGTGTGAAGAAGGTCGCAGTAGTGATCATTGGGTTGATTTTAATTTTTTTGGACATCAACTCGTGATTCATTTTAAACCAAAAGAAACTGACAACGATTTACATCTAAATAAGGTAGATGGAAAACAAGTACCTGTTCCTCATTTTGGGGTGATTCTTCCATGGGAACATTTTGAAACGTTTGCAGAGAATTTAAAACGTCAAAAAATCGACTTTATTATTGAACCTTATATCCGTTTTAAAGGTCAGGTTGGCGAACAAGCCACGATGTTTTTTTATGATCCAGCAGGGAATGCTTTAGAATTTAAAGCGTTTAAAGATACGTCTCAGATTTTTGCTAAATAGTGTCTGTTGCTGCATGACGTTCACAAGCTAGGAGGGTGTTTTTAAGTAACATTGCAATGGTCATTGGCCCTACTCCACCAGGAACCGGTGTGATAAAACTTGCTTTTTTAGCCACACTTTCAAAATGAACATCGCCCGCAATACGGTAGCCTCTTTTCTTGGTTTCATCTGGAACTCTTGTAATTCCCACATCAATAATAACCGCGCCAGGCTTCACCATTTCAGCAGTTAGAAATTCTGGTATTCCTAAAGCTGCAACGATGATATCAGCATCTAAAGTTAGCTCCGATAAATTAGTGGTACGACTGTGTGCTATGGTCACGGTCGCATCACCCGCTGGGCGTTTTTGACTCATTAAAATACTCATAGGACGTCCCACAATATGGCTTCTTCCAATGACGACCACATGCTTTCCTGAGGTTGGTACTTCATAGCGTTCTAAAAGCTCCATAATTCCATAGGGCGTAGCTGGTAAAAATGTTGGTAAATCCAACGCCATTCGTCCGACATTCATCGGATGAAAGCCATCCACATCTTTATCGGGATGAACCGCCATCAAGACTTTTTGTTCGTCGATATGTTTTGGCAAAGGCAACTGCACTATAAATCCATCAATCGCTGGATTGTCATTTAAGGCGTGTATTTCAGAAAGTAAATCGGCTTCGGTCGTTTCAACGGGTAAATCAATCAAGGTAGAATCAAATCCAACAAGCTCACAGGCTTTCACTTTAGCGCCGACGTAGGTCATACTCGCGCCATTGGTTCCCACAAGAATCGCAGCCAAGTGTGGCGCACGTTTTCCTTGATCTTTTATTTTTGAAACTGCCGCAGCAATTTCAACTTTAATATCTGCACTGGTTTGTTTCCCGTCTAGTAATTTCATTATAAATTGCTTATTAATTTAACTCTATCGTGGCATATTTTTCATCATTTGCATCATTTTTTGACCGCCACCGCCTTGCATCATTTTCATCATTTTACTCATTTGATCAAACTGTTTCATCAATTGATTCACTTGTTGAATCGTCGTCCCCGATCCAGCTCCAATCCGTTTTTTACGACTGGCATTTAGCAGGGTTGGCTTGCTGCGCTCTTCGGGAGTCATCGAATGAATGATGGCTTCAATATGTTTAAACGCATCGTCATCGACATCCACATCTTTCATCATTTTTCCAGCCCCAGGAATCATCCCCATGAGGTCTTTCATATTTCCCATCTTTTTAACCTGCTGAATTTGAGATAAAAAATCATCAAACCCAAATTGGTTTTTAGCAATTTTCTTTTGGATTTTCCGCGCTTCTTGCTCATCAAACTGCTCTTGTGCACGTTCAACTAAAGAAACCACATCTCCCATGCCCAAAATTCGTTCGGCCATACGTGCAGGGTAGAAGACATCAATGGCTTCCATTTTTTCGCCTGTACCAATAAATTTAATCGGCTTATTGACGACTGACTTTATGGATATGGCGGCTCCACCACGGGTATCTCCATCTAATTTGGTCAAAATAACCCCATCAAAATTTAGAATATCATTGAATGCTTTGGCAGTATTTACGGCATCTTGCCCCGTCATTGCATCGACGACAAATAGCGTTTCTTGCGGTTGGATGGCTTTGTGAATATTAGCAATTTCGGTCATCATGACTTCATCGACGGCCAAACGACCGGCTGTATCAATAATCACTACATTACAGCCTTTAGCTTTGGCTTCTGCAATTCCAGCTTTGGCAATGGCAACTGGATCGGTATTCCCGCGATCGCTATAGACCTCAACCCCAACTTGTTCTCCAACGATATGTAACTGATCAATGGCGGCAGGACGGTACACATCACAAGCCACTAATAGTGGTTTTTTAGTTTTCTTTGTTTTTAGGTAATTGGCCAATTTTCCAGAGAAGGTGGTTTTACCCGACCCTTGCAACCCTGACATCAAAATGACACTTGGGGTTGCTGACACATTAATATCTTCAACATCCCCTCCCATTAAGGCGGTCAATTCGTCTTTTACAATTTTGACCATCAATTGACCTGGCTGAAGCGTCGTCAAAACGTTTTGACCTAATGCTTTTTCCTTCACTCGATTGGTGAATTCTTTCGCAATTTTATAATTCACATCGGCATCCAGTAACGCGCGTCGGACCTCTTTGAGAGTCTCAGCTACGTTGATTTCTGAAATACGCCCATGGCCTTTGAGGACGTGGAGGGCTTTATCTAATTTTTCACTTAAACTATTAAACATAAAAAGTTGTTTTTATCGAGGTACAAAAGTAAAGAAATATTTTATTTTAATTCCGTTAATAAGCTGTTAAACCTACGGCATTATTTTTTAAAAAGAATGTGTTTGTAGTTAGGGCGTCGAGTTCGAAATTTGCAACAATTTTCCATTATAAAACTGAGTTCCGTTCATGGAGAAATCAAAAATATAAGCCGCCATTTGAGCGGCTGTATTTGGTGCTTCATAGCCTGGAAAAGCTTCTGCAAGCATTTCTGTTTGCACGGCACCTAATGCCAAAACATTAAAAGAAGGGCCGGTTTCTTTGTATTCTTCTGCTAAAAGTTCGGTGAGTGTAATCACTGCGCCTTTGCTAGAACTATAGGCTGCAAGACCAGGGAATTTCACAGAACCCTGAACGCCTCCCATGGAACTAATCGTCACCACATGGCCTTTTGAGGGCATGAATGGAATCGTGCGTCGTGTGAGTTCTGCCACTCCAAAAACATTGGTGTTATATACCTGTTGAAAGTCTTCAAAAGTAGTGTCAGCAAACGGCTTATTTAAAAGAGTTCCTGCATTGTTAATCAGAATATCAACTTGTTTCCATTCTTTTTTTACAAAGGCCTCTACCCGATCATAATCTTCGGATTTACTCAAGTCAAACGACAAGGCAGTGATGTTTTCAAAATTTAAATTTGAAACGGGCTTTGCATTTCTGGACAGCGCCAAAACCTCATAACCTGCATTGGCAAAAAGATGGACGAGTTCAAAACCGATGCCGCGGCTGGTCCCTGTAATTATAACTGTTTTAGTTGGTTTCATGTTTATATATATTGTTTTTTTTAGGACACATGCTATTCGCTATGGAGCACTCCCTTGGGCGATATTATTTTTGGCATGCTGGTTTAATACATTTGTATTTCTTTGGAGTCGCTGTTGCAAATTTGCACGATTCCAGGGATTAATTTATTTATAGTTGTTGCCATAAAAGCAAAATCTAATTGATCTATTTCATCATCCACATGGTGATAAAAATCAAAATTAGTTAAATCACAAGAAGAAATGGTATGGCATGGCACTTTAAATTCTTTATAAAATGCATAATTATCGGATCGCTTGAAAAGATTGTACTTTTTAGCAACTTTTGAAACTCCAACCTGGGTTGAATTGGTATACGTATTTAATTTTTCGCCCAAATCAGATAATTCATACCCTGTTAAAAAAACATCGTAATCGCGATCTGTAAATGGGACACCAATCATTTCAAAATTTAGCATGGTATATAAATCGATTTGTTGTTCATTTAGTTTTTTAGCTAAGGATTTTGAGCCTAACAACCCTTTTTCTTCCCCTGAAAACAAGGCAATAACAATGGATCGTTTGTTGGTTCCCAAGCGCGCTAATCGGTCGGCGATGGCCAAAACCGTTGCCGTGCCTGAAGCATTATCATTGGCACCATTAGCAATGGAGTCGTTATTGACTATTTTACCAAAGCCTAAATGATCGTAATGCGCTCCTAAGAGTACCATTTCATGTTTTAATTTAGGATCATTTCCTTCTATAAATCCAACCACATTAACGCCCTTATATCGTTTTGACTCAAAAGGGTCCGTATAGGTTTCGAAATAGGGTTTGATTCCTGATTCGATGAATTTTGACTTGATAAATTGGGCTGCTATTAACTCGCTTTCAGTGGCGGTTTCTCGTCCTTTGAGTTCGTCAGAAGTCAAAAAACTGACCATCGCTTGTAGCTCTTGAGGTTTTACCTGTTCATAATCTTGTGTGTGACCCGTTTGAAAAAAGAGTACGGCTAAAAGTAGGATGTGAAGTTTCATATATTTAGGGTTTAATTCATTTCTGTAGCGAAGATAGTGAAGTCTGCTATAAACGCTAATTAGTTACTTCTATTTATGTTAAATCTCAATATAGAAAGTTTATAAAAAATAAACATCAATACCACAATAAATACTTCAAACCATAACAAATAATAGGGCCATACTCCGATGATTAAAGGGTTGTTAGCTTGTGGCGGTTCTGCCAAATACATATAATTTGAGCCTAAATAGAAATTCAAAGGCATGATAAAAACCAATAATACATTAATGATAATAAAGGAGGTGAGAACTGAATATTTAGAGGGTCTGATATTTAAATTTTGAAGCATATACAGGGGTAATAAAAAAATCAATACATGTCTTATATAGTATTCTAAATACGCAAAATCACTGCCGTCATAGCCATTCATTTGAGGGGTTAGCACAGACATGATGCCTCCGATAACTCCTGTGTAAAACACAAAATCGTACAAAGCTTGTTTGCGTTTTAAAAAAGGAAGGAAAGAACAGATCAGACCCGAAATTCCACACAAATGAAAGGGCAAGTCTGTAACCACATTCCAGTGCCCATTAATAGCCGTTCGCAAAGGGGTCACCACCGATGTGAAAAATAAAATCACTCCCATGAGATACGTAACTCTGATATTATTTTGAGAGGACAAAAAACGACCCAATCCTAAGATGAAAATAATAACGACTAAAACAGCGATATTATTAACGATCCATTCATCGGACATGAATTTGATTATATAGTTAGGAAATGTTTGATTGGTTAAAAGTATCAAGGTTCTAAATATTGGTTAATTATAAAATATCTCAGAAATTAAAAAATAAAGATACATAATTAAAAGATATTAGTATTTTTACACCCTTACAAAAGGGGTCATTAACTCAGTTGGTTCAGAGTGTTACCTTGACAGGGTAGAAGTCACTGGTTCGAATCCAGTATGACCCACAAAAAAAACCACTCGAAATGAGTGGTTTTTTTGTCGAAATATCTATTTATAACAAATTAGAATATGAACTTAATTTATCAGTACTTAGTTATATTCATAAAAAATTTCTAAATAATTCCCATCACTATTTTTACTATAAACAATACATTCATCATTTTCTTCTTCTACACTAGTGCTAGTGGGCAAAATAACTAAAGTATTAGTCCCACCATTAGTCACCCAGTTTGATGGATTTACAGGGATGTCAATATTTATATTTATTGTTTGGCATTGGATAAGTTCACCACTATATAGTTGAACAGGTTCATTTTGGTTTAAACTTATATTAAATGAAGTATCTAAATATACCAGTGTCATTTTAAAATTAATACTTACTGGGATATCGCTTGTGTTAGATGAAGGGAAATTAATGACAACACTAGGTTCACAACTATAAAACTCTTCAATGGATTGTGGACATTCTGGACCAGTTTCAAACGTAAAGCCATTTACAAAAACACTAGTATCCATTGTGGAAACAACAAAGTTAGTAGCAGGATCCGGTTCTAAATCAATAATCCTTGAGTCTAAATCAGCAATCTTTGAGTTTAAATCAGCAATTAATATGTCAATATAATTTTTGGTTACAGCATCTTGTGTTTCTGTAGGCTCTGCTACATCTTTAATTTGATTGTCTTGAGCGCTTATTGTCCCATTGAGTTCAATGCCTTGTGCATAACTCAGTGCTGTAAAAAGCATAAGTGCTATTAATGTGATTTTTTTCATCTTAGTTTTTGATTATTTTAAATGTTGAAATTTGGTCTTGGTTATTGGTGGTATGTAATAAGTAAACCCCTATTGGAAGTTGTGAAACATTCAATTCGTTGCGGTCAGTTTCTAATACTTTTTGTCCATTAATGTTGTACAAAATAGAATTCTTAATATTTTTTGAAGCAATGATCAGTTTGTCAGTTGTTGAATTTGGATAAACTTTTACAAAATAATTTTTAGCGATTTCTTCAACAGTAAGACTCGCATTGACCGAGCTGGCTGTGATTTTTGTGAATCCTAAATCTGTAAAATCATAGCTTAAAGTATTATTCGCATCGTCTACATCTACCTCATAACTATTCCAAACGCCATCACTACTTAGAGTTTCTAGTACTAAATCAGATTCAGTAATACCAATAAGTTCGTCCTCTGCATACGCAAAAAAAAGCGTTCCAGAAAAATCCCTCAAAGCTGTTGAAAGTCCATAAACTCTGTTCACACTACTGTTCTCATTAACTTCTAAAGGGTTATTATTGACTGAAACAGTGTTTGGTACACATAGCATTGCTAGAATAAAATATTTCAAAATTGGTCAATTTATACTCAAATATACAAATACCTTTTGAATTGAAAGAAAGTTTGTTGCTTTTTATTTACAATTAAAAATAATTTTTTTCCTGTTTATCCTACCGCTTTTGCTAAAAAAAACACAACAGTCAAGCCTGGCTTAAAGCTACAAAAAGAGGGTATCTGAATAATAAAAAATCAGTCGTATTAATTTATTTCATAATCTTAATTGACTAGAGATTATATTGTATCAGAATCTGAAAAGGGTTCAGATTGACAAAGTAAAATTTGTAGACCCTCTCTAATTATGACCTTTAAATTGTAATTAAATCAATTCCAGAACCCGCTCCAAGGCCATACCTCGTGAGCCTTTTATCAAAACACTCGTATTTGAAATGGTTGATTGTTCTAAGTGCAGTTGAAGGTCTTGGAAGGTTTCAAAAAACTGGAGCTTTGGATCGTCTGTTTTTTGTTCAAAAAAATGAGTTCCAACAAAGTAAAATACGCATCCTTTGGTTGATATTGCTTGATTTACTACCTCTAAATGTTCTTTAGAGGTCATTGTTCCCAACTCAAACATATCTCCTAAAATAGCAATTTTTTGCGAATTTTGAATGCTTTTAAAATTATCCAAAGCAACTTCCATGCTGCTCGGATTGGCATTGTAGGCGTCTAGTAATATTTCATTGGAGTGTTGCTGGATGATTTGCGATCGGTTATTTGCTGGAACGTAGGATTCAATTCCTTCTTTGAGCTGTAAGGGCGTCAGATTGTAATAGGCTCCAATGGTCAAAGCGGCTGCACTATTATTAAAATTATACGCTCCAACCAGGTGAGTTTTAATCGTACTATTTTTTAACGCAACACTCAAGAAAGGCTGCGTAGCTATTAACTTTACATTCACGGATGTTTCAGAAGTTTCCGAAAACGTATAAACCGTATCATAATCTCCTACTTGCGCCACTTGTTTTGCATCATCCGAATTCAAAATAATCAACCCTGAGTTGGATTTCAAGTAGTCATACAGCTCACTTTTGGCTTTTACGACGCCATCTTCCGAGCCAAAGCCTTCTAAATGCGCTTTTCCAAAATTGGTAATATAGCCCACGTTTGGTTGGGCAATTTCGCAAAGCATCGCAATTTCTTTTGCATGGTTGGCGCCCATTTCTACAATGCCGATTTCGGTCTCAGCAGTCATACTTAAAAGCGTTAAGGGCACGCCTATATGGTTGTTTAGATTGCCAACAGTCGCCACGGTTTTGAAGTGTGGTTTTAAAACGGCATGGATTAACTCTTTAGTGGTTGTTTTGCCGTTACTGCCTGTGAGTGCAATAATAGGAAGTCCCAAATAATCTCTATGAAAACGTGCTAAATTCTGTAAGGTTTCTAAGGCATCATCCACCAAAATAAAACGTTCATCTGTGGGGTGCACGACCTCATCAATCACGGCATATTTTGCACCGCTTTCAAGGGCTTGATGCGCAAAGGAATTTCCATTAAAACTAGGCCCATTGAGTGCGAAAAATAACGAATTCTGTTGAATGTGTCGCGTGTCTGTAGAAGCCACTGAACACTCTAAAAAAAGTTGATGAATTTGGTTTAATTCCATAACTTAAAATTAATAAAAAAAGTCCTAACAATTAAAATTGTTAGGACTTTATATGTTATCAGAACAACTAATTAGTTTTTCGTTTTCTTTTTTGAAGATGATTTAGATCCAACTCTAGACATTGCACATCTAAATCCGATATAGTCGGTTGCTTTATCTTCTGGATAGTAGCGTCTTTGTGCTGGATCGAGCCAGTACTCTCTATCTTTCCAAGAGCCTCCTTTATAAACTCGTGCTGCATCATTGATAAGTGAAGTTCTTGAATCTGACTTATCATATTCTCTTACTAAACCTGTTGAATCATTTGAGATGCTGTGGTCTGGAGAATTATACATTTGTTGATCTTCGTTGTCTTCCAAGTCATCAAAAAACCTTGATGATCTATCATCTCCATCTCGGAAGTTTACATTGTCACTTTTATCAAAATTAGTACGTAAATAGGTTTCATCCTCATCTACAGGTACTTGAGCAATTTCACCTGGAAGTGCTCTTGCAACTAACTTACCATTTGAAAGGGTGTCATACTCAATTTCATCAAGCTCAACGATTTTAAATGTACCATCACTTGAAATTTTATTTTTCTCATATTGGTTTCCTCTATAGTATCCAAAGTCACTAAAATCGTCATCTACAATAGGTCTGTAAACATCTGCAACCCATTCGGCAACATTTCCAGCCATGTCATAAACACCATAGCCATTTGGCTCATAGGACATCACCTCATTGGTGATATCAGCACCATCATCGGACCATCCTGCGATACCGCCGTAATCTCCTTTTCCTTGTTTAAAATTAGCCAATTGATCGCCTTTTGATTTTCGACTTCCAGAACGCGAGTATTGACCATCCCAAGGGTATTTTTTGCGGCCTCTGTAGGCGTTATAACTTCTTAGGTCAGCCATACCAAGAGCCGCATATTCCCACTCCGATTCTGTTGGAAGACGGTATTTTAATTGTATGGCACCTGTTTCTCTGGTTGCGTATAAATTAATTGAATCTTTTTCTGCAATGGACCTTCTTTTACCAGGAAGTGTAATCGTATCGTTACCTCCAAAAGCTTTAGTTGGCGCAACTACATAGGTATTGATATTAAAGTTACTTTCAGCTGTGGTATGTGTGATTTGAGAATCTTTTTCAAGATAGCCTTCTTCTTGTAAGCCTTTTTCAGCAACTCTGTTCGATCTCCATTCGGCAAATCTTGTGGCCTGAATCCAACTGACTCCAACAACTGGATAGTTTCTGTAGGCTGGGTGACGAAGGTAATTTTCGACCATCATCTCGCTGTACCCTAAACGATTCCTCCATACTAATGTATCCGGAAGAAAGCCTTTATAAATGGCTTTAAATCGAGGATCCGTTGGAGGATAGACTCGTTTTTGATATTCTAAAAACTCTAAATACATTAAGTTAGTCACTTCTGTTTCATCCATATAAAAGGACTGAACGTGCTGTTGGTTTGGAGAATTATTCCAATCATGCATTACATCATCTTGCACTTTACCCATTGTAAAGGTGCCACCTTCAATAAAAACTAAACCAGGAGCAGTTTCTTGTTCTTTGAAGCTGGTGTTATATTGAAAACCTCCGAGTTTGGAGTTAATTTGCCATCCGGTCGCTCTGGAAGTATTTCCACCGCTTGAGGATTTATTACACCCAACTAAGGACGTCGATACTGCTAATACTAGTAGTATTCTAAATGTGATGCTGTTTTTCATATTCAACTTATAATTAATAAACACACTTGGATTTGGTCACGCAATATACTAATTTATAGATTATAATGCAATACAAATTAAGGTGATTTGAACAATTTTTGTAACGAGTTATTTTAGATTACTTTAGTTAAAAACGAGGATTTTAGAATTTTATTATTGTAATTTTGAAAATCTCTTATATTTATATAAAATAATGTCGGTGAGGATGCGTTTCTTCTGTATGAAAATAAATTTTTTAGTTGTTTTTTTCTTTTGTTCTTTCTTGGGAATGTCTCAAACAAAAAGCTTTGTCATTAACTGGAAGAAGACATCCGAAATTTCCACTAACAACACTTCAATTGAAATCCCTACATTTAGCGCAGAACACTTCAATTACTCCTCTACTAACGGAATTACGTATGCGAATCAATGGGACTCCAAAGGATCCGTCAATGAGAAATCGGTAGTCATAACGTCTATGCAAACAGAACAATTATCAATTGCAGACTTAAAAACGCTTTCTCAAAAATTAATTCCAAATAATCCACAATTAAAAGTTACCAATACAACTGCCAGAAATTCTTCTAACACATATATAGAAATTAGTCCGATTTTTAACGAAAATGGGATTCTAAAAAAAGTCCTAAGTTTCACCATTTCGTATCGATTAAAAGCGCAAGCAAGAGCGTTCAAAAACACAAGTTCACTAACGAGTTCTGTCTTAAAATCTGGAGAATGGTATCGATTTGCTG
>Ga0209197_1000632_pt1 | contig 24234 bp, 15 predicted proteins | sample COGITO_mtgs_1105_4_FD_184802 | JGI IMG/M metagenome (GOLD analysis project Ga0209197, IMG submission 184802) | Pelagic marine microbial communities from North Sea - COGITO_mtgs_110512 (SPAdes) (version 2) | ecosystem: Environmental > Aquatic > Marine > Epipelagic ... | reverse complement strand
TAATTTCAAAAGGAATTTGTGCATATGAAACAATTTCAGCAGGGTCAAACATTCCTAACTTCATTCTCGCCAGAAATAATCTATAAACCGCATTGTCAATTTCTTTTTCAGAAATCAACCCTAATGCAACAGACTCTTGAAGATGATTTTGATATATACCACCGCAATTTAAATCACATCCAGTTATTACTCCTAGAGCTGCAGATTCCTCAGGAGTTTTAACTATTTTATGATTTGCATGAATATCATTAATTGCTCCACAATCTGATACAACATAACCTTTGAAACCCCATTTATCCCGTAGAATTTTTTGTAACAGATAGTCGCTAGCACTAGAAGATTCTCCGTTAACTCTATTATATGCACCCATTATTGAATAAACATTCGCTTTAATAACTAAATCTTCAAATGCAGGAAAGTAAGTTTCCCAAAGATCCCGTTGATTTACAGTGGCGTTAAAAAAATGTCTTTCAGATTCTGGTCCACTATGCACAGCAAAATGTTTAGCTGTCGCTACTAATTTTAGATATTTTGGATCATTTCCTTGCAGACCTTTAACAAATTGAATCCCAATTTGCCCAGTTAAATAAGGGTCCTCACCATAAGTCTCATGTCCTCGGCCCCATCTTGGGTCTCTAAAAATATTAATATTCGGAGACCAAAAAGTAAGCCCCTTATACTGACTGTAATCCTTATTCCTTAGGGCTTCATGATGTTTTGCACGAGCTTCATCGCTTACAACAACAGCAATGTCGTTTATAAGACTTGGATTAAATGTTGCAGCCATTCCAATTGCCTGAGGAAAAACTGTTGCCGTTCCAGCTCTAGCAACTCCATGGAGACATTCATTCCACCAATTGTACTCTAAGACTCCTAATCTTGAAATTGCAGGAGCATTGTTACCTAATTGTGATATTTTTTCTTTTAAGGTCATCTTTGATACTAAAATCGATGTACGTGTCTCAAAGTCTAAACTCACATTAAAATGATCGTTTTCTTCCAATCCTTTTTCAGTGGAATTAAAGATCAAATAGAAAAAACTAATGATTAATATTACAAGTCTCATTTATTTTTTAATTAAAGCTTTAAGTTCTTTAATTTGAGCTTGTTGCTCTTTAATAGCATTAAGTAATACAGGAATCATTCCTTGATAATTTACAGACAATGTCCCATCAGAGTTATTTGCTGTTTTTACTAGTTCTGGAAATACAGCTTGCACCTCTTGAGCTAAAAGTCCAATTTTAGAAATTGACTCATTAGCCTTTAGAGTGTAGCTTTTTCCATCAATTAATAAAAGTCTAGATAAAGTGCTGCCTAAGCTAACTATTTTAGACTTTAATCTTGCATCTGAATTTATAGTTAAATTATTTGCTAGTGTAGCATTACCATCATAACTTATGATAAATGCATTTGAAGGGTTGTCTCCACCTTTTCCAGTTGATGAATCAATGTCTCCATTTCCAACAACAAATGCAACACCTGGATTTGACCCTGTATAATTACCGTCCGCATAATAATATCCACCATAATCATTTGGGTCAATTGAAGTGTCTCCAATACCTGCTTCGTTATTCACTCCAATCGCAAGCATCCCAAAATTATCCGAAATAGTGGATAACCCTAAAGCAGTTGATGCTTGATTAACAGCTGAAGTGTTTTTATTTGCACTAAACGAACTTCTACCAGACGCTATAGTTTGAAGGCCTAAAGCCGTAGCACTACCAGCTGTTCCAATACTGGCATTAGTGTCTCCAGCAATATTTTGATAACCAGCCGTAAAATTTGTTGTTCCCCAAGCTACATTTTCTTGCCCTAATGATAAAGATCCAGCTCCAGCAGCATGATTTTTATAGCCAATAGCTACTGTACTTGCTCCTTCAGCCCAATTCTCTTTTCCAAGAGCTATTGTAGCGTCACCAGTTGCATAATTGTAGTTTCCTAAAGCTACAGACGCTTGTCCACTAGCTGTGTTTCTAAATCCAGTTGCAGTAGAAATATTACCAATTGCTCTAGATCCCCATCCAGCAGAAAACTGACCTACGTTACCACCATCAATACCACCAGCAGCTCCTACTTGAGGTCCAGAAAGAGTATTAAATCCTAAGGCAACACCACCTAATCCTGCAGCTCTGTTATATGCGTTAGCAGCAAAGGATCCCCATCCAGCTGCACCCATTCCTTCACTTATAGTTGACCAGTTTCCATCACCACCAGTATATAAAGGGTGTCCAGATTCTGTAAATCCACCAAAGTTTTGTGCTGCATTTTCAGGAGTTCTTTCAGAGATTACTAAATCCACACTCCAGTCTCCTTGATTTGCAAAAGCATCGTTGGAGTTTCCGTTTCCACTTCTAGCAGCTCCACTTACAGAAGATCTGTAAACTTTCCCGTTGAATGGATTTTGGTCGCCATCCTCAACGAATATAACTGCAGGTTTTTTATCTTGATCAGCAATTTGTGAAATTGCTTCGTTAGCAACTAAAGCAAAAGTTGCTAAGAATAATAATGTAATTTTTTTCATTTTTTAATTAATTTAAAGTTAGTAATTGATTTATTTTCATCCTCAGTAATAAGAAAGTATGTTCCTTTTTCTAAGTTTGAGATGTTGATAGTTTTAGAATTTGTTTTTAGAATTTGCTGTCCTAAAATATTAAATAAAGTTATTTCTAAATCTTCAGAATAATCTATATTTACTGTAGAAGAAGAAGGGTTTGGATATATTCTAATTCCTGGAACTTGCGTTTCTATCGTGGATAGTCCAGCTTGCACTCCTGCTGTAACAGCCTTCATTTCTAAAGGTTCTGTAAAAGCATAAGTAATTGTGTAGTCCTCAGAATCTTCATCTTCGTATTGAATCCATTCAGATTCAGAATTCATAACATATAAGGATGCAGTGTGTGTTACTCCGTTCATATCCTCGTCCGAGTAGTTATATAAAACTGTACCAGTGTAGCCCTCTAGACTAACTCCTGCAGTATAACTTTTAGACATGGATTCATTGCCATTAATGATAATAACTTCAGAATCTTTTGAAACTGAGTTTTCTCCAGCAATAGAATAATCTGCATTTGGAGTTAACTCCAATCCAGCTATGTCTAAAGTAGCACCATTGGCAATGATAATATTATTACCATCTGCAATATTAACCACCTGGGCAGCTAAGGTTGAGGTAAAAATAATCATTAAAATAAAGAATTTTTTTTTCATAGGCTTAAAATTTAATAACTCGTATAAGTTGTTAATAATGTAATGATTACATATTTAGAATATAAAATTCTTAATATTTAATCAGTGATTTCACTAAATATACAATTTTTATCTATATTTGAAAGTAAATTCAAAAGAAAACGAAAACGTTGTAGTTGAAAATTACAAGCAAATATAATGTCCAGTAATTTTTTCAACGTGTTACACAAAGAATAATTAATTTGCTTATATAATTTAATATAAATACTTTCTTTTTTTAATTATGGCCCTAAATTTAAAAAAAACAAGTTCTAGTTTAATAAGGATGTTCTTTTTTGTGTTCTTCATCTTTGTTTCAAATTTAGTTGGCCAAGAAAAAATTATTTCAGGAGTTGTTAACGATTCTTACGGAAATCCAATTCCTGGAGTTAATATTTTACAAGAAACTCAAAAGAATAATGGTGCAGTTACAGATTTTGATGGAAACTTCACGATTTCAATAAGCGATGAGTCTAAGTTGATTTTTAGTTATGTAGGTTTTATAACAAAAAAAGTAGAAACAATCAATAAAGATAATCTAGAAGTGACTCTTGAAGAAGATTTATTAGGTCTTGATGAGGTAACTGTTGTAGCTTATGGAACTCAAAAAAAAGCAAGTGTTATTGCTGCAGTAACTAGTATTAATCCTGAAGAATTGCGTGTTCCTACAAGTAATTTAACATCTTCAATTGCAGGAAGAGTAGCTGGAGTTATTTCTTATCAAAGAAGTGGTGAACCAGGTCGTGATAATGCAGAATTTTTTATTCGTGGAGTTAGTACTTTTGGCTACGCAAGATCTCCATTGATTCTTATCGATGGAATTGAAACTACCTCTACAGACCTAGCAAGATTGCAACCAGATGATATTGCTAGCTTTTCTATAATGAAAGATGCTACCGCAACTGCCCTTTATGGCGCAAGGGGAGCAAACGGAGTTATTTTAGTTACCACAAAAGAAGGTAAAGAAGGAGTTGTAAAAATTAATGTTCGTTATGAAAAAGCCTACTCTGCCCCAACAAAATCTTTAGATATTGCAGATCCTGTGACTTACATGAGATTACATAATGAAGCATTGGCTACAAGAAACCCACTTGGTGGTAGAATTTATTCTTTAGAAAAAATTCTTATTTCTCAAGATCCAAATAGAAATATTATGGCATACCCAACCGTAAATTGGTTTGATGAGTTACTTGAGGACTATACACTGAACAGTCGATTTAACTTTAATGTTAGTGGTGGAGGAAAAGTCGCAAGATATTATTTAGCAGCTACAGTAAATACCGATAACGGGAACTTAAAAATTGACCCACAGAACAATTTTAATAACAATATTAACTTTAAACGGATTTCACTTAGGTCAAATGTTAATGTAAACCTTACTCCAACAACTGAAGTTGCACTTAAGTTTAATGGAAATTTTGATGATTATATAGGCCCGCTAGATGGTGGAGCAGCAGTGTATCAAAAAGCAATGCAAACTAACCCTGTTTTATATCCAAGATTTTATGAGCCTGACCTTCAATTTCAAAACTCTACACATATTTTGTTTGGAAATTATGGTCAGTTTGGTGATTATTTAAATCCTTACGCTGATATGATTAGAGGTTACAAAGACGAGAGTTACAATAATTTTCTAGCTACAGTTGAGGTTAAACAAGATTTAGGTTTTATAGCTGAAGGGTTAAACGCTAGAATTCTAGGTAATACCTCTAGGTATTCATTTTATAATTTAGAAAGAAAGTATAATCCGTTTTACTACACTCTTGGTAACTATGATTTTCAAAGCGATCAGTATACTTTAATAGCTTTAAATCCAAATCAAGGCACAGAATATTTAGAATATAACGAAGGCAATAAAGTTATTACTAATGCTACGTATTTTGAGGCCTCATTAAATTACAATACTACCATTGATGATATTCACGAAATATCAGGAATGATAATAGGGATTTCTAGAGAATTAAAATACGCAAACGCTGGAGATCTTCAAAGGTCTTTACCATATAGAAACTTAGGTGTTTCAGGAAGGTTTACCTATGCTTTTGATGAAAAATATTTCTCTGAATTTAACTTTGGCTATAATGGATCTGAAAGATTTGCAAAGTCAGAAAGATTTGGGTTTTTTCCATCATTTGGGGTTGGCTGGTATATTTCTAACGAGAGTTTTATGAGCGCTAGTGATGTAATAACAAAACTAAAATTTAAGAGTACCTATGGTTTAGTTGGAAATGACCAAATTGGAAGTGCAGAGGATAGATTCTTTTATATTTCTCAAGTTAATTTAAATGACGGATCAATGGGAGCACCGTTTGGAAATGAATTCACTAATTATATTAATGGAGTAAGTATCGATCGATATGCAAATGATCAAATAACTTGGGAAAAAGCAAAAATGTTAAACATAGGGTTTGAATTAGGCTTATTTGGAAAAATAGATATTCAAGCTGATTATTTTACTGAATACAGATCTAATATATTAATGGATAGGGCTCAGGTTCCTGCTTCAATGGGTCTACAGTCTCCAATTAGAGCTAATGTTGGAGAGGCATCCTCAAAAGGGTTTGAAATGTCGCTAGATTATAAAGACAATGTTACTAGTGATTTATTTGTAGCCGTTAGAGCTAATTTTTCTTTTGCAACAAGTAAATATGAAGTGTTTGAAGAATTAGACTATGTAAATGCCGGACTTCCATGGAGATCTAGAATTGGTCTTAATTTATCTCAACCTTTCGGATATATAGCAGAGCGATTATTTATAGACGAAGCGGATATTGCTAATTCCCCAATTCAGACTTTTGGAGATTATATGGCAGGGGATATAAAATACAAAGACATTAATAATGATGGAATCATTGACATTAATGATGAGGTTCCAATTGGATATCCAACAACTCCTGAAATAATTTATGGTTTTGGAACATCTGCCAGCTATAGAAACTTTGACTTCTCATTTTTCTTTCAAGGCTCTGCAAGGTCATCATTTTTTGTTGACGCATATAACACTTCCCCATTTATTGATACAAGCGGAAGCGCCATTGGAAATAACGCATTACTGACCGCATGGGCTAATGATCATTGGTCTGAAAACGATAGGAATCTCTATGCTTCGTGGCCTAGATTATCCGATCAGCTAATTGACAATAACAATAGAAATAGTACTTGGTGGTTAAGAGATGGAGCATTTTTAAGATTAAAGTCAATTGAATTTGGGTATTCTTTTACAGATAAATTGGCTCAAAAACTTGGGTTTTCAGCTGGTAGAGTATATGTCAGTGGAACTAACTTATTAACCTTTAGTAAATTTAAATTGTGGGATATAGAAATGGGTGGAAATGGCTTAGGATATCCTATTCAAAAGGGAGCTAACTTGGGTTTAAATATAAATTTTTAATTATTTAAAATGAAAAATTATTACTTCATATTAATTATACTTTTTTCTTCCTGTAAGCAGGATTATCTTGATGTTATTCCTGACAACATCCCCACAATTGATATAGCTTTTAACAACAGAGCAACTGCTTTAAACTTTTTAGCAACTTGCTATACTTATATTCCTGAACATGCCAATGTAGTTCAGAATTTTTCAATGTTAGCTGGCGATGAAGTTTGGTATTATGCAGAGAATGATTTTTATATGAATAATGAAACGAGTTTTAGACTTGCAAAAGGAATGCAAAATGTTTCTAACCCATATTTAAATTATTGGGAGGGGGGCAGAGGAGCTCCTCATAGTTTATTCAACGCTCTTAGAGATTGTAACATATTTTTAGATAACTTGGTTACAGTCCCTGGTTTGGAAGAGCAAGAAAGACTTAGATGGCTGGACGAGGTTAAAGTATTGAAGGCGTTTTATCACTTTTGGCTTATGCAAATGTATGGTCCAATTCCAATTGTTGAAAACAACATAAGTGTCGGAGCAAGTGCTGAAGAAACGAATGTCTTTAGGGACCCTGTTGATGATGTTGTTAATTACTTAGTTCAATTACTAGATGAAGTAATTGAAGGAGAAAATCTTCCAGGAGTAATTAATTTTATATATACTGAGCAAGGAAGAGTTACAATGCCAGTTGCAAAAGCCTTAAAAGCAAAAATTTTAGTTTTAAACGCCAGTCCAATATTTAATGGCAATACTGATTTTAACAGTCTTGTTGACAGTCAAGGAAATAGCCTGGTTAATCAAACTTATGACCCTCAAAAGTGGGTACTTGCAAAAGATGCATTATATGAAGCTATTGAAAGCGCTGAGTCTAATGGCCATCAACTTTATGAGTTTACTCAACAAATCCCTATTAATGGTGAACTAAGTGAGCAAGTAATTGAAGAGTTAAGCCAAAGAGCCGCAATAACAGAGTCATATAACTCAGAAATTATCTGGGCATATGGTCCAGAATGGACGGGAGATTTACAAATGTGGTGCCAACCTAGATGGACTGCTGACCACTCTGCATTATTTGGATATACCAAAAAATCACATGCTCCAACTCTTAATATGGTAGAAACTTTTTACTCCAATAATGGTGTTCCATTAAATGAGGATATTTATTGGAATTATGCGGATAGATATGATGTTGTTTCAACTCCTTTGTTAGATGATAATAATGAAAATTATCATGAGTTTTATATTGAAGATAATTATAGTACAGCCAAGCTACACACTTACAGAGAGCCTAGATTTTATTCTTCAATTGGATTTGATGGAGGTAAATGGTTTTCTCTAGAAACGACCAATATAAATAACATCCCTTATTTGGACGCTAAGGCAGGAGCACTTTCTGGAAAACAAGGTTTTGAAATTTATTCAATAACGGGCTATTTCGCTAAAAAATTAGTTCATTATGAAAATGTAATTGCTCAAGAAGGGTCTACAATTAAAGGGTATTCATTTCCAATCATTAGATTATCAGATTTATATTTAATGTATGCAGAGGCTTTAAATGAAGTTAAAGAATCCCCTGATTCAGAGGTTTATGAGTATATCCAAAAAGTTAGAGATAAAGCAGGACTTGATGATGGTGGAGATCTAGTTAATACTTGGCAGCTTTATTCTAGTAACCCTTCAAAACCAAGTTCAAAAGAGGGCATGAGAGATATTATACATCAAGAAAGAATGATTGAACTAGCGTTAGAAGGTCATCGATACTGGGATTTGCGTAGATGGAAATTAGCAGATGAATATTTTAGCCAACCGATAAGAGGTTGGAATATTTTTAGACCGGATGTAGAAGGTTTTTATGAAGTGGAAAACATATATTATAGAAACTATTTAATTAAAGATTATTTATGGCCAATTAGCCAAAATGAATTATTAAGAAACCCTAATTTAGTTCAAAATCCAGGTTGGTAATAAAATTAGTTTATGATAAAAAAAGAAAAAAAGAACAATATGAGATTTATTTCAGCTTTTTGCGTTTTATTTCTTGCAATAATGTTAATTAATTGCTCAGAAGACCCACTTCATAGTGCGAATGGATCTGACGGAATTCCTCCAGGAAAAGTTACAGTTAACTCAATAGAAAATATTGCTGGAGGAGCAATTATAAAATTTACTCCCCCAACAGATGAAGACTTGCTATATATTAAGGGTTCATATGATGACGAGAATGGAACAGAAAAACAGGTTATCGTCTCGTCATTTATTGACACTCTTGGAATAACAGGATTTGGTCAAGTTGGTCAATATCCAGTCGAAATTCGTGCTGTTGATATAGGAGATAACGAGTCAGAAGCTGTAACGGTTGAAATATCACCACTGGAAGCGCCAATACATGCAATTTTAGAATCAATTGAAGGGTTAGAAGATTTTGGAGGGATTAATATTTCTTATTTAAATCCAACTAGAGCTGAAGTTTCGCTTAACATGTCTGTTCAAAATTCTGAAGGTGAATTAGAATTTAAGGAGTCTTTTTACACTAGTCAAGCAAATAGCTCTTATAGCTTTAGAGGTTACGATCCAGAACCAACAGTTTTTGTAATATATGTTGAAGATAGATGGGGTAATCAAACTATTAGTCGCTCTTTTGAAGTTACTCCTTTGGAAGATATCTTTTTAGAAAAAGTTTATTGGTCGGTACAGTCAATGCCAGGAGATGAAAGTTTTAGTGAATATGGTTTTTCAGCTAATCAAATATGGGACGGATCTTGGAGCAGTCAATGGAATTGTGGACACACTAGTTTTTTACCTTTACCTCACCAATTCACACTTGATTTAGGCCAAACTGCAAAATTAAATAGATTTAAATTATATCAAAGAGGGGGTAGCGAGTTGTATAAGCATGGAAACCCTAAAAGGTTTAAAATTTACGGAAGAGAAAATTTGAATAGTTTACCTATTTATAATCCTGATAATCCTGGAGATGGGTGGATAGACTTGGGTTATTTTGAATCCTTTAAACCTTCTGGATTACCTCCAGGATCAAATACGGCGGAGGATTATGAATACCAAGATAACGGTGAAGATTTTGTTTTTGCTTTTGACGCTCGACAATATGATATTCGCTACATACGATTTGTGAACCTTGAATCTTGGAATAACCAGATGGTTACAGTACTTGGAGAATTGTCATTTTGGGGAACAGTTATTAATTAATTAAAAAAACATGTTAAATAAATTAGCATACATTTTACAAAATTTTAAATTTTTAAATCTAGTTTTAGCTAGTTCATTAATTTATGTGTCCTGTAGTGATATGGATTCTATTCATGACGAATATTTAAATGGAGAAATTATATATGCTGGGAAACTCGATACTCTTAAAATAAGACCTGGTTATTACCGAGCACAATTAGAAGGTTATACACAATTTTTAGGAACTTCTAATCAAATTACCATTGAGTATGAAGACCAAATAATAAGCTACCCAATTGAAGAAAATTTATCTGAAATATTTTCTGTTATAATTGAAGATTTAGAAGAGGGTAGTTATGAATTTAATGTATATACTCAAGACCCTAACGGAAACTTATCTGTTTCACAAACAGTTGCCGGAAATGTAATTGGGGATGAATTTATCTCAGACCAAAATCCTCGAGAGATTTTGGATTATTCTTTTGAGCCGGAAGGGAATTATGTGAACTTTTATGGAAATGCAGAATCTGAATTTGTAATATATACTTTAATTGATTACGAAAATGAAGAGAATGAAACTATCAGAGATACGTTGTTTTACGAAGATAATAGAGTAAAATTAATTAATTTAAAGCCACTTGGCAGTATGATAACCACTTCGGTTATACAATCTGGGTTATTTGGAATAGATTCTATTGCATTAAACCCTTTAGAATACACCTTGCCTGATCTTCCATACACAGAAATTAATAAAGATTTTATTGCATTAGTTAATATGCCTAGTGATAACCCAGGCACTTACAACGGAGCAGATCCAAACCAGTACCTATTTGATGGAGATGGGTTTACAGAGGCTAATAATTTTAATACATATCATTCTGGCCCTAATAGCATCCCACATCATTTTACTGTAGACTTAGGGGTTAAAACCGACCTAAGAAAAATCAAACTGAACCTAGTTGACCCGGTTATTAATTCTGAGAACAATCCAACAGAAATACAAATATGGGGTAGAGATAACTTAAATTTTGCTGAAACCGCGTCTAGTGATGAAGCTCAATTTATTAATGCTAGCTGGCAATTGTTATATGAAGGGGAAATTGATGGGTTAAATGAAAGTAACCATAGTTTCATTATACCAGCAGCCTCAAGTCAAATGCGATATATTAGATATAGAGTGATAGGATCTGTTGGAGGTCAAAGCGCACAGCTAAAAGAACTAACCTTTTACGGAGAAAATACAGAAGCTATTGAATTAGAAAAAAACAATTTCCAATTAGTTGGTATGCCAAGTGATAATCCAGGAAATTTTTATAATGCAAATCCTTCCCAATATTTATGGGATAATAACAGTTTTTGGTCTGGAGATTCTAACGGCTATCACTCTGGAGAGAACTCAGTTCCAGGGCATTTCACTATTGATCTTGGCGTTACAACTCAATTAGCTAAAGCAAAGATACATCACAGGCCGACTTGGAGTTTTGTTGGAAATAATCCAACACAAATTGAAATATGGGGTAGAGATGATATTGATAATGCTGAAACATTGCCAGTTTTTGAAAGTTCTGGAAATAATGTTATTTCAGACCCTGTTTTGACATCTGATTTTGAAAATGCAGGTTGGCAATTAATTACCACGGAATCAATTAATGGAGGAGGTTCTGACTTTGCAGAATTCGATATTCCTGCAGGGCCTATGGTAAGATTTATAAGAATTAGGTTTGTTTCAACTGTTGAGGGAAGTGCGTGTCAATTTATTGAAATGGAATTTCGTGGAATGGGAGCAATTCCAGCTAATTAATTAAAGTCAATGAAATTGAAGTACAAAAAATCAGTATTCTATATTTTATTTTTATTTTTTTCTGCTACTTTTTCTCAGCAATTGTCTGAAATTGTAGACACTCGGATTGGAACTAAAGGGGAGTCATTAGCATGTGGCTATTCTTTTATTGGAGCTACATATCCTTTTGGTATGGTTCAATTTACTCCAAGTTTTTTTTCACCACAAAAGGGTTTTGTTGTTACTCAGCTCAGTGGAGCAGGTTGCTCAAATATGGGCAATTTCCCAGTTGTACCTATTGCGGGGAATTTAGAAGATTCTCCATTTGACATGAATTCACTTGAACCTTTTACAGAAATTAACAGTTCATCAGCAGGATATTTGTCAGTTAATTCAAAAAAAGATATTACTAGCAGATTAACGGTTACCAAAAGATCTGCTATAGCCCAGTTTGACTTTACAAATTCTAAAAATGGTACAATAATTATAGGATCTGGAGTTAACTCTTCAAATGAAAAATATATTAAAAATTCTTTTGTAAATATTACTTCAACCTCAACTTGTGAAGGATTTACAGAAGGTGGAGAATTTTGTGGAACTGAAACTCCATATAAAGTTTATTTTGCAGCAGAATTTGACAGACCTGCAAATGAATCAGGAACTTGGAGTGGAAATGAATTAACACAAAGTCTTACTAATGATGGGCAAAACTCTGGAGCTTTTTTCACATTTAGTACTGATAAAAATAAAGAAGTTAATTATAGAATAGCTATCTCTTTTGTTTCAATTGAAAATGCCAAGGAAAATTTAAAGTCAGAGAATTTAAATACCTCTTTTGATGAATACTTAACTAATACACAAAAGGTTTGGAATAATCATCTTAGTAAAATAAAAATTTCCACAACAAACGAAGATAAAAAAGTTCAGTTTTATACAAATTTTTATCACTCTTTAATTCATCCTAATATTGTTAGTGATTTTAACGGAGACTACATGGGTGCTGATTTTAAAGTTTACAATAATTCTAATGGGAAAGAACATTATAGTTCTTTCAGTGTTTGGGACACCTACAGAACTCAGGCTCAACTACTCGCAATGCTGTTTCCAAAAGAGAGTAGTGATATGATGGAATCACTAGTTAACTTTGCAGAGCAAGCAGGTGGATATGGTAGGTGGATATTAGCAAATATTGAAACTGGAATTATGCAGGGGGACCCCACTCCTATATTAATCTCTAATTCATTTGCTTTTGGGGCTAAAGATTTCAATCAAAAAAAAGCATATAAATATATGTATAAAGGCGCAATGGAGCCAAGAGTTAATTCTCAAAAACAAGAAATTAGACCTTATCTTACAGAGTATATTAATAATGGCCACACATTTGCGTCTATGATGCTTGAGTACACTTCCTCCGATTTTGCCATAGGTCAGTTTGCGCTTCAGGCATTAAATAAAAAAAATGATGCTAAACTTTTTATTGATAGATCTCAAAATTGGAAAAATATTTACAACCCACAAATCAAATGGCTAAATTCAAAATATCCAAATAATGTATGGAAGGATATTACTCATGATTGGCGTGAAGGAACGTATAAAAACTATTTCTGGATGATTCCATATAATCTTGGAGGTTTAATTGATAAAATTGGGGGCAATGAATTTGCTGAAAAAAGATTAGACACTCTTTTTACTAGACTTGATGCTAAATATGAAGACGATTGGTTTGCTGCAGGGAATGAACCTGACTTTCAGGTACCTTGGATTTATAACTGGATTAATAAACCAAACAAAACTTCACAGACGATTTCAAGAATTTTAAATGAACAGTATAATAGTAGCGTCTCTGGCTTACCAGGAAATGATGATTTAGGAACTATGGGAGCATGGTATGTATTTGCTTCTGTTGGATTATACCCTATGATTCCTGGTGTTGGTGGTTTTTCAGTAAATATTCCAGCATTTGAAAATATTTCTATTAATTTACCTAACAATAAAATTTTAAAAATCAATAAAACAGGGCCTGAAAATTTCTTTATTAAATCTTTATCTTTTAATGATGAGGCTCATAACTCAACTTGGATAAACTGGAATATGATTAGAGATGGGGGTTTTTTGTCATTTGAAATAGCAAATAATAATCAATCAAACTGGGGTGTAAATGAACCTCCCCCTAGTTTTAAATAACAATTAATTATGATGTCATTAATAAAAAAAATATCACTACCAGCAATACTAGTTTTAGTTGTAATTACCGTTTGGTCTTTTACCAAACCATTTAACTCTAATAAAGGCCTTATTGAATATGTTGATCCATTTATTGGTTCTGGAGGCCATGGACATGTTTTTGTTGGAGCAACCGTGCCTTTTGGCGGAGTTCAAGTTGGGCCAACAAACTTTAACAAGGGGTGGGATTGGTCCTCTTCTTACCATCACACGGATAGTATTGTAAAAGGTTTCTGTCATTTAAATGTTAGCGGTACTGGTATGTCAGATTTAGGAGAACTTACTATTATGCCTGCAACTGGTGAATTAAAATACAATGCAGGAAATCAAGATAACCATATGTCTGGATATTCTTCACTTTACAGAAAAAAAACGGAGATTAATACAGTAGGTTATTATAAAGTAGAACTTGAAAGATATGATATTGATGTCGAACTAACAGCATCCGAAAGGGTAGGGTTTCACAGGTACACATACCCGTCTTCAAAAAAGTCCAGAGTAATAATAGATTTAGGGGAAGGAAGCGCTGACAGGCCAACAGAAACTTATTTAAAAAAAGTAAATGATACCACTTTTCAAGGATATAGATTTTCATCTGGATGGGCCTCTGATCAGAGAGAGTATTTCACTCTAATTATTTCTAAACCAGTTAAAGATTTTATTCTTTATGACAGGAATAAAAAGTATAAAGGAAATGAGTTAAAAGGGATATATGTTAAAGGGTTTTTAGAGTTTGAAACTGATAAAAATGAAGAAATCTATGTGAAAATGGGAGTTTCGACTGTTAGTTCTGAAAACGCACTTGAAAATATGATTGTTGAGATTCCTCATTGGGATTTTGATATGGTCAAAAAATCAGCTGAAAACAAATGGAATCAAGAACTTTCAAAAATTAATATTAAAACAGAAGATTTAAAAAGAAAAAGAGTTTTTTATACCGCAATGTATCACACTATGATTGCGCCTAATTTATATCAAGACGTAAATGGTGAATATAGAGGAACTGACAAAGTCGTTTATAAAGACACTACTTTTACTAACTACACTTTATTTTCTTTATGGGATACCTATAGAGCTGCTCATCCATTATATACAATTACTCATCCAGAAAGAGTAAGTGATATGGTAAACTCTATGTTAAAAATATTTGATCATCAAGGTAAATTACCAATATGGCATTTAAGAGGAAACGAAACAAACACTATGCCCGGATATAGCGCCATCCCAGTTGTAATTGACGCTTCTTTGAAAGGTTTTGAAGGAATTGATTTAGAGAAGGTGTTTGAAGCTGTTAAAACGAGTGCTACTGGAGATTTTGAACCTGGAGTTAAAAAATTAATGGAACTAGGTTATATCCCTGGGGATTATATGGTTGAATCAGTTGCGAGCTCTATGGAGTACGCTATAGCGGATTGGGCTATTGCTCAATTAGCAAAAAAATTAAACAAACAAGAAGATTATGAGTATTTCTTAAACAGGTCCAAAGCTTATAAAGAATATTTTGACAAAGAAACTAGATTTATGCGAGGTAAGCTTACAGATGGCAGTTGGAGAACTCCTTTTGACCCTGTCCGTGCTGAACATCGAGTTAATGATTATTGTGAAGGAAATGCCTGGCAATATTTATGGCTTGTCCCTCAAGACCCCGAAGGATTAATTGATTTACTAGGTGGAGACGAAAAATACACTCAAAAGTTAGATGAGTTATTTAGCATGTCATCAGATTTGGGAGAGGGAGCACATGAAACTTCCATGGACATAACTGGTTTAGTAGGTCAATATGCACATGGTAACGAGCCTAGTCACCACACCACATACATGTATGCCTATTCTGGACAACAGTATAAAATCGCGGATAAAGTAAGGTATATTAATAATGAACTCTACACAGACAAGCCTGATGGTTTATCTGGAAATGAAGATTGTGGACAAATGTCAGCGTGGCATATATTTTCCTCGTTAGGGTTTTACCCGGTAAACCCCTCTAACGGAGCCTATGTATTTGGATCCCCCTTATTTGATGAGGCATCCATTGGTTTGCCTGAAAATAAAAAGTTTACTATAATAGCAAATCAAAATAGTGATGATAACATTTACATACAGTCTGTACAACTCAACGGAAAAGATTATAAATTCTCTTACATAACCCATAAAGATATTATGCAGGGAGGAGAAATAATTTTTAATATGGGTCCAAAACCAAACATGAATTTTGGCAAAGAAAAAGAGTTTAGGCCACAATCAATTGTATATTAATAACGTAATATGAACAAAAAAACATCTTTATTAACAGTATTGTTTATTCTTTTTTTTAATTTTTTTACGTTTTCGCAAGATGATTTCACTCAATACGTTAATCCACTTATAGGATCAGATTCCTCTCATGAGTTATCTAACGGTAATACTTACCCAGCAATAGCACTTCCATGGGGTATGAACTTTTGGACACCTCAAACAGGTGAGATGGGAGATGGCTGGATCTATACGGATAAAAATTCTGGCTTAGTAGGAATACGTCAGACCCACCAACCTAGCCCTTGGATAAATGATTATGGCGCTTTTTCAATTATGCCAATTACTGGAGAAGTAAAAGTGTTAGAAAGTGATAGGAAATCACAGTTTAATAATGTTAAAGTATTACCTCATTATTATAAAGTTGAATTAACAGACTCGAAAACAAAAATAGAGCTAGCCCCAACAAAAAGGTCTGCTCATTTTAAAATTGAGTTTCCAAAAAACATTAAGTCTCACGTAATAATTGATGCATTTTTTAAAAACTCAACAATAAAAGTCTTAAAAGAAGAAAACAAAATTATTGGAGTAGCAAAAAACAATTCAGGAGGTGTTCCTGAAAACTTTTCAAATTACTTTATTATTGAGTTTAATACCCCTTTTGATGAATTTGGGACTTGGGATGGTAATGGAAATATATATTCTAAAAACGAGCTTTCCGGCAAGCATGTTGGGAGTTATGTTAGTTTTATAGGCAATAATAGTAATGTAATTGAGGCTAGAGTTTCATCTTCATTTATAAGTCATGATCAAGCTCAAATTAATTTAAATAGAGAAATTCCAAAATTACAATCCTTTGAAAAAACAAAAGAATTGGCTAAAGAATCTTGGAACAATGAGTTGTCTAGAATAAAAATTAAACCCGCTATAAATGATAATTTTAGCAATAAGAAAGATTATTTTGCTGCTCATGAAACAGCCAAGTCAAATGTTATAAAATTTTATTCTAGTTTTTATAGAACTCTTTTGTTTCCAAGGGAGTTTCATGAATATAATTCCAATGGAGAGCAGATTCATTATAGCCCTTATAATGGTAAAATTGAAACAGGCCCTTTATATACAGATAATGGTTTTTGGGATACATTTCGAGCTGTATTTCCATTTTATACCTTGATGTACCCAGAAAAATTAGGAGAGATATTACAAGGAATAATGGTTAACCCATACAAAGAAAGTGGATGGCTTCCTGAGTGGTCTAGTCCAGGGCACAGAGATTGTATGATTGGATCAAATTCAGCTTCAATCATTGCAGAGGCATATTTAAAAGGTATCACAAATTTTGATATTGAGACGGCTTACCAAGGGATAATAAATAGTTCTAAAAACGAAGGCCCAGTTAGTTCTGTTGGAAGAAAAGGAGCCAAAGAATACAACTCACTAGGCTTTATTCCTTACGACACTTCAATTAATGAAAGTGTTGCTAGAACGTTAGAGTATGCATATAATGATTATTGTATTTGGAAATTAGCTGAAAAGCTTGGTAAACCTAGTGATGAAATAGAGTTATTTAAAAAGAGATCTCTAAACTACAAAAATGTATTTGATCCCTCAACAAATTTTATGAGAGGAAAATCTTCAAGTGGAGATTTTGAGGACCCATTTAGAGCAGATAAGTGGGGTGGAGTTTTTACAGAGGGTAGTGCATGGCACTATACCTGGTCTGTCTTACATGACCCACAAGGATTAATTAACTTAATGGGAGGTAAGGATAATTATATTAAAAAAATGGATGAAATATTTACCTCAAAACCTAGTTCAGATTATAGCTATTATGGTTTTAAAATTCATGAAATACTAGAAATGGAATTAGCAGGAATGGGTCAGTATGCTCATGGAAATCAACCCATTCAACATGCTATATATTTATATAATTATGCCCAACAGCCATGGAAAACACAAGAAAAAGTACGTTATGTAATGGATAATCTATATGGTTCAGAGGCAGATGGTTATTGTGGAGATGAAGATAACGGACAAACATCAGCATGGTTTGTTTTTTCATCACTAGGCTTTTATCCGGTAGCACCTGTAACAGGTCAATATGTAATAGGAAGTCCACTTTTTGAAGAGGTAACCATAGAGCTAAGTAATGGAAAAGAGTTAAAAATTAATGCTAAAAATAACAGCACATCAAATGTTTATATAAAAAACTTTCAATTTAATCAATTGGAATCCAATAATAATTGGATAGATCACAACAATTTAAAAGCTGGTGGAGTTATTGATTTCGAAATGTCAGACACCCCTAATTTAAATTGGGGTGCAGATAAAAATTCTGTTCCTTACTCGATGTCCAAAGATGAATAATTTTTATTATTTTTATATAATAATAATAACCTTTAATTATGGATGCACAAAAAAATATTATAAAAGTAAGAGTTCACGATGGAATAGTAGGGCTTTTAAACATAAGTTCAATCTTGCTAGCTAGTCAATTTGGTTTTAATTGGATATATGTAGCTGTTGCAGTTGCAGTTTTGCAAATAATAAGTCCAATCACAAAATTCTGTCCTGTATACACAATACTAAATAAACTAATGCCCGACACGGACCCTATCCAAAATGGAAAGTAAAGATGCTAATGGGAACTCTTTAAACGATGGTGACACTGTTGTTTTAATTAAAGATTTAAAAGTAAAAGGAACATCTGTTATCATAAAAAGAGGTACTTCTATTAAAAATATTCGGTTAACCAGTAATCCAACGGAAATAGATTGTAAGTTTAAAAAAGTAAAAGGCCTAGTACTTAAAACAGAATTTGTAAAAAAAAATTAATATGATAAGAAATCGACACCTTAGTTATAGAAGCGGAAATCCTGCATTAAACTCAAATGCTTTTGCCTCTCAATCTAATAATAGAAGAGGAGCTACACTTGTAGAGTCAATGACCATTAAAGGAACGGTAGATAAAACAGCAATAGGTTTATTTCTATTAGTTTTTTCTGCTTACTACACTTTTAGCCCCGGGATGACTCATTTTATTCCAGTTGGAATATTTGGAGGTTTAATTGTTGCAATCATTACAATTTTTAAAAAAGAATGGTCACCAATTACAGTACCTATATATGCCATTTTAGAAGGCTTGGCGCTTGGCTCTATTTCTTATATGTTTAATGCAAGTTATGACGGAATAGTTGTTCAAGCAATTGGTTTAACCATTGCAATATTAGCTTCTTTACTACTTGCTTACAGGTCAGGGGTTATAAAGGCAACTGAAAACTTTAAACTAGGTGTGTTTGCTGCAACAGGAGGTATATTTTTACTTTATATAGCAAGCTTTATAATGAGTTTTTTTGGAGCTTCAATTTCAGTGCTTGACCCTACAAATAGCTCGCTTATGAGTATTGGAATTAGCCTTTTTATCGTAGTTATTGCTTCAGCTAACTTAGTGATTGATTTTGACTTCATTGAAGAAGGAGCAGAAAAAGGAGCCCCTAAATATATGGAATGGTATAGTGCATTTGGACTATTAGTCACACTAATCTGGTTGTATTTAGAGATACTTAAGCTTTTGGCTAAAACAAGAAATAGATAGTTTTAAATTTTTGAAATTAGAGTAGGGATTTCAAGTAAATCTAACGTCACTGCTAACCCAAAGACTTGTCTTAATTGTACTTTTTTTACTGCATTATCATCATACCTGCACTGTATAATTAAACTTGTAGATAGATAATCATTAATTTTCATAAAAGCAGAAATAGTATAATCGATATCTATATTTTCAGCATTTTGAAGATAATCAGAATACAAGCTTAAACTTTGTTCAAGAATTACATTTTCAATTAATTCAAATTTATAGAATCCAGTTAATGATGCTCCTAATTCAAACCTAGAGGTATTCCCCTTAGAAATACCAAAATATTCTTCTCCATCACTTAAGTTTGACGTGAATTTTTTGTTTGCTATAATTAGTCTTCCGGTTACAGGTGCCATATTAATCCAGAAATCATTTGACTTTTTCCAATATACACCTACACCTAATTGAATGTAAGCAGGAGAAAAGAACCTAGTTGTTTCATTTCTTTGCTCGCCACCAATAGAACTATTTAAATACTTATAACCTCTTGCAAACTGGGTTTTAAAATTCACAAAACTCGAATAACTTAATTCTTTAGTAAAGTTTTTTCCAACTAATGAATTAATTTCAATTCGATCATCTGTTTTTTTTGCAAATTCACTATCACTATTTTTATTTATTCCAAAAGCACCAATCATTTTTGTGTCCCATGCCCAGCCATTTTTGTAATAATTTAGGTTATAATCTACTGCTAAAGCACCAGCTATACTATTTTCTCCACCTGATGTCCAATTACTAAATGCAGATTGGTTTACAAGAAAAGTTAGTTTGCCAGATTTATCCCAGCCTTCTTGTTTAAGAGAATCTACAATAACTGTTTGTGAGAACACGGAAAACGTAACTAGAACATTTAATAAGAGAAATAATATTTTATTCACTTCTTTTTTTTAATATTACAGATATAATAATTTTGTAAATTTAATAATATAATAATTTTATAATGATGAAAAGACTAATATTTTTTTTCTTAACAGCTTGTTTGCTTAGCTGTAATGATTCTACCAAAAACACTATTACAGAGGATCAGGCAATTTCAGTTCTAAAAGGTTTTTTCAAAGCCATGGATATTGATAAGCTTGGAAGTGATTTAGTTTATGATTACACTACCACAGATTTTGTTATATATGAAATGGGGGACAAGTATGACTTGGAGTCTTTTTTAGAAATTATCAAATCACATTTTAAAAAGGGCTACACATCTACAGAATGGAGTCTTTATGATTTTAAGGTAAGTATCGATAATAATACAGCACATATTAGTTATTCTAATAAAGGAAAATTTACTTTTATTGAGGATGGGATTACGAAAGAGGAAAACATACTATGGTTAGAAAGTGTCTATTTAAAATACGAAGAAGATGTTTTAAAATTAAGCTTTCTTCAGTCCGATGATATTTCAAGAGAGTTTATTGAAATAAATAGTAAGTAATTTAATTTATATGAGCCATTTATTTAAGTCTTCTTTATTGTTCATATTTCTATTTTATAACTGCAGTAATCAAAATAATGAGACTGTAGAAATATCTGAAAACTGGACATTTAAAAATAATCTAGATTCAGTTTGGCTTGAAGCCTCTGTCCCAGGGGATGTTCATACGGATTTATTAAAGAATGGACTTATTGAGGATCCATTTTACAGACTAAATGAGCACGATCTTCAATGGATTGACAAGACTGATTGGGAATATAAAACAGAGTTTAATTTATCAAAAAAAAACATTAACAGTCATTCTCTTTCTTTAGATTTTCAAGGTATCGACACGTATTCATCAATTTATTTAAATGATTCTTTGATTGTAACTACTGATAATATGTTTATCGGAAAAACAGTAGATATTAAAAAATTTGCCAAACTAGGTAAGAACAAACTTTATGTCAAGCTTTATTCACCAATTAATAAAGGAGTTAAACTTCACGATAGCCTAGGCTATGATATTTCTTCTTTCAATGCAAATGATTTAGCAGAAATAGGTAAGGTAGAAGGAAATAAGAGAGTTAGTGTTTTTACGAGGAAGGCTCCTTATCATTATGGATGGGATTGGGGACCTAGATTAGTAACTAGTGGTATTTGGCAGCCAATTAACATAAAAACATGGAATTACTTTAATATTGAAGACTTATATATAAGACAAAAGAGTCTAAATGAAAGTGCAAATTTAGTTGCTGAAATTGAGCTGGAATCTTATCTAGAAATTGATGAAATGATATCTGAAATTTATGTAGATAATCAAAAAGTTTCGACGGATCTTATTTATATAAATAAGGGTACTAATAAGATTGAAATACCATTTAAAATAAAAGATTATGAATTATGGTGGCCTAATGGTATGGGAAATCAAAACATGTATGAAATTAAAGTAAAGCTGCAGTCAAATAACAACTTTGTCACAACCTCAAAGAGGATTGGACTTAGAGAAATTAATTTAGTTACGTCTGAAGATAGCATTGGTAATAATTTTTATTTTGAAGTAAACAAAAAGCCTGTCTTTATGAAAGGGGTAAATTACATTCCACAGGATGTTTTTTTAAATAGAGTATCTGATGATAAATATGAAGAATTACTGAACTCTGCAGTAGATGCTAATATGAATATGATAAGAGTTTGGGGAGGTGGTATTTATGAAAATGAAATATTCTATAATTTATGTGATGAAAAAGGATTGTTAGTATGGCAAGATTTTATGTTTGCTTGTGCTATGTACCCTGGAGATGAAGAATTTTTAAAGTCTGTTGAACAAGAGGCAGAATTTAATGTGAAAAGACTTAGAGGACATCCATCAATAGCATTATGGTGTGGAAATAATGAAGTAAGGTCAGCATGGAAAAATTGGGGATGGGAAAAAGATGTAATTGAAAATCAATCTCCTGAAATTGCTAATGAGATTAGTAAAGCCTATGATGATGTTTTTCATAAAATATTGCCTAAAGTTGTAAATAACTTAGATAATAGCACAGCTTATTGGCCATCTTCCCCAGGAAGTACTTTATCCGGAGGAACAGAATCTTACACCAGTGGTGATGCACATTATTGGGGAGTTTGGTGGGGAAAAGAGAATTTTGAATCCTATAATCAAAAAGTGCCTAGATTCATGTCCGAATTTGGATTTCAGTCTTTCCCAGAGTTTTCAAGTGTTGACAAGTATACTAATGAATCTGATTACAGTATATATTCTGAGGTAATGAAATCTCACCAGAGATCTAGTATTGGAAATAGCACAGTTGAAGACTATATGCTTAGGTATTATAATAAGCCAAACAGTTTTAAAGGATATTTATATGTAAGCCAAATTTTACAAGCTTACGGTGTATCAATGGGAATGGAAGCTCATAGAAGAAATAAAGGTTACTCCATGGGGAGCTTATATTGGCAGTTAAATGACTGTTGGCCAGTTGCATCTTGGTCAAGTATTGATTATTTCGGAAAATGGAAAGCCCTTCATTATTCTACAAAAAAAGCCTTTCAGCCAGTGTTGATTAGCTTTTTTAAGTCTGATAGCGAAATAGAATTACATATAATTTCGGATTTACTTGAATCAAAAGATGTTGATTTAAACTTAAAGGTTTTAAGTTTTTCTGGTGAGGTTTTATATGAAATAAATAAAAAATATTTATTACAGCAAAACTCAACTATAAAAGCTGAAAGCTTGTCTATTGAGTGGTTAAATAAGAACTTTGACCCTAACTCTAGTTTGTTGGTAGCTTCATTATTTTCTAATGAAATAGAAATTTCTAACAATAACTATTACCTATCAGAATTTAAAGATATCAAATTAACGAAGCCATTAATTGAATATAAAATAGTTGAACTAATCAATACTTTTGAAGTTAGTTTAACATCTAAAAATTTAGTTAAGAATGTTTTTGTTGATATAGATTCTAACCAAAATTTTTCAGACAATTATTTCGATATAATCCCAGGTGAAGTATATAAAATATCTATTAAAAAGGACCAAAGTATAACATTAGATGATATAAAAAGAAAAATTAATTTCTTGAGTTTATTTGATACGTATTAAATTTTTGAAATGTTTTTAATAAAATCTAAAGGAGTTTGAAACCTTCCACTTTTGTCGTCCAATTTTTTTATACCTAATAACGCCATTTTGTTTTCCACCAATGCAATTAATTTGCCTAACTGAAACTCTACTTCCAATTTATTTTGTACACCATTTATTTGATCATTTAATACGTTTTCTTTATCAAATATTATCTCTGATGCATCAATTTTTCCCACAAGTATTTCTCTTGCTTGATGAGAAATTTCGATATTATTTATAAAATCTACGTAGATTGTATTTGCAGTTCTGAAATTAACTCCAATTAGTTGTTTAATTTTTTTTTGGTACACATTCCATAGATTTTTATGTTTTTTTATTTCTTTTGAAATGTTAAGATTAAAAATTTCATATTCGTTATTGTATGCTGCTAATAGTTCAGGGTTTTTGTTAAAATGTGTAAAGTAAAGTGAAGTTTTTATTGTTCGAATTAGTTTAAATATATTTTCATTGAACCTTACAAACCTGTTAACCCCCTTTGATTTATAAACAATATAATTATCCTTAGAGTTTGTTG
>Ga0209197_1000630_pt1 | contig 24271 bp, 21 predicted proteins | sample COGITO_mtgs_1105_4_FD_184802 | JGI IMG/M metagenome (GOLD analysis project Ga0209197, IMG submission 184802) | Pelagic marine microbial communities from North Sea - COGITO_mtgs_110512 (SPAdes) (version 2) | ecosystem: Environmental > Aquatic > Marine > Epipelagic ... | reverse complement strand
TAAAGGAAGCTGATGAGACCAAATATTGGTTAGAAATTCTTGAAGCTACAGGAAGAGAAGTTCCAACAGAAATGATGAATAAGTGTGAAGAGTTAATAAGAATTTTAGTAGCAATCATTAAAAACTCTTAACTCATCACTCATAACTTTGAAAAATGGCAAATTTAAAAGAAATCCGAAATAGAATTGCGTCCGTATCGTCAACGATGCAGATTACTAGCGCCATGAAAATGGTCTCGGCTGCGAAGTTGAAAAAAGCGCAAGATGCCATTACGGCCATGCGACCTTATGCGGATAAATTGACGGAACTTTTACAAAACTTGAGTGCAACTTTAGACGCGGATTCTGGAAGTAAATTCTCAGAACAACGGGACGTAAAAAATGTACTTATTGTTGCGATTACTTCTAACAGAGGTTTATGTGGTGCGTTTAATTCCAACATTATTAAGAGAGCAACGGTGGTGGCTGAAAGTTATGACGCCAATGTATCGGTTGTGGCGATTGGAAAAAAAGCAAATGATGCACTCTCAAAAAACTTTGAAATTATATCCAACCAAAGCCCTGTTTTTGACGATTTAACATTTGACAATGTTGCTGCAATTGCAGAGATGCTCATGGAGCAATTTGAATCCAAAGCATTTGACAAAATTGAAGTTATTTATAATAAATTCAAAAATGCGGCGACTCAAGAAATCATGACCGAGCAGTTTTTGCCAATTGAGCCCTTAGAAGGGGATACCAATGGAAACCTCGATTATATTTTTGAACCGTCTAAAGAAGAGATTGTAGAGACCTTAATTCCAAAGTCGTTAAAGACACAATTGTACAAGTCCATACGTGACAGTTTTGCAAGCGAGCACGGCGCTCGAATGACGGCGATGCACAAAGCAACAGACAACGCCACGGAACTCAGAGATCAGCTTAAATTGACGTATAACAAAGCACGTCAAGCATCCATTACCAATGAGATTTTAGAAATTGTTGGTGGGGCAGAAGCTTTGAATGGCTAGAAATTTAATTTATATTCATACTAAAAATCGCCTAAAAATTTATTTTTAGGCGATTTTCTTTTTTGATTACTGCTTAAATATTTCTTTAAATTGATAAAACACGCGTTCAATCAATCGTAAATCTTCTGTAATAATTTCAGCTATCCCTGTCATCTCCTGTTTAAACTCAATTTCTTTACCATGAGTTGTAATTAGCTTTTTGGGTAATTCCACATCTATCAAATAAAGACCTTCAATATTGGGTACTAGAGAAATATCTTTTATTTTCCCTGTTAGAATCCCAAATTCATTGTCGGGATAGCTACTTAATTTAATGTTTACATCTTGACCGATTTTGACTTTTCCAGAATTCAAAACAGGTGCTTGTAACTTACATATATAGGATGAATGGTTTTTTGGAATTATAGTAAAAACAAAATCTCCACTATTTATAGTTTGATTTTTGTTCCAAATTTTCATAAATGAGACCTCACCTTCAATATTTGATTTAAATAAATATCTTAGTTCCCATTCTTTTATTGCAGTTTTTAATTGGTCTAAAGATTGAATTACGCCTTTAAGAAGGTTAATTTCTTCTCTAGTATTTTCAATTGACGTTTGCTTTTTTAAATTATTTCTGTTACTAATATTCTCTTTAGTTTGAGATATTGATACACTCATGTTTTTGTAACTTCTTTCTGATTGCAGATATTCTAGCTTCTTATTTTCAAACTCTTGAGCAGAGACAACCCCTTTTTTATACAAGGCTTCTATTCGATCCAAATCCTTCTGTTTAAAAAACAACTCTTTTTGGTTTAATTCTTTTTGGTTTTTTAAGGTTTGTAATCGATACCTTAATTCTGACAACGCATATTTGCTTGCGAGGTCATTATTTAGAAACGATTGAGATTCTTTATTTAAAATATACAGCACATAATTATTTTCAAATAAAGAAAATTCATTTTCGATATCCCCTAAGAAAAGCATAGGCAAATCATCCAATGGAAAATAAAAGGAAGTTTGATTTACAGTCAATGTATCTAAAATGGATTTTAAATAAATAACGTCTTTAAAGTTCGCTGTATTTTCAATTAGAGCTAAAGGAGTGCCTGCTTTTACTGCTTGATAATTTTTTACAAATAAAGAATCAATTTTACCGGATACTCTGGCAAATTCTTTTTGTGGGGGGATTTCTGTGGTCAGTATCGCTTGAGCTGTAACAATATCTGGATATTTCAATAACCAAGAAAGAAACAAAACGATGATTATGAAAACAAATAGTATTGTGTTTCCCCATCTAAATAAAGCTTTTGGTGGTTTTGACAACACATCCTTAACCTCTTCACTGTATATATTTAATTCGTCGTTTAGATTTTCCATATTATTTACCTAGTTCTAATTGGTTCTTAACCAGTTCATAATACTTCCCTCTCTTTGCTGTTAACGCTTCATGATTTCCTTGTTCTACGATTTCGCCATCTTCTAAAACTATAATGTTATCAGCGTTTTTAACAGTACTTAAACGGTGTGCAACAATGACGGATGTTCGATTCTTAATAAAACCATTAAGATTTTCCATAATTACTTTTTCATTATTAGCATCTAGGGCAGACGTGGCTTCATCAAAGAAAACGAAAAACGGATTTTTATAAACGGCTCTAGCGATCATTAATCGTTGTTCTTGACCTCCACTCAATCGTATTCCAGAAGTCCCTAATTCTGTATTGTATTTATTGGGGAGTTTTTCAATAAAGCCTTCAATATTTGAAATAAAGGAGGCTGATTTTAATTTTTCTTTATCTATAATCTCATTTTGTTCGGACTCAGAAATATTACCTGCAATAGTGTCATTAAAAATAAAAGTATCTTGCATGACAGCTCCACAATTCATTCGCCAATAATCATTGTGAATGTTATTTAAATTATCTGAACTGATTAAAATGGAGCCCTTAGTCGGTTGATGAAATTTTAAAAGCAATTTCACTAGAGTTGTTTTTCCACTTCCACTAGCCCCTACAATGGCAGTTGTTTTTCCTTCTGGAAGTATGCAATTGATCTTCTTTAAAACAAAGGGTGTTGATTTCCCTCCATATCTAAATGACAAATCTTTAATGATAATATCTTTCTTTTTTGGAAGTTCTTTGACTTTATGGTCTTTTAGCTCATCTTCATCTTTTTTAGTATGTACTTGCATTAAACGTTCTAAACTTATTTTGGCATCTTGCCATACTTGAATAAAGCCAATAAAGCTACTTAAAGGCGAATTAAGCTGTCCTACAATATATTGTATGGACAACATCATCCCTAGAGTTATGTCTCCATTCACAACAGCTGTGGCAGACAAAAAAGTAATAAAAATGTTTTTTAATTCATTAATAAATCCAGACCCTATCGATTGATATTGTGCGAGTGCCAGAGAACTTATGGATGTTTTAAATAAACTAATTTGTATTTGCTCCCATTTCCACCTGTTTTTTCTCTGAGAGTTATTTATTTTGATTTCTTTTACGCCATTAATTATCTGAACTAAAGAGGTTTGACTTTGAGAACTTTCATCAAAGCGTTTGAAATCTAATTCGGCTCTTCTTTTTAGAAAAAAAAGTGTCCATGCGACATAAAGTAGTGCTCCAATAAGAAACACAATAAATATTTTCATATTATAAAAAGCGAGAACAAAGCTAAATACAACAAATAACACAATGGCGTAAACCATTCCAAATGTAGATGACGAAACAAAATTCTGAATACGTGTATGGTCTTGAATTCTTTGTAGGTGTTCTCCTGTATTTCTTGTTTCGAAAAAATTAATAGGTAATTTCAGCATTTTATATAAAAAATCTGATATCATTTTTATGTGAAACCTATTTGTGATATGTATTAATAACCACTCTCTAAATACACGCACCAATGTTTGAGATATAAAAAGAACTAACTGAGCAATCAGAATTAAGTAAATAAAAGGAATGTTTCGTGTATTTACCCCCGTATCCACTATCGATTGCATTAAAAACGGGGTGATAAACTGTATGGTAATTCCAACAATTAAACCAATTAATAGTTGATAAATTAATTTCTTGTAAGGTTTTATATAAGGGTATAAAAAGGAAAACCCTTTCTTTTTGGATTTATCTTCTTCTAGAGTGTAGAAATTAGTGTTAGGTTCTAAAATTAAAACAAAACCAGTTCCATCAGTTGTGTTTGTCCAAGCTTTCAAAAAATCTTCATGCGTATATTCTAGAAGACCTTGAGCCGGATCCGCAACATATATTTTTGATTTGGTGGTTTTATAGACGACAACAAAGTGTTTTTGTCGCCAAGGGATTATAAAAGGAGTGGGGACTTCAGTGATTAAACTTTCCAAAGAAACACGCATTCCTAAAGTGCGCATTTCAATAATTTCGGCGGCATCTGCAATACCTGCCATTGTAACGCCTAATCTGGTAATACTTGCTTTATCCCTTAAAAACTCACGAGAGAAATTTTTCCCATGAAATTTGGCAACCATTCTTAAACAGGTAGGTCCACAATCTTTGTTATCAAGTTGTCTAAAAAAAGGAAATGATTTAGATTTTACCACCGTACTTGATAAGGATAGGGTTCATAAATTGCGTTGGCTTCATTTATAGTATTGCCTTTTTTTGCATCAAGCATTGCTTCTTTAATAAATTTTTTAGATTCTTCTGTTCTCTTCAGATGCTTTAAACAAATTGCTTTATAATATTTCGCATCGGAAAAATCAGGATATTGTTCAAGGGATTTTTCAAACTGAAATATAGCTTCCTCCCATTTACCTTGTTCGTATTGACTTATTCCATAATAGAATATATCTAAAAAATGAGCCTCATTCCATTGTTTTTCTTGCGCTATAATGTCCGTTTTAAAAATAGTTTCTGCCTTTGCATATTCATTTAATTGTAAATAGCACAGTGCAATATGAAATTGATAGGTGTGATCTTGCACATAGCTATAGCCATCCATTTCAACACATAACTCAAAATCTTTAAGAGCTTCTTTATACTGTTTAGAAAAAACACATTTAATAAATGCTCTATAGCTTAACCAGCGTTCTGGCTTATAAAAAACGGCTTTGTCTAAATATGCCATACCAACTTCATATTTTCTCGCTTTAAAATAAGGCATTGCTTTTTGCTGCCAAAAATAAGCGACAGTACTATCGACTTTGATTCCCTCATCTAAGCAATTCTGCCACTCCTGCATCTGATAATTATAGTTGAATTTTTCAGCACAATTGTACACATATTTTTCAATGAGTGCATCTTGCCGCAATTCTTTTTCTTTTGCGGTTTCAGTATGAGAATCCTTTTGTCCTTGACATTGCATAAAAATAAAGGACAGGATAATTAGTGTTAATTTGTTCATGAGTTTTTGATTTGGTTTAACATACTTAGCATCTTAGAAAGGGATAGTTGTTTTAAGATTAATTCCTTAATTTGGAAGTATAGATTTAGATAGTTTATTTAAGGTATCTTTACTTAAATAATTTTCATTAAAAAACACGCCTTCAATAGTTTTTAAAGTCTTAATGTTTTCTAACGGGTTATCATTTAAAAGGATAAAATCAGCTTCTTTTCCTTCCTCTATAGTTCCATAATCCTCTTTGAAAAAATTAGAAAAGTTGACTGTAGCCATTTTTAGTATTTCAAAGTTACTTAACTCTGCATTTTTGAGTAGTTCCATTTCACCAACAACTCCAAAGCCAGCAACCATATACTTAGACGAGCTATCGGGGCTTAATAACATATTTACTCCTAATTCGTTTAGTTTTTGTATGATGAGATATTTTTCATCTAATTTTTCGAGTTCAATTTTCACTTCTTCCTTGTAAGCCTTAGCACCAAGTTTATCTCTATATTGTTTTGTTTTTTCTATCCAACTATTTACGACCTCTTTTGAAACATACCGCATTCCTGGTTGGTTTCGTAATTCTTCATAAGAATATCTTCCAGAACCTATACTATACCAACTTAGTGTTGGACAAATAAAAATATTTTTCTTTTTTATTTCTTGTAACCTGTTTTTTGTTAATTCAGATTGTCCTGTTAAACCTCCTAGATGTTCAAAAGACGTATAACTTGATTTAAATATTTGAGCGTCGGTTAGATTACTTGGAAAATGCCCTCCAATCTTAATATCGTTAACTTCACATAAGCTGTCTAACGCTTTAAATAAGGTTTCATTTTTTGTGCTTAAAATTTTTACAAAATCAAAATCTCTAGCATTTTTAATGAATTCCTGTAATTTATCACCACTGAAATCACCTCTTCTTGAAATAGGAGGTGCGGATAAATACAATTTGGGATAAATTGAAGTTCCAGCATTATATTTCTTACGCCATTCTAAGTGTTTCCAATCACCGCGCATCGAACGGACTTTAGTAACCCCATTAATTAAATTTAATATAAAGAATCTTTCTAAATCACTTTCATTTTTAGGTAGATGCACGTGGGCATCGCTAAGTGAAGGCATAATGTATTTACCACTACCATCTATAACAACCATATTTTTATAATCTTGCTCTTGAGCATTAGCAATCGAAATAATCTTCCCTGTTTTGACAACAACATCTTGGTTTTTTATCGCATTATTGGTAGCCATATTAATAACAGCAACGTCTTTAATGACAAGATTAGAAGCTAAATATTTAGGTTTTGTAATATCTTTTTTATTGGTATTCTGACCACAAGAAATTAAAGTTTGACAAACAATAATAATTAAAAAGTATTTTTTCATAGTTGGGTGTTTTTAAAATTGATAATAGTTATTCTCGTCTTTTTTTAAGAATTTTTCATAAGGGTTTAATTTGCAAAAATCTTCGTATTTGAAATCGATATCTCGATTGCTTAAATCAAATTCATCTGTTAGTTTTGAATGTTTTTTTAAAATAGAATTACACTTTGAATCTAACCCAGTGTAAAAAGCTATTCCTTTTTCTGTATAGATTTTATCAAAATCCAATAACTCTAATCCTGTTCTAAAACGAGAAAATTGATCCGTTAACCGTCCTAATAGCTCATGTTTTTCTCTTCCAGAAAACACATTTTGAGTTAATAGTTTGTCAAAACAATTTACGCGTTGCGTGACGGTAAACAAACCATGAAAAGCACCATAGATAGTTCGGTAATCCCATTGTTGCTTTGTGAAATCTCTCATTACTAGGTTTTCTACATCAATTTTAAAATAGTCTGTTTTATGATGCAGAACATAGTATAAATAATTATGTGACCCCTGATGAATCAATTCTTCAATAAAATAAATGAGGTTATTTTTTTTAATTACATAAAAATAAAGCATTCCTAATGTTTCAACAGATGTAAAGTTTAATATTTTTGAATTGTCATGAAGATATATTTTTTTGTTCGCAAAAGTGAGCTCTGCGTAAAAATTTGGAAGGTTTTTTTTTATAATATTTATTGCTTTAAATAATTCTCTATAATGTTCTTTCCAAACAGAGTTGTGTATTGGGTTTTGATTGACAATATGTCCTAAATAAGACTCTACAAAATACCTTTCTTGGGTTGGGTGTATTTCCTTTACAAGTTCAAAATTATCTTCTATCAAAATAGATTCATAAGGGTGGTTTTTGCCTTTTTTAAAATAACCTACTTGAGGAATATAGGCTATATTATTTCTGTTAAAGGAATGTTTCTTTTTTATCGTATCTTTTTTCAAAAAGTAACCTTGTAGCACTTCTTCTACAGCTTCTCTAAGATATAAATTATAGCTTTTTGAGTTAAAGTAAGCAAATAACAGGGGCTCTAAAAAAATTTCATCATCATCAAAATTTAGTTTTTCAAAAACACCTGGGTTTTCTTTATATAATAACAGTTTAATGGTATTAATAATTTCAATTTTACTTTTTGTTGTTATTTCTGTCATGTGTTTATTAGTTGTTCGAGGAGTTTAAAAGTATAATTATAAAACAAGCTTTACTTGAAGTTTAAATTATGAGACCATCTTAGTTTGATAGCCTCATAAGTTTTAAGTGAATAGTTATTTAAGCTATCCTATCCTCCAAAAATCCATTCCCAAACTGAAACAACTTCACCTTGCTCTGTTGGTTGGTGTCCAGAATTACCATGACAATCACTTTCTGTTCCACCAGAAATGGTGTTCAATAATTCTTCTGAAGCTACTGCTCCTGCTCTTTCTTTGAGAGCATCTAATGATAATTTACTCATAACATAATAAATTTTATTTAGTGCCTACTCTTTAGTTTTTCAGCGTCCACTAGTTAATAAGCCGTGTTTCTCATACTAACTGTCCCAAAATAAAAACATCCCAATCTCATTTTATGACATTGTGTATTTTTTTTGTAATTAAATCCCAAAATTATAATTCGCTTCTGTATACTTATAACACTGAGAATGTTTACAATATAGGATGGGTGTGTCCCGATCTCTTAATTCAGCGATCAGCCTGTAAACAGTGGCAACAGAAACATTCAATTTTTCAGCTAATTGTAAAGGCGTACCAGTTGCTTCCCTTTTAATCAATGAATGAAGGCATTTTATTCTTTCTATGTGCGTGTATATTTTCATGGTGCAGAATAGATTTGGGAGTCAATTCTTAATGCAAAGTAAGAAATTTTTTCAAATCGACTTTTTTTATGGCATAAATTTTGATTATTATTTAGTTTAAATAAACCAAATCCAATGACCTACCCAAAACAACATTATCACGAAGTATCCGCCTCAATCTTGGTAGTATTCCGAAGTTTTAAACTCAATTAAAACCCACCAATATGTCGCTAACTTCAAATCAAAGACCTCTTTTAGTAGCGACATTTTAAGCATTCACAGTTGTAAGGATTTATATGGATTCGTGTTTCAATACACTAAATTTTCTAAATTTTCAAAAACTGTTTATCCTTAAAATCAAGTTGTTTGTCTAAGTTTCTTGAATTCAAAACCAATTTAATATAAATTCCAAATCAAACCCAAATTTTTATTAAAATGAAATATTCTTTATTATTTTTTATTGTTTTTTTCTCTTTAAACAAAGTAGTTGCCCAATATGTTTTCCCTGATTGTTACAGCCCGTATGAATCTAGAGTATATACAGGAGGTGAAAAAGCGTCACTAAGTGGAATCAATTATACCGCCAGCAATTGGCTTAACACTCCACCTCCAGGAACTGGTTGGACAAGCGACGGCCCATGTGGAAACCCAGACGATGCACTTGGGCCTAAGTATGCGGGTGATAAAAAAATCATAGGATATATGCCTACTTGGCAATCTGAATATGACTTTGATAAGTATGACCCATCAAAACTTACGCATGTAATCGTTTCTTTTTTAGAATTTAAAGGTATCGATGTTGGCGTTACTCATGACAATATGGATTATACTAGTAATGATTTTGTTAGCTCAATAGCATTCAATGAAAAATCTGTTCAAAGTGTCGATTCCATATTGACCCATTCAACAACCAATTTACTTCAAAAATCAAGAGATGCAGATATTAAAGTATTAGTGGCTGTAGGTGGAGCTATTGATTATGGCTTTTTATGGTTAATGAATAAGTATTATAACAATGATACTAAAATCACTGAAATTGCCCAACTAATGGTCGACTATGTTAACTCAAGTAACATTGATGGTGTTGATTTAGATATGGAGTGCTGGTGGGCAGACCCTACAATAAATAAGATAACCGATCAAGGGGGTAGATCAAGAGGTGATAAGTGGGGTGGTTTAGATTCTGGTCCTGAAAATGCGGCTATTGGGATTACAAGATTAGCAAAAAAAATAAAAGAATTAAGCCCAGGTATAATTGTCTCTACGGTAGTTTTTGGAACAGGCTGGTATGGAAACAATTATGATGAGCAAATGGCAGATTATGTAGATTGGATAGGTATTTTCACTTATGATTTTACAGGTTCTTGGGATGCAACCCCTTTTGGTCCTCACGGAGCTCTATACAAGTTGCCTTTAGATAGTTATGAAAAACAAACTTTAGATAATCCAATCTACTCTACTGAAGAAGTCTGTGAGTTTTGGGTAGGAATAGCAGAGCCCGCTTGGAATCACGATGGGGGTTTTGATATAGAACGAAATAAACTCTGTATTGGTGCTCCGTTTTATGGGTATGACTTTTCAACCCATAAACCTAACGGCGGTAATGGTTATGAGTTCGAAAAATACGCTGATATTGTTGCAAAATACCCTAATGCACCGACATCTTATGATAGCAATACTCCTGGACAATTTAATGGAAATATTAATGAAAACGGAGAAAATATTTTTTATGAAACACCTCTAAGAGCCAAGGCAAAAGTAGATTTTATTTATGATTATGGTCAACAAGGAATCATTATGTGGGAACTAACGAATGACTTACCTTCAGATAATGAAAATAGTTTATTAAAGAGTATTCACGACCAAAAACAAAAACGTTCAGGAACCCTATCCGATGAAAATTTGACAAACAATAAGTATAATAATACGCTTAAAGTAAGTTATTCTAATGGAACAATTAATTATTGGTACTCTAAGACCACGACCGAGCCCAGCTTGCATAATAACTCCATAAGTATTTATGATATAATTGGTAGAGAGATAACGTCATTTAAAACGAATACTTCTAGGGGAGAATATTTTTTCCCGTTACCAAACGGAATACACATAGTAAAAGATAAATTTAACCAAACAGTTAAAATAATATCTTTTTGAATCGAAAGTATTCGATAAAATTGAAGTTATTCACACAAATAAGAGCCTTACAGATGTAGGGCTTTTTTTATGGCATAAAGTTTGATCCATTTGTAAAATCAAAATCATTTTTTATGACCTTCAAAAAACACGTATTGACCCTTCTTTTGGTAGTGGCAACCCTCACTAGTTTTGCTCAAAATAAAAAAGGCGATATTTCACTCTCCATAACCGCCTCTCCGTTTCCAACGACCTATTCTGGCAACCACGATTTTGGCATTATAGCCAAGGCAGGCTTAGAATTTCATGTCTCACAAAAAGTTTCGTTTCAAGGCAGTTTTTTTACATCCAATAACGTGCTTTTTAAGAATGATAGTGGCGTTAGCATCAGCTCTTATGGGTTTGTGCCAACCGTTCAATATTATTTCATCAATAAACCAAAGTTTACTCTTTTTGGGCAATTGGGCTACGGTTTTGGTTTTGAAGATTTGACCCGAAATTTTGGTACTATCGAGAATAGCGCATTGACTATTTTTAGCGTGGGTGCGGGTGTTAATTATAAATTAAATAACAAGTTACATTTACAGCTCCATTTGCCATATTTCAATGCTCAAAACATCACCATCAACGAAACCTCTTCTGCAGGTGTTGCTGTATTTTTAGGCTTTAATTTTAAACTCAATTAAAAAATACGTAAGTTTATACTTAAATAAAACACATCTCCAAATGAAGCAAAACCACCTTTTTATTTTAGGAATTATATTTTTAAGTATTTTCAGTTGTAAAAGCGCCAAAGAATCAGTTTTACAGTTTCAAACGACCGCTCCATTCGAAATGGTCGAACCGTATTACAACGCATGGGTTGGAGGGATTGAAAGTGCAGGTTCTGGAGTCAATGTGTTTTTACCTTTAAAAAAGGATCTCGGACGCGTGACGGTTGATAGCATTCATTTTAGGGGCGAAAAATCGGCGGTTGTTAAAAGAGACCAACTGCTTATTGGACGCTTTAAATATTCAAGGGTTCACCCAAAAAAGCTAATTATGAGCTCCAATCCACACGAAGAATATGGCAATACATTGCCATCAAAAACGGACCGATCTCCCTTTAAGTTGGTAAACAACCAGTGTGTGATTAGCTATAGAGTCAATGACAAACGGCTCTATTATAAAGTACTAAATCTTAAAAGTCTTCGAGAGATTGCCTATCCCTCAGCGCCCCCCCAAAAGCAATAAACTTCAATTATAGTTTGTTCGTTAAAATGTGTATTTTTATAAGATAAAAGAGATTCAATTGAGCGTCCTAAAAACACTATACAAACAAACTTTCATTTACGGCTTGGCAACAGTGGTTCCCCGCATGTTAAGTTTCCTTTTGGTGCGTTTACATACGGATAAATCAGTGCTTGAAAACGTATCGGATTATGGAGATGTGTCTCTAGTTTACTCTTATTTTGTACTCTTTAATGTCGTGATTGCTTACGGCATGGAAACTGCCTTTTTTCGTTTTTTCAATAAAGATTCGGACCAAACAAAAGTTCTGAGTACTGCTGCCATGTCTATTTTAGGAACCTCCTTAGGGTTTTTAGGACTTGGGTTGGTGTTTCAGCAACAGATAGCGGAAGTTACCCACATCAATGTTAATTATGTTGGCTTAGTTATTTGGACCTTGTTTTTAGATGCCTTGGTCATTATTCCGTTTGCCTTCTTGAGAGCACAAGGGAAGCCTGTTAAATACACCGTTGTTAAACTTACCAATGTGATTGTTAACCTTGGTCTAAATCTCTTTTTATTACTTTATTTAAAATCACTGTCGGAACACAACAGCATTTGGGATTCAATTTATATCCCCAATTTTGAAGTGAATTATATCTTTATTGCCAATCTAATTGCGAGTGGAATAACTCTGATATTGCTTTTTCCTTTTTACTTTAAAATCAAGTACAAGATTGATATTATTCTTTGGAATAAAATGCTGAGGTATGCATTACCAGTCTTAGTCGCAGGGATTGCATTTTCCATCAATGAAACCTTTGACCGGGTGTTGTTAGAGCGATTACTTCCAGAGTCTATTGCCAAAACGTCCATTGGTATGTATTCGGCCTGTTATAAATTAGCTCTTTTTATGATGTTGTTTGCAACGGCGTATCGTTTGGGAATTGAGCCCTTCTTTTTCAGTCAATCCAAAACTAAAGATGCCACCAAAAATTATGCAAAAATCCTTGAATTTTTTGTGATCTGTGGCGCCCTTATTTTGTTGGTTGTAGTTGTCTTTATTGATGTTTTAAAACTAATTCTCATTCCAAATGAAGCCTATTGGGAAGCCATGAAAGTCGTGCCAATACTATTATTAGCGTACCTTTTTCTGGGGATCTATCACAACTTATCCGTTTGGTATAAAATCACTGATCGCACCAAATATGGAGCCTATATCTCGGTTGTTGGCGCTACAATTACGCTTTTAATAAACCTGATTTTCATCCCATCGTTCAGTTATATGGCGTCTGCTGTAGCCACCTTAGCAGCCTATTTTTCAATGACCTTACTATCGTATTATTTTGGTCGAAAACACTTCCCAATTCCGTACAACCTAAAAAAAATAGGACTGTATTTAGTGCTCGCTATTTCCTTATCAGTGCTTTCATTTTATCATTTTAGAGCGCAGTATTTAATAGGATCTGGGATGGTTATAACCCTAGTATTGATTATTTGGACGAATGAAAAAGCAACGATTAAACAATTTTTAAAACCCTCTCATGACCATTAATATTATCAATAAATCAAGTCATCAACTTCCTGAATATGAAACAATAGCATCTGCTGGCATGGACCTTAGAGCGAATATTTCGGAGGCCGTTATTTTAAAACCATTAGCCCGTGCAATCATTAAAACCGGTTTGTTTATAGAACTCCCAGTAGGATTTGAAGCTCAGGTTCGTCCACGAAGTGGTTTGGCCGCTAAACATGGTCTTACCGTTTTGAACAGTCCTGGCACGGTTGATGCGGATTATCGCGGTGAAATAGGGGTCATTTTAGTGAACCTATCTAATACAGATTTTAAAATTGAAAATGGAGAACGGATCGCTCAGTTAGTCATTGCGAAACACGAACGAGCTGCATGGAATGAAGTTGAGCAACTTAACGAAACCTCAAGAGGGGAAAGCGGCTTTGGTAGCACTGGAAAATAATGAAAAAAGAACCATACCATTTTGTGATTATTTGCTTTCTTATCAGTTCGATTTGGGGACAAGCGCAAGTTGAAACTGATTCTTTAGGATTGGTTTCGAATGACTCAACGCATGTCAAATTTCAAACTCATTTTTACGAAGCAATAAAACAAAAAACGCTTGAGAATTATTCAAAAGCTATCGAAGAATTAGAAAGCTGTAAGGTATTACGTCCATTGGAATCTGTTGTTTTTCATGAGTTAGGAATTAATTACTTCAATCAAAAGCAATTGGACTCGGCCGAATTTAATTTTCAGAACGCCATTTCATTAGATGAAACTAATTTTTGGTATAAAGAAAGTCTGTATCATTTATATGTGGATCAAGATCGCTATGAAGATGCTATTTTAGCCGTTGAACCTTTGCTTTCCAGACACCCCAATTATAAACAAGATTTAGCAAATCTATACCTAAAAGCGAAGCGATATAGCGAAGCCTTAACGGTTCTTGACGACTTGGATACCACCCTTGGATACGATGCGTTAAGAGATCGTATTCGTAATGAAGTATACGACCAAAGTGGCAATAACGACCATCGAATTATGCACCTTAAACGACGCTTATTGGAAGCGCCTGAGCTGCCTACTAATTTTTTAAATTTAGTGTATGCGCACAGTCAATTAAATCAAAAAAAAGAAGCGCTTGAAACGGCACAATCATTTCTAAAACAACACCCAAAATCTCATTTGGTGCACGTGGCTTTATATAAGTTTTATTTAGATGACAAGGCGTATGATAAGGCCATCGAGTCAATGAAAATTGTGACAACGAGCACAGTCGTCTCTCCAGACATCAAAGTAAAAGTTTTGAATGATTTTATGAGTTTTGTTGTCCAGTTTCCAGAATATAAATCCGCGTTATTAGAGGTCACAAACACAGTGACTCAAACGACTCCCAGCCGTTCTGACGTAGAGTGGGGGGATTATTATTACAATCAAAAAGCATATTCAAAAGCACTGTCTTACTACACCAAAGCTTTGAAGTTTAATCCGGATGATTTTAAAATTATTAAAAATAGTGCGCTCTTATATTTAGAAACAAATCAATTTGAAAAGGCTGCCGAATTTACTAATAATCAACTTGAGTTATACCCCACACAACCTCTTTTATACTTAGTCAACGGCACCGCCAATAAGCACTTAAACAAGCTCGATGTCGCCATTGAATTTTTATCAATGGGCTTAGACTATGTAATTGATAACAAAACACTTCAAATCGATTTTTACAAACAGCTTAGCAGTGCTTACATGCTAAAAGGTAATATTCAAGAGTCTAAAGCGTTTACTAAAAAAGCCACCTTATTAGAACAAAAACCATGAAAAAATTTATACTTAGCCTCGTTATCAGTCTTCTTTTTTTAGGATGTAAAAGTGTACAAAATGTTCGTACTTCCGAAGCTTTCGACGCCAAGATGTCCGTGAAGCAGATCGTTAAAAACCACACTGAATTTCAATCTAAATTTAACACCCTCCAGGGGCGACTTAAAGTAGAGCTCATACGTGGCGACCGTTCTGAATCACACACTTTAACGCTTCGAATGGGTTATGACAACACCATTTGGGTGAATGCCTTTCTGAATATGGTACGGGTTAAAATTACGCCAGATCGCGTGCGTTTTTACAACAAGTTAGACAATACCTATTTTGATGGAGACTACGCACTAATTAGTAAGTTTTTAGGGACGGACCTTCAATTTGAAAACCTTCAAAATTTATTGTTAGGGGAAGCTCTTTTTGATTTAAAACCTGCCGGGCTCAAAAAAATCGATCACCCGAGTTCATATCAGATAACACCCAAACGTCCCAATGCTCTTTTTGATCTTTTGTATTTTATCAATCCAATCAGCTTTAAGTTAGATGCTCAGGAAATCTCTCAATCACTGAAGCAAAACACCCTAAAAATCAAGTATCAATCCTATCAGAAAGCAACCGGATTAGTGCTTCCTGAAAACATGACCATTACAGCAATCAATGCGAATGAATTAACCACATTAAATTTGAATTTAAAATCCGTAAATTTGGATCAACCAATACGATTTCCTTTTAGCATTCCAAAAGGGTTTAAAGCAATTGAATTAAAATGAAATTAAGCAACTCTCGTTTCACCTTTGGTGTACTCCTTTTGATGTTAATGTTGCATATAAGCAGCTTTTCTCAAAGTAAGAAGCAGCAGGAATTGGAGGAACGTCGCCGTGAATTACAACGCGAAATACAACAAATAGGAAGCTTGCTGTTCGAAGGAAAAAAAGAACAAAAATCGGTTGTATCCGTTGTGGAAGATTTGAATTTTAAGATTAAGGTCAGAAAAAACCTCATTGGAATTACCAATCAACAAACCAATCTTTTAACGCGTGAAATTAATAGTAATCAAACCAAAATTTCAAAACTAAGAGAAAAACTCAAAGCATTGAAAACCGATTATGCGAAGATGATTGTAAAGTCTTACAAGAGCCGAGCGGACCAGAGTAAGCTCATGTTTTTACTGTCGTCCACTAATTTTCAACAAGCCTATAAGCGTCTGCAATATATTAAGCAATATGCAAATTATCAAAAGTTGCAAGCCGAACTTATTAAAACAGAAACCACCAAAATGCAACAGCTAAACAGTGCGTTGGTGATTCAAAAAAAGAACAAGCAGGCGCTAATTGATGCCAATAAAACAGCGAAATCTATTTTAGACAAAGAACGTGTTCAACAAGAATCTTTGATAAAAGAAATTAAAAATAATTTATCGCAGTTTACGGCTCAAATAAAAACCAAACAACGCGAATCGAATAAGATTGATAAAGAAATCAAAAAGATTATTCAGGCTGCGATTGCTGCTTCGAATAAAAAAGCAGGAAAATCGACGACTCGTAAAGTGTTTTCATTAACTCCAGAGCAGAAAGTTTTGGCAGCTAATTTCACATCCAATAAAGGAAAACTTCCATGGCCAGTTACTAATGGTGTTGTGAAGTTGCGGTATGGAAACAATCCGTCTCCAATCGATCCGTCGTTAACAATTAAAAGTAACGGTGTTCGTATTGCCACGAGCAAAGGGGGGCAAGTTCGGGCTGTTTTCGAAGGGGTGGTACAAGGGATTATGACGCCTAAAAACGGGAACAATACCATCATGATTCGGCATGGAAATTATATCACGATTTACAAAAACCTCTCTAAGTTTTATGTCAATAAAGGGGATACCGTGACTACAAAACAAGCGATCGGCGAAGTCATTACCAACAAAGCATCTGGCGAGTCGATTCTAAGTTTTGGAATTTACAAAGACAGCTCTACACAAGATCCTTCGACCTGGATCTATCGATTGTAAAAGTTAATTAAAAAGCGCTTTTAATTCCGTAGCATCTTGAGCCTTCATTTTCCCAGCCAATACTAAACTTAATTGTTTGCGACGTAAAGCGCCTTCAAAACGTTTAATCTCTTCGTCTGTTTCAGGCACTAATTGTGGAATGACTACAGGAGACCCAGTGTTGTCAACCGCCACGAAAGTGTAAATGGCTTCGTTAACCTTAATAGACTCTTTAGAGGTCTTATTGTCGACCCAAACATCAATATAAACTTCCATTGAACTTTTAAAAGCACGAGATACTTTTGCTTCTACAGTAACGATGCTTCCTAAAGGAACAGGATGTTTAAATGCCACATGATTCACAGAGGCAGTGACTACGATTTTCCCCGAATGACGTTGGGCAGCGATACTCGCAGCACGATCCATTCGCGCTAATAACTCACCACCAAATAATGTATGAATGGCGTTGGTTTCACTTGGAAGAACCGAGTCGGTCATCGTAGTTTTTGAGTCTTGAGGGTGTTTGGATTCCATAAATTTAGAATGTATAATGAGGGATAGAGTACAGAAACCTGTACTAAGTTGTTAGTATAAAGGCTGAAGTAAATTACGGAATATTTTTGATCAACATCCATGCAGCACGATCCTGTGCTTTTCTGATTTTAAAAAGGGCTTTTTCTGCTTCTTTACGAGTTTCGAAACTCTCGTAAACAACTTGGTGTAGTCCAAATCTGTTTTTACCGATTTTTCGCGCATTAAACCCTAACGCTTTTAGCTGATTTAGTTTTTTGTTACAGTTGGCTTCAATTCTAAAAGCACCCGCAACAACGTGAAAATTTCCGCTTTGCTTTTTTAAATTAACCATGACCGCAGGCAATGGGTTTTCAATGACAAAGGTTGCTTCTTGTATTTTGTTATCTAAGGTTGCAGTTGCGGTATCAATGGCTAAATTATTCTGACGCTCAATTTGAGTCAGGTACAAATTAGATCCAATTGAACCACTCAACCCAAGGGCAAGTACCGCAATAGCGGCATATTTCATGTATTGATTGAATTTAGATCGCGTTGGAGACAAGGCGATAGCACCAGTGGCTTCTAGTTTTTCAACAATTGCTTGATGTGCTTGTCGTTCAATTGATGGCGATACAAAACCAGCTAACCCAAAAGATTCAGTCAAGTAATTAAGAGTTTCCGACGGAGCAAACATCACTTTTCCTTCTTTAGAAGTGGATAATTCGCCAATATTTTTGAATTCAATAGTTTCCCCTTTTTCTAAACTCGATTTAAGTTGTGAAACTTGTGTTTCAATTTTGCGAGTCGCTGCTTCGTATGGAATGTTTTCAACCTCTGAAATATAGGAGGCTAAAAGACCATCGTTAGATTGCAGCTGTGCATTAAATGACAACCGTTTTTGTGGCGGATAAAAATCATTGGTGGCCTCATTAATCTTTGCCGAAACAGGATGCGATAAAAAGGCTCCGAAATTTGGAAGTGTTACGCATTCATAACGGTAAAGTAAATCGCTTATGTACTGATTTAGTTGCATAAACCAAAGTTATAATTTTTTTTGTAAAAACAATTATATTTCTCTACTTTTGTGTAGTTAGAGTTTTTATTGTGTTAAACTTCAACTTTCACCTTCCTAAGTATACTCTTTGTTAATTTATTTATGCGAATGTGTTAAGCGCTTTATACAAGTGTTTTTTCAGTTTTCAATAATTAAATGAATTTACGAATGCGCATTAAAGAGAAGTTTTTATCCAGCACCAGAAATCTGCTATTCATTTTAGCGCTGTTTTTGTTTACCACTTCCGTCTATGCCCAGTTACACCATCAATCCATTGGAGCGTTAGGAAGCAGCCAAGTCCGTGGTAATTATTCAATCTCTCAAACAGTCGGGCAATCGTCTGTCATTGGATCCTCTGAATTAACTTCAACATCTGTTATACAAGGGTATCAACATCCCATGTTTAATAACTATACAGTACAATCTATTTCAAATTTAGAGGGGATTAAATTTTATCCAAATCCATTTTCAACCCAACTCAACTTTGAGTTTCAGTCGGAGTATGATCCCATTCAAATTACAATTATAGATATCCTGGGTCGAAACGTATTGACAACCACAGTGCAAACCTCAAATAAATCTATTTTATTAGACCTCCCTTTTCTTTCTGACAGTGAATATATCATTTCGCTGATTGGTCAAAACCTTAATTTCCAAACTAAAATCATAAAGAAACTTTGAAAAATTTAATCACAATTATTAGTGTTTTACTTATTTGGACAACAGGGTCAGCACAAGAAATTTCTCTTGAAACAGGACTCAATTTTACTTCATACGACTATGAAAACTCTATGGGGGTCTCCAACGAAAATGTGACCTCCTCTTCGGGGCTTTATTCTCGTTTAGGACTGGCGTCTTTCCGATTGCTCAAACAAAAAATTAACTACGGAATTAGCTTTCAACAGTTTAATGCAACCGGAGGAGATGGCTATGAAAATTATGATTGGAAAACGAATTATCTAGGAGGGTTTCTTCAGTATCAAAAACCAATTTATAAAAACCTATTAGCGATTCAAGCAAGTGCAGACTTCCTTTATTTAGCGTCGGGGAAACAAAAAATTGGAGGCGAAACATTTAGCCTAAATGATGAAAAAGAAGTCAATGGATTTTGGCTTAACCCCAGTATAGGGCTTTTCACCAAAATCATTGATTCAAATACTTTTGGGCTGGACCTTGGTTATAATTTTTCGATGGCGATAAAACCGAACGATCAAGGATCGGAATCTCTTTCGTATGTATCCAATCAACTCTATTTTAGAATTCATTTGAAAACAAACAAACAAGACGCTCAAGATCATGAACACAACAACTCTAACGTTGGTGCTCCAGGGAATCAAGTAAACATGGTCCAAGAAATCCAAACTTTAAAATTGGCCATAAATTCACTTAAACAACCTTCCAAACAAATACCAGAAGTCACGGTCTTTTTTAATCTAGATTCTTATAAAATTGATAAAGATCAATATCAAAAACTGGAAGCTCTCGCCGATTATTTACGAAACAATACAGCGACAGCAGCAACCCTTGTTGGGTATGCCGATGACACGACAGGAAATACAGAGTCCAATCAAACACTCTCTGACAACAGGGCGCTAAGTGTTCGAGAATTTTTAATTTCTAAGCAAGTAAACCCAACACAATGTACCGTCAAAGGGGCAGGTGAAACCAGTCAGTTCAATCAAAAAATTTATGATTCTAATCGAAGGGTTCTAATCGTTTTAACGCAAAAACAGTAAGTATGCAAAATATATTTCAACCTCTAAAATTCGTTCTATTTTTATGTCTTTTCAATGCTACATTTATAGCGGCTCAAGACCAACGCAGCGGAATTAGTTATCAGGCCCTGATCTTAAATACAAGCGAAGTAGAACTTCCGGGCGCCAATCAAAAAGACAGTCCATTAAGAAATAAGGAGATCTGTCTTCAGTTTTCACTTATTGACGAAACAGGGAATTATGAATATATAGAGCATGTCAGAACCACTACTGATTCTCAAGGAATGGTTAATTTGGTAATTGGTACAGGCACCCCAATTGGCGGTAGTCAGTGGAGTGATATCGAATGGTCTGCTGCGATGAAATCCCTAAAAGTCGATTTTGATATTACGGGACAGTGCAACGCTTTCGAAGCATTAAGCTTACAACAACTCACAGCCGTTCCGTTTGCATTATATGCGCCAGGAGCTGGAACTGAAGGGCCTCAAGGCGAAGCTGGCGAGCCAGGTGAAGATGGTGAAGATGGTGAAGCAGGTGAAGACGGTGAAGACGGTGAAGCAGGTGTTTCAGGCGAGGAAGGACCATCGGCCTATGAGATATGGCTAGATCTTGGCAACACAGGAACAGAACAAGAATTTATAGACTCACTTAAAGGAGCTGATGGTGAAGATGGTGATGACTTTGCCTTTGAACTTCCTGACGGAGTTGAAAATGGAGACTACCTACAATGGATATGGAATGGCACAAGCTGGGACATTACTGTTATTACACCCGATGATACTAGCATTATTCTAATTTCATCCACTGGAACCAATAATCAATCGGTTTGTGCCAATGTTGAGATTGAACCAATTTTTTATTCATTTTCTGAAGTAGTTTCTGGAATAACGGTGATTGGACTGCCATCAGGACTCACTTTTGAACTTACAAACAATGAATTGGTCATCTCTGGAAAAATTACCCAGCAACTATTGCAAACAAGTACTTTTGAGTACCAAGTCCAAGTGCCACAGTCGAATGGTCCGAATAGAGTTGCCTATGGAAAAATCACATTCGAACCAGCTCCTCAAATTCTGCTAGATCTTGGCGAGCAAAACTTAAGCTCATGCCTTCTCGAGCCCATAGAACCCATAGAGTACCTTATCGAAAATTCTCAATCAAGCGCAACGATTACAGGCTTGCCCTCTGGAATTACCTCGTCGATTGTTGGGAATCGGATCATCATTCAAGGCATCCCCGACAGCACTCTAATCGACGGTTCCTCGTACATTTACACTATCGAGACCGATCCAGGAACTTGTGCTGCCGTTTCAATCACTGGAACCCTAAGTTTTACTGATTGTAGTACATGTTATCCAACTGCTGAAGCTGGAGCTGATGCAACAATTTGTTCTGGTGAGATCTTTCAAATAGCAGGAAACGTGGGGAATGCAACCAATATTTTTTGGACAACTAGTGGAAATGGAACTTTTGATAATCCCAATTCCCCCAATCCTAAATATGTCCCAACAAATGAAGATTTTAATTCTGGTTCAATAACCCTTACTGTAAAAGCTCAAAATGACTCATGTGGGAGTCTTGAAGAGCTAGAGGATTCTATGGTATTAAGTATTTCTGATTGTTCTTCAATTGATGTAACCTTAATTAACAATATTGAAGCCATAGTTTTTGCAAATGCTGTAACCTTTGGCGCAGAAATAGTAACTGATAATATTCAAAATATAGCTTCAGCGGGGCTTTGTTATAATACTACTGGTGGAGCGACAACCTCAGATCCAAAAGTAGAGCAAGCCTATTATGATGGCGGATTCTGGAAAGAAGTCCCTCCTATTTTTGAGCTGGATTTGGTTGGAGTTCCTGTAGACTCATTATTTGTAAGGCCTTTTGTGACCACAATTGGTGGGGATACCGTTTATGGTAATCAAATTGCAATAGCTAACGAAGACCCAAACCGAAATCATATTTATAATTTTTCTACGGATTCAGGAGATTTTAGCCCTGAAAACTATACAATCACTACTACTTCTGAAATCACATTTCAAAATATAATCTCTTTAAGAAATTTAAATTGGGAATATGGCTCTCCAAACTACAGTAATATAGTGATTGTTAACTTTCCTAGTTTGGATAGGATTCAGGGAAATTTGATTTTAAATTATGAATACTCACTAAGGGAATTCAACGCACCTAAACTAAGGGAAATTTCAAATAGGCTAAATGTGGGTTTTAATAATATTGAAAATTTTTTATTGCCAAAATTACAATATGGAGGAAGAAATTATGGGTACATAAGTAATAATGAAAATTTAAATGAACTAGATTTAGATAGTTTGGAAGAAATAGGGAGCAGTTTTGCGATAAATTACAATAATCTTCTTTCTGTTATTAACCTAAATAATTTTTACAAAGGTAGACGGTATGATGGATATCATGGTGGAGATTTAACAATCAACAATAATTCAAATTTGAAAACTATTAATTTAGGGACTGGCTTGGATTTAGAAACTAAAATACAAATTTTCAATAATGAAAAATTAGAAGAAATAAATGTTAATAATATTACAAATGTAGTGTCAGGTGAAATATATATTCACATTAATGAGACATTAAAAAGCGTTAGTTTTAATAGTTTAAAATCTTCAAATGATGTTAAAGATAAAGATTATTGGCATGAACCTTACATTTTAATTAGTAACAATAAATTGTTAGAGGAAATTAATGCGCCAAGTCTAGAAGATTTTTATAAAATAACCATAAATAATAATGACTCTCTTTCTGAAGTAATTTTCCCTGAACTTACAACTGTTCATAAAAACTTAGGTGTTCAAAATAATGGCAGCCTTTCTAAGATTCATATGCCAAAATTAGAGACAACGGGTGATAAAGTCTACAATCAAAATTCTTTTTATTTAAATTCTAATCAAACTCTAAATGACATTAATTTTGAATCATTACTTAAGGTGTATACAAGTCTAACAGTTCAAAACAACCAACAATTAGATTTAAATGACTTCCCTTGTAAGCTCTTTGTGCTAGAGAATGATGGACTTGATTGTACGTTTGGAGATATTAATGTGTCAAATAATTTAGATGATACCTATTGTTTCCAAGACCCTAGTTTGATTCCACCAATTGACATACAAACCGTTGCTGCATTTAATATCAGCTCTGACCAAGCACAAACAGCTACTAACATCACCTCATACACTAAAATGAAATCTAGAGGTATTGTTTGGAGTACATCCGCGAACCCTACAATTGATGATGTTAATGATTTTTCATCTGAAAATGGAAGTCTAAACGGACCATATGATTCTTATATGTATAATCTTCAACCTAACACAACCTATTATTTTAGAGCTTATGGTGAGGATTGTAATGGAGTGTTTTATGGAAATGAGTTAGAGTTTATTACGTTACCATAAATTTAGGGATATGTTTGTAGGGTTGCTTATATTTACAGCAAACATAGCCCCCTATGAACTCATCTCAACTCCTATATGCGCTTGCATTGCAGGCCGTGCCTAATATTGGCGACATCACGGCGAAAAAACTAATTCACCACTGTGGCAGCTCCGAGGCTGTTTTTAAAGAAACCAAAACCAACCTTTCAAAAATAGAAGGGATTGGCACACAGACCATCAAACATCTACATGAAACAAAACATCTTAAAGCGGCCGAAAAAGAGCTTAGTTTTATGGAAAAACACAAGATTCAAGGGCTTTATTTTGAAGATACCCAGTATCCATTTAAATTAAAACACTGTATTGATGGCCCCATTGTATTGTTTCAAAAAGGGAACATTAAATGGGACCATA
>Ga0209197_1000629_pt1:5000-24271 | contig 24271 bp, 13 predicted proteins | sample COGITO_mtgs_1105_4_FD_184802 | JGI IMG/M metagenome (GOLD analysis project Ga0209197, IMG submission 184802) | Pelagic marine microbial communities from North Sea - COGITO_mtgs_110512 (SPAdes) (version 2) | ecosystem: Environmental > Aquatic > Marine > Epipelagic ... | reverse complement strand
CCGGCAATATTATTGTGAAAATAAGAAGTCCTTGCTCCTGCATCCAATCGTTCTGCAGTATTGTAAACGCGGAAATTTAATTCCTCATCCGCTAAAATCTGAAGGTCTGCAGCCGTCTTTTGGAAAGGTTGTTCCATTTTTCGGGCTTTTACAAAATCATCTCCATCTAAATAGCGTTGATTCACAGGAAGCATATCTACTAGAATTAGAACCGCTAATGAGGTAGCGAATCCAAGGGCTTTAAGCTTCTTAGCTTGGAACAAATAAATACTAAGGCCTGTAAGGGCTACAAAAGCCAAAGAGCGTAAAGAATCCGAACGCAACATAGAGGATCGATCCATTTCTAAGGCAGAAACTAAAAAATCGGGGTAATTCGCGTCTGCCCTAGAGGTAAAATCAAAGAGTGCAGGACCTACAAAAGCAAACAAGGCACAAATACCTAGAGAGATTCCTAAGGAATACTTCAATGCTTTTTGGATCTCTTGCTTAACTGATGCTTTCGAAACGAGTTCTTTGACAGCTAGAAAAGCAAGGAAAGGAATGGTCAGTTCAGCAATCACCAATATCATAGAAACGGTACGAAACTTATTGTAACCAGGAACATAATCGAGAAATAAATCCGTTAACCACATCATATTGTGTCCCCAAGCTAGGGCAAAAGACAAAAGCGTACAAGAGAGTAGCCACCACTTTATGCGCCCCTTCACCAAGAAAGCCCCCAATAGAAATAGGAAACAAAGTACAGCACCTACATAAACAGGGCCGGAGGTAAAAGGTTGGTCGCCCCAATAGGTTGGCATTCTTTTGATGATATTTTTCGCATTGGGTACACGATTTCTTTTTAAAACTTGATAGACTTCGGAATCTTTGGAAAGCTCCGAGCCCGAAGCGCCACCCATCAAATTGGGAATCATCAAATTAAAGGTTTCCGTAATTCCGTAGGACCAACTGGTCGCATAATCTTTATTCAGTCCTGAGGTTTTGTTCTCTTGACGCCCGTCAATGGTCAATTCAGATTGGCTACGGGTACTGTATTTACCATACTCATAGGTCGTCCATATTTTCTCAACATTAGCACCTACTGCTAATAGTGCTGCAAAAACCAAAACCAAACCCGTCTTAACAAATTCTGTAACTTTCTTTTCTTTAACGGCATGTACCAACTCAAAAACAGCAAAGATGAGTACCATCATCAACAAATAATAGGTGATTTGAAGATGATTGGCGCGAATCTGCAAGGCTAAAAACAAAGCCGTTAATGCAGCTCCTCGAAGCACCCTACCTCTGTAGGCGAGAAGAATACCTGCTAAAACTGGAGCCATGTAAGCCATTGCATGTGCTTTGGTATTATGTCCGGCTTCAATGATGATAAAAAGATAAGACGTCAAGCCAAATCCTAAAGCACCAGCAACGGCCATAGGGGCTGAAAGCCCCATGCTCAACATCAAAATGTAAAAACCAACGAATGCAATAAGAACAAAAGACGCTTCCTTAGGAAAGTTGAAGGAAATGAGCCTGTCGGCAAAACGCGTTAAATTAGATGGGGTGTGGTGCGAAATTTGATAGGCAGGCATACCGCCAAACATTCTATTGGTCCAAAGAGCCTCTTCGCCCGTTTCAGCTCGATACTCAATCAGTTCCTGAGACATCCCCCTATAATTAACGATGTCACCCTGATAGATCTTTTCACCCTGAAAAAGAGGCTGAAAATAAACAAAGGTAACGAGTAAAAATACGACGAGTGCCGCTACGTGAGGAAGGGCACTTTTTAAATTGAAATTTTGCATGCCCCTAAGATAAAAAAATGAGCAATACTCTTGGCAAATAAAGCGCGAATGCTTAAAATAGAAATTACTCGAAAGAATTTGGTCGCTGGGTCTAGAAAACACACCTTATGATGAAATGAGGATTATAGATTCGACATCGGGGCTATTCTACCTCTTCATAGTCTACATAATCGCCCAAAGACTCGGTATTGATTTTTTCTTTGGATGATTTTTTGGACTTCAAATGAACTTCACCCTCTTTCTTGGGTTTTTCTTGCGGTCCAAAACCACCCCTTTGTTGATGCATCTGATCTTTGAATTTCTCTTGAACCTTCTTGGCGGCATAACGCATCAAAAAAGGTGCAAGTAAGCGAGCAATCATTTTGAAAGCATAGTAGAAAAAAACAATAAAAAGTACGGTCTTTATAAGTCCCACAAGTAAAACAATGTTGGTGAAAGTTCAAATTTACCAAATCCAAAACAAAAAAGTGCCCGCATAGCGAGCACTTTTTAAATGAATTTTAAATTATACAGTACCTTATTTCGATAGGTATAAATTTCTCTCGCTGTATACCTTCTTGAAGAAAGGATCTTGCAAGTCATCAATGAAATAAATACTTTCTCCCGTAGATTTCATTTCAGGACCTAATTCCTTGTTCACATTCGGGAATTTATTGAATGAGAAAACCGGAACTTTTATGGCATATCCTTTCTGGATCGGATTAAAGCTAAACTCTTTAAGTTTAGCACCCAGCATCACCTTGGTGGCATAATTCACATAAGGCTCTTGGTAAGCCTTCGCTATAAATGGCACCGTACGAGAAGCTCTTGGATTGGCTTCAATGACGAAAGCAGTCTCATTTTTAATGGCAAACTGAATGTTAATCAACCCTACTGTTTTCGTAGCAAGTGCTATCTTATGGGTAATCTCCGTCATTTGATTTTTGACATCATCGCTCAAATCAAAAGGTGGCAATACCGAATTGGAATCTCCCGAATGAATCCCACATGGCTCGATATGCTCCATCATACCAATGATGTAGACCTCTTCACCGTCAGAAATGGCATCTACCTCTGCCTCTATGGCTTGATCCAAGTAATGATCTAGAAGAATTCGATTGCCCGGCAGACCTTTCAGCAAGTTGACAACATGGTGCTCCAAATCAGATTCATTGATTACAATTTTCATTCCCTGACCACCTAAGACATAAGAAGGGCGAACGAGAATTGGAAAATTTAGCTCTTTGGCAAGATCGAGTGCTTCATCAGCAGATTCTACCACACCAAATTCAGGATAAGGAATATCGTTGTCAGCAAGTAATTCTGAAAAACGTCCACGATCTTCGGCTAAATCCAATGCCTGATAACTGGTCCCGATAATCTTAACTCCGTACTTATCTAACTTCTCAGCTAGTTTCAATGCAGTTTGCCCACCCAACTGAACTATGACACCCTCAGGTTTCTCCATCTTAATGATGTCGAAGATGTGTTCCCAGAAAACAGGCTCAAAGAATAATTTATCTGCCGTATCAAAATCGGTAGAAACCGTTTCTGGATTGCAGTTAATCATGATGGTTTCATAGCCCATTTCTTTGGCCGCTAAAACCCCATGCACGCAACAGTAATCAAATTCAATACCCTGACCAATACGGTTGGGTCCTGACCCTAACACAATCACTTTCTTACGATCGGAAACCACCACCTCGTTTTCAGTAAATCGTTTTCCGTCGATTTCAATTTCATTTTCAAAAGTAGAATAGTAGTAAGGGGTTTGTGCTTCGAATTCAGCCGCACAAGTATCCACTAATTTATACACACGGTTGATGCCTTGTTCCAAACGTTTGGCATGAACCTCAGACTCCCAACAACGCACCAAGTGTGCAATTTGGCGATCTGCATATCCTTTCATTTTAGACTCAAGTAGTAACGGTCGCGGCAAATCTTGAATGTTGTATTTCTCCATCTCACGCTCCAAAACAATCAGCTCTTCCATTTGACTCAGGAACCAGTGATCAATTTTGGTCATTTCATAGATGGTCTTTTTAGGAATACCCAATCGCATCGCATCATAAATACGGAATACACGATCCCAGCTTGGCGATTTCAAACGCTCTAATATCTGATCCTGATCGGTCCAGTATTTGGCATCTGCACCCAAACCGTTTCGACCAATCTCTAGAGACTGACAAGCCTTTTGTAGAGCTTCCTGGAAAGTACGACCAATGGCCATCACTTCACCTACAGACTTCATCTGCAAACCCAAAGTACTGTCACAGCCATCAAACTTATCGAAATTCCAACGTGGGAATTTCACAATCACGTAATCCAAGGTAGGCTCAAAATACGCCGATGATGTTTTGGTGATTTGGTTGTACAACTCATCCAAAGAATAACCGATGGCCAACTTGGACGCTATTTTTGCAATCGGGTAACCCGTTGCCTTTGAAGCTAAGGCCGAAGATCGAGAAACGCGAGGGTTAATTTCAATGGCTACAATATCTTCATTTTCATCCGGACTAACCGCAAACTGCACATTACATCCACCTGCAAAATCACCGATAGAGCGCATCATCTTGATGGCCATGTCGCGCATGCGCTGGTAAGTGCTATCAGAAAGTGTCATGGCTGGAGCAACTGTAATTGAGTCGCCCGTGTGAACACCCATAGGATCCATATTCTCAATGGAGCAAATGATGATGACATTTCCATTTTTATCTCTCAACAACTCCAACTCATATTCTTTCCAGCCCATTAAGGCCTTATCGATAATCACCTCGTGTATCGGTGAACTGTGAAGTCCATGAGTTAAAGCCTTTTCAAAATCATCTTTATCGTAAACAATCGTTGCTCCTGTACCGCCCAAAGTAAAAGAAGCTCGAATGCATAACGGAAAACCAAATTGCTGTGCCGCTTCTTTCCCCGAAAGGAAAGATTTCGCAATACGCTGAGGCGCCATAGGAATATCAATCGTCTGCATCAAATTTCGGAATTGCTCACGATCTTCGGTAATATTGATCGCATCGATGTTCACACCTATGATGTCTACATCATGCTTTGTCCAAACCCCTTTGTCATCGGTTTCGATACAAAGATTCAAAGCTGTTTGTCCACCCATGGTAGGGAGTACCGCATCAATATCAGGATGCTTGATTAAAATTTCTTCAATCGATTCTACCGTTAAAGGTTTCAAATAAATATTATCGGCAACAACGGAATCCGTCATGATCGTTGCTGGATTTGAATTGATTAAGGTAACTTCAATTCCTTCATCTCTCAGCGAACGTGATGCTTGCGAACCGGAGTAATCAAACTCACAAGCTTGGCCAATCACAATCGGGCCACTACCAATAATTAAAATGTGGTTAATAGAACTTCTTTTGGGCATTTTGTACTTTTTATTCTGGGTTGACTAAGGTAATATTTTCGATTTAGTATGCTCATAAAAAAGGTGTTAACTATTAAAAATAGATAACACCTTAATTTCTTCATCCATAGGACAATTATCGCTTGTGGCGTGGTTCATCGGAAACGGAAAGTTTGTGACGACCTTTCGATCTTCTTCTAGCCAATACTTTTCGACCGTTTACAGATTCCATACGGTCCATAAACCCGTGCTTATTTTTACGCTTTCTATTCGAAGGCTGAAATGTTCTTTTCATAACTCTAGCTTAATGTTCTTGTTCCCAAAGAGGGTGTGCAAATATAAAATCATTTTCTTTGTCTGACAAACAAGAAATAGGTTTTTTTCTGAGAGGAATAACTTACTTTTGCAAGAACAAACTATTATATACATGTTCGGAGGCCGAAATAACAAAAAAGAAAAGATAAAACTCGAGAAAGGGAGCTTCAAAAAGGCACTTAGAATTTTTAAATTTATCAAGCCATACAAGTCCATGTATTTGTTAGGTTTGCTGTTCCTAATCCTATCCAGCTTTGCTTCTTTAATCTTCCCCATGTTCATTGGAGAAATGGTAGACGCCAGTAAAAGCTCTATGAGTCGCATCAATGAAATCGCACTTTATCTGTTCGGACTATTTTCTTTACAAGCCATTTTCTCTTATTTCAGAATTGTCCTCTTTGTTCAAGTTACCGAAAAATTTCTCTCAAAATTGCGTCAAGCGACTTACGATCGACTTATCCGACTGCCCATGACTTTTTTCGGTCAAAGACGCGTGGGCGAACTGAACAGTCGAATTGCTTCTGACATTTCTTTACTACAAGAAACATTTACAACCACAAGTGCTGAATTCCTAAGACAAATTATTATTGTGCTGGGAGGAACTATTTTGTTGGGCTTCACCTCCATCAAACTAGCTGCTTTCATGCTCGCCATATTTCCAATCATTATTGTTGTTGCCGTCATCATCGGTCGCAAACTACGAGCTTACAGCAAAACCGTTCAAGAGCACATTGCCGACTCCAACACCATTGTCGAGGAAACTTTACAGGGCATTAGCAACGTAAAAGCCTTTGCCAATGAAATCTACGAATCGTTACGGTATCAAAAGAAAACGGAAGAAATTGTCATCTACGCCATCAAAGGAGGGAAACTTCGCGCCACCTTTGCCTCATTCATCATACTGGGTATTTTTGGAGCCATAGCCGCCGTTATTTGGTACGGTGCACGACTGATTCATCAAGGCGATATGAGTATGGGCGACCTGACCTCCTTCCTCATGCTCACCATATTCATTGGCGCCAGCATTGGGAGTATTGCTGACTTGTATGCACAAATCCAAAAAGCCATTGGTGCCACCGAAAAATTGATGGAGATTTTGGACGAAACGCCTGAAGAACATACCCAGGGGGAGCTAAAACATCGAATTCAAGGAAACATCGAATTCAAAAATCTATCCTTCCACTACCCCAACCGAGTGGATGTGGAAGTACTCAAAGACATCAACCTAAACATCCGAAAAGGACAACAGGTAGCCCTGGTAGGCGCTTCGGGAGCGGGTAAATCCACCATCACCCAGTTACTGATGCGCTTTTACCAAAATCATACGGGTGAACTTCAGATCGATGGCAAAGACATCACACAGCTTCCGCTCACTGATTTGAGAAAGCAAATCGCCATTGTACCTCAAGACATCTTGTTGTTTGGTGGAAGCATTAAAGAAAACATTGCCTACGGAAAGCCGGAGGCCAGCGAAGAAGAAATTCAAAAAGCCGCAGAACAGGCCAATGCGCATGAATTCATCAGTGAATTCCCTGAGGCTTATGACACTTTGGTAGGGGATCGTGGGATTCAACTTTCGGGCGGACAAAGACAGCGCATAGCGATTGCACGAGCCCTCTTGAAAAATCCGAAAATCTTAATCTTGGATGAGGCCACCTCAGCTCTCGATTCTGAGTCTGAGCAACTGGTTCAGGAAGCCTTAGACAAGCTCATGGCCGGCAGAACCTCTTTAGTGATTGCCCACCGCTTGGCGACGGTGCGTAAAGCGGATCACATCTTTGTCCTAGAAAAAGGGCAAATCGTTGAATCCGGAACCCACGAGGAACTATCTAATCTAGAACAAGGAACCTACAAAAAACTCAGCGAGCTACAGTTTCAAGGGTGATTTTAAACTTCTTTAAAGCAAAAAAACTGTACATCAACCCTTTACCGGAACGTGCACGATTTTTTTGGTCTCGAAAAAAGACTCTTCAAAATAGTCGGAAAGATTTACCAGCGTCTTACGCTTGCCCCAAGAAGCAAGCTCTTGATTTAAATCGCCACCCTTAAGAGCAATGATTCCATTTTCAAGTACATGTCGTTGTTCTGTGGCGTATTTTTTACGCGTCCATTTCACCAAATCAGTCATCGGTGCTACCGCACGAGTAATCACAAAATCAAAACGGTCTTTTACTTTTTCAGCACGCATGTGGTAGGCTTGAACATTCGTCAAACCCAAAGCTTCAGTAACTTCCTGTACTACTTTGATTTTTTTTCCGATGGAATCAATCATCGTAAAAGAAACTTCTGGGAATAAAATAGCCAGAGGGATACCCGGAAAACCTCCCCCACAACCCAAATCCATCAATTGAGTCCCGGGTTTAAAATCCATGAATTTTGCAATGGACAACGAATGCAGCACATGTCGCTCATACAATTGCTCAATATCTTTTCGAGAAATGACATTGATTTGTGCATTCCATTCCTCATAAAGCGGTTTAAGTTCTTTCAATTGGGCTGTTTGAAGTTCCGTAAGATTCGGGAAGTATTTTTCTATAATCTGCAAATCAGTAGTCATTTTCATTGGATTTCAAGATGTCCATCAAAAGGTCTCGAGCGCGAAACAACTTGGCTTTAACCGAGCCTATAGGCATGTTTAATTTTCCAGCAATTTCTGCATACGAAAGCTCATCCAGATAACGCAAGATGATCAATTCTCGGTAATGCGGCTTTAAACGATGTACCATGCGACTAATTTCTTTGTTCTTCTGTTTTCGAATCAGATTTCCCTCCGGGTCAAGTCCTGCATCAGCAATATTCAATACAGGGCGTTCATCATCTGATCTATCTCGATCAATAGACAGTGTTTTCTGCTCCTTCTTTCGAAAAAAATCAATGAGGGTGTTGCTAGCAATCGTCAGCAACCAAGTGCTGAATGCAAAAGAAGTATTGTAAGACGCCAACTTGTCAAAAGCCTTGCTAAAGGTTGCAATGGCAAGATCTTCAACATCTTCTCTGCCGGAAAGTTTTAGAGATAAAAACCGTTCGACTTGCTCCCAATACAGACTCATCAAATCAGCGTAAGCTTTTTGACTTCCTGCCAGTGCTTCTTCCACGAGTAAGGTGTCGCGTTCTTTATGATTTTTCTTTGGCGCCAATTATTTTTTTTGGTTGAGATACAGCCCTAAAAAAAGCTGGGTTTGATGGTAAAAGTACAATTTATCAGACAATCTCTACCTAAATCCTTAGTTTAGATGCATAGATGAACATTTCAATTATCTTTGTCCAAATTTTCCATCCATGAAGTTTAGCCTAGAAAAAACCGATCCGCTCTCCCAGGCCCGAGCCGGACTTATAGAAACCGATCACGGAAGCATAGAAACGCCTATATTTATGCCTGTTGGAACGGCTTCTACCGTAAAGGGGGTCCACCAGCACGAATTGGAAAATGACATCAAAGCACAAATCATACTGGGAAACACCTACCACTTGTACTTGCGCCCTAAAATGGACGTTTTAGAGGCTGCCGGTGGTCTTCACAATTTTATGAATTGGAAAAAGCCCATTTTAACTGATAGTGGTGGTTTTCAGGTCTACTCGCTTTCGGGACGCAGGAAAATTACCGAAGAGGGCGTAAAATTTAAATCACACATCGACGGCTCGTACCATTTCTTTACGCCAGAATATGCCATGGACATTCAAAGAACCATTGGTGCAGATATCATCATGGCTTTTGACGAATGTACGCCCTACCCTTGCGACTATCACTACGCAAAGCGCTCTATGAAAATGACGCATCGCTGGCTGAAAAGATGCTGTGATCATTTCGACAACACGCCCAACAAATACGGGTACAATCAAACCCTGTTCCCCATCATACAAGGAAGTACCTACAAAGACTTGAGGGAACAATCGGCTGAAGCCATAGCTTCATTCGAACGAGAAGGGAATGCCATTGGCGGCTTGTCTGTGGGCGAGCCCGCGGAAGAGATGTACGCCATGACCGAGGTGGTTACTGCTGTACTACCCAAAGACAAACCTCGTTATTTGATGGGTGTAGGAACACCCGCCAACATCCTGGAGAACATTGCCCTTGGTATTGACATGTTTGACTGTGTGATGCCCACGCGTAATGCGAGAAATGGGATGCTATTTACCAGTGAAGGTACCATCAACATTAAAAATAAAAAATGGGAAAAAGATTTCTCAGCCATCGACCCTAACGGAGCCTCTTTTGTAGACAGCAGTTATTCGAAAGCCTATTTGCGCCATCTGTTTATATCCAAAGAACTTTTAGGCAAGCAGATCGCCTCACTTCACAATTTAGGTTTTTATATTTGGCTGGTGAAAGAAGCCCGGAGAAGAATCCTTGACGGCAGCTTTTACGACTGGAAAGAACAAATGGTGAAAAAACTAAGTCTTCGCTTGTAATTTGAAAAAACTCGATCGATACATATTGAAACAGTTCCTCGGAACCTTTGCTTTTACTCTGATACTCATTTTATTGATTTCGGTGGTTTTTGATGTGTCTGAAAAAATCGATGACTTTTACAAACGTTCGGCACCCTTGGATGAGATTCTTAAGGATTACTACCTCAATTTCGTTATTCACTACGGACTCTTGTTTAGCGCTCTATTTACCTTTATAGCTGTTATTGTAAGCACTTCCAAACTCGCTAACAATACTGAAATCATTGCCATGCTCAATTGTGGCATGAGTTTAAAAAGACTTTTAAAGCCTTTTTTCATCGGAGCCGCCATTATTTCTTGCTTAGCTTTTTATTTAAACAACTGGGTACTACCTGAAACCAATCAGTTGCGGTTGGACTTCGAGCAAGAATACATTCGCAATAAAAAGAAGGAACGCCACAAAAACATTCATCGGCAAGTTCGTCCTGATGAATACCTATTTCTGGAGAGTTACAACACCAAAAAACAAAAAGGATTTCGTTTTACCTACGAGATTTTCGAAAACGACCAACTCGTTTCTAAATTCAAATCTGACTTCTTGACCTGGGACAGCCTGGAAGGAAAATGGTTGGCAGAAAGCTACAATTTCCGGGAATTAGAAGAGCAGGGTGAGCGCATTACACGTGGTGCAAAAATCCACAAAGATTTTGGGTTTTTTCCCAACGAATTGGTGTATCAAAAAAACAGCACCCACTTGATGATTCTTCCCGAACTTTTGAATTTTATTGAAAAAGAAAAAATTCGAGGTGCTGAAAACATTCATTATTACCTCTTAGACTTATACCAAAGATACACCACACCACTGACAACATTCATTTTAACTCTGATAGGATTTTGTGTGGCCATCCACAAAAAACGAGGAGGTGTAGGTGTGAATTTGGTCTATGGATTTATATTGGCGACCCTGCTGATTCTTTTTCAAAAAGTATCCATGACCTTTACAACAAACAGCGATTTAAACCCTTTCATAGCGGTCCTGCTACCCAACATCATTTTTGGATGTTATGCGTATTACATGTTCCGAAAAGCAGAAGGCTAAAGCTGCGTTTGCCAAACGAAATAATCAGACGGCCAATCTGTTTTTGGAATAGCCTCAGAGAAGACACCAAACAAAGTTGACCCACTCCCACTCATGGCTGCATAATCAGCTCCAATCGAATAAATTTTTTCCTTGATGTTTTTCAGTTCTGGGTGATTGGGGAATACTGAACGCTCAAAATCATTCATCAAATTTATTTTCCACGTAGAAAGATCTTTTTCAATCCAAACTTTACAAGAAGCTTGTTCTCGAGGTAAAACATTTGCAAAAGCCTCAGCGGTAGAGATGTGTATCTTAGGGTAGACAATCAGTAAATGCTTACCCTTTAAATTTAAATCAATCGCACGCAGCAGCTCTCCTCTACCTTCTGCATACTGAGGGCATTCCTCAACAAACAAAGGACAATCGCTCCCCAACATTAAAGCCTTTTCTTTCAAGGCGTCATTCGTCAAGCCCAATTTGAATAATTGGTTCAGTAGTTTTAGGGTAGAGGTCGCGTCTGAGGACCCACCTCCCAAACCAGCACCCATGGGAATGATTTTATGCAGATAAATACGCACCGCAGGTAACTTAAACTGCTCATGCAAGAGCATGTAGGCCTTTTCACAAAGATTTTCTCCAGTCCCAGGGATCGGCAAACCTGTGGATGTGAAAATGCATGTACCTGATTTTTGATCTTTTTCCTCAATAATTTCAAGCACATCATTTAGTGGAAACGGATAAAACACCGTTTGCAGATTGTGAAAACCATCGGAGCGCTTTGCCGTGATTTGCAATCCTATATTGAGCTTGGATGATGGAAAGAGGATCATGGAATGAATTATTTAAAACAAAAGTAAGAATTGTAGGGCTTTTTTGTGGGTCAAAAAATGAAATATTGTAATTTGCAAGCCTAATTTTAGACTATGGAACGATTAGATTTTGAAAAACCCATCGTTGAGCTGGAAGAACAACTAAAAAAAGCCTTTAAGCTCGGTGAAGAAACAGATGCAGACGTCACTAAGACGGTTAAAGACATCGAAAATAAACTCAAAAAACTTCGTAAAAAAATTTACGGAAATCTGACTGCGTGGCAACGCGTTCAAATTTCAAGACACCCAAACAGACCTTACACACTAGATTATATAGAAGCTATAACTAAAGGTGACTTCATGGAACTTCATGGCGATCGAACGGTAAAAGACGATAAAGCTATGGTTGGAGGCTGGGGAACCATCGACAAACAACCGGTCATGCTCATTGGGCAGCAAAAAGGTAAAAACACCAAACTGCGTCAGTATCGAAATTTTGGAATGGCCAACCCTGAGGGCTATAGAAAGGCTTTGAGGCTTATGAAAATGGCGGAAAAGTTCAATCGCCCTATCGTAACCATTATTGACACGCCTGGTGCCTACCCTGGTTTGGAAGCCGAAGAACGTGGTCAAGGAGAAGCCATTGCCAGAAACCTCCTGGAAATGTGTCAACTCAAAGTCCCTGTAATATGTATTATTATTGGTGAAGGGGCCTCTGGAGGTGCATTAGGTATTGGTATTGGCGACAAGGTCTTCATGTTAGAAAACACCTGGTACTCCGTTATATCGCCAGAATCATGCTCATCCATCCTATGGCGTTCTTGGGATTACAAGCAACAAGCTGCCGAAGCACTTAAGCTTACATCTGAAGACATGCTCGCTAACAAACTCATTGACCAAGTCATTCAAGAACCTGAGGGAGGTGCACATTATGATCCCAATGAAGTTTATGATCGAGTACGAGACGTTATCAAAAATGAAATTGAATTGCTTTCAAAACAAAATGCGAAGGAACGAATCGAAAAAAGAATCGATAAGTTCTGTCAAATGGGAGTGATAAAGGAATAGCTTCAAAAAGTAATTATTTACTTCATCCAAACCTCTATTACATATACCTCAAAGAGGGTAAATCAGCAATTGTTTTTATTCCATTGATTCTTGAAAATTCAAAACAAATTATGAACAGCTGATTTACCTAACTGAAAAGGTGTTAAATTTGATCTGTATCTTTTATTCGTAAAAACACCATGGCCCAAACCAAATCCAACGCATCAAAAAGTTCATACCCAAAAAAAGGGAACGTCATTGGATTGCAACAAGGAAAACTACCACCCCAAGCAGTAGAGCTTGAGGAGGCTGTATTGGGCGCTTTGATGATTGATAAAAATGCTTTGAATGAAGTCATTGATATTCTTGAGGCAGAATGTTTTTACAAAGACGCACACCAAGAAATTTATAAGGCAATTAAAACTCTTTTTACGGAGTCTCAGCCAATTGACATGCTTACCGTATCTAGCTTGTTGAAAAAAAATGGAAAGTTGGAAGTCTGTGGTGGTGATTTTGGAATCGCAAACCTAACACAAAAGGTAGCTTCATCGGCACACATTGAATTCCATGCTCGTATCATTGTCCAAAAGCACATTCAACGATCACTGATTCGAGTGTCTAGTGAAATCATTCACGATGCTTATGATGAAAGTAGTGATGTGCTTGATTTATTAGATAAAGCCGAAGCAAAGTTGTTCGAAATAGCCAATGGGAATATCAAAAAAAATTACGACTCTGCTCAATCGCTTGTCAAAGAGGCCATAGAACGAATTGAATTCATTTCCAAACAAGAGGGCTTAAGTGGTGTTGCTTCAGGCTTCACGAAGCTTGATCGGGTAACCTCCGGCTGGCAGCCTTCAGATTTAGTTATACTGGCGGCACGACCGGGTATGGGTAAAACCGCTTTTGTACTCTCAATGGCACGAAACATAGCCGTTGAATCAAATGCTGGCGTAGCTGTATTCTCTCTGGAGATGTCATCTGTTCAGCTCATCACGCGTCTGATTTCATCTGAAACAGGCCTTTCATCTGAAAAACTTCGAAGAGGAAAACTCGAAGACTATGAATGGCAACAATTGCATGCCAAAATCAAGAGTCTGGAAAAAGCGCCTTTGTTCATCGATGATACACCTGCTCTATCTGTATTTGACTTGAGAGCTAAATGCAGACGACTGGTAGCACAGCACAACGTCAAAGTAATCGTTATTGATTATTTGCAGCTGATGACTGCTGGTGGCGATGCAAAAGGAAATAGAGAACAAGAAATTTCAACCATATCAAGGTCTTTAAAGAGTATTGCCAAAGAATTAAACGTTCCCGTTATTGCTCTTTCCCAATTAAGTCGGGCGGTAGAAACTCGTGGTGGCAGTAAACGCCCCCTACTTTCTGACCTTCGTGAATCCGGAGCTATTGAACAAGATGCAGATATTGTAAGCTTTATTTTCAGACCTGAATACTATGGCTTAACAGAATGGGATGATGAAGATGGTACACCTTGTGAAGGCCAAGCTGAATTCATCATTGCCAAACACCGTAACGGTGGATTAGAAAATATACGATTGAAATTTACAGGACATCTAGCTCAGTTCTCAAATTTAGAAACCGATGAAGGTTATGAAACCGAATTTACTTCTAAAATGAATACAGAAGATGCTTTTGGTGAACCCAACGATGATATGTATGATGATTCGCCTTTCTAATACGCTGCTCCTATTTTTACTGAGCACGCTATCACTTCAAGCAACTCACATTCTCATTCCCATGGATGAGAACGCACAAAAAGATCACTTGAAAGCTTACGGCATTGCTTTTTGGACGCTGGAAAATGATTTGAGTGTCGATTGGCTTCTAAACTATAGAGGTGGAAGTTTTCTTATAGAAAACGATCCCCAAATAGAAAAAGAATGCATCGTCAGAGGCGTTACTTACGAAGTAATCACAGATGCTTACAAAGAAGAATTAAAAACACAATTAGCTCACCCCGAGAGCAATACGGATGTTATTAAGCTTGAGAAAGCCCCAAAAGTAGCTGTATATTCTCCCGAAGGGAACTTACCTTGGGACGATGCCGTAACCCTGGTCTTGACTTATGCAGAAATTCCTTACGACATTATATATGACAAGGAAATACTATCCGACATGCTTCCTCTTTACGATTGGATTCATCTACACCATGAAGATTTTACCGGGCAATATGGTAAATTTTATGCTTCATTTAAAAATGCGCCTTGGTATGTGGAGCAAAAGAGAAACTTTGAATCTGATGCCCAAAATCTTGGCTATACCAAGGTTTCTAATCAAAAGCTTGATGTAGCACTCAAAATCAAAGAGTTCCTAGCGGGTGGTGGATTTTTATTTGCCATGTGTTCTGCAACAGATAGTTATGACATTGCTTTGGCTGCTGAAGGAGTGGATATCTGTGGACACATGTTCGACGGGGACCCTATAAATAATTCGGCGCAAGACTTACTCAATTTTGATAACAGTATTGCTTTCAAGGATTTTCAAATCATTAAAAATCCAAATATTTACGAATTTTCTGACATTGATGTAACGCGGAACAGAAAAGTGAGTAAGAGCGAAGATTTTTTCACTCTGTTTGAGTTCTCCGCCAAATGGGATCCTGTACCCACCATGCTGTGTCAAAACCATACACAAATCATCAAAGGCTTTATGGGTCAGACAACAGCCTACCAAAAACGTCTGATTAAATCCGATGTTTTAATCATGGGAGAAAATACTCGCGCTCAGGAAGCAAAATACATTCACGGAAAGCTGGGTAAAGGGATGTGGACTTTTTACGGAGGCCACGATCCGGAAGACTATCAACACCGAGTGGGCGACCCTCCAACAGAGTTACAACTCCATCCCAATTCGGCAGGCTACCGGCTCATCTTAAACAACATTCTTTTTCCAGCTGCGAAAAAGAAAAAGCAAAAGACCTGAATAAACTTGCTGTTTTTGAATGTCTTACTGAATTATCTGAGGAGTGTTACCGAACCTTGCTCAGAAAAAACAACGACATCAGCATTCTTTGTCATGACAACTTTATAAACATAAACGCCTTCTGCTGCGGGCTTTCCTTTGTAGGTTCCATCCCATTGCTTGAGCACGTTAGATGAGCTGAAAACCAATTTACCATAGCCATCATACACAAAAAATTCATACTTCTTAGTTCCCGTAACAATTGGTCTGAAAGCGTCGTTTACGTCATCCCCATTTGGCGTGAAAGCGTTGGGAGCATAAAAAAAGTAACTCGGTTCTAAAGTTATGTATTCAGAATATTCTTTGTAGCATCCCGCAGAAGCAGTCGTTACTTTTAGATTGACTTCATAAGACCCCGAAGTATTAAACGTAACGGGGTTGATGGAGTCACCAACAAGTACAGAGGTTGTGTTTTTACCTTCAACGACAACAGGATATTGATTTGCGATGTAAAAGGTATTTACAGAATCGTATGCTGTATTCTTAAAAAACCACTCATGTGTCAACCCTTCTTTAATTGGAGTAAGATTGTTAAATTCAAGTTTTATAGCTGAATCTGGTACAGACAAAAACTCATACTGCGGTATTGGTGCTTCATCCAAATAGATACTGTTTGTCCTCACGAGTGGGGTAGATTTACACACATCAGAGATGGTAACGATGTAATCACCAGCAGTGGCATTTAAACATTCGTTGTTAGATAGGGTGGTATTATTGTTAGCTTGCTTCCAATCGTATGTGTAAGAATTCCCTTCACCACCGGCAATATCGGAGACGCACAAATCAACCTTAGTATCTTTTTCACAGATATAAGCCGAATCTAGGCTTGCTTCGATCTCTGGATAGATAGGAACTTCAACATTAACTGATTTACTTACGAATTGTGTACCACAAATATCGGTGGCTGTAACTTTGTAATCTGTGGTCTGCAATGGATTCACAGGTTGAACGCGGTCCGTACCAATTTGATCCCATTCATAAGCATAAGGATGATAGGTAATGAATGGGGATCTCATGTATTGAGCCACACCACCTGAAACGCTTGCATCAATGGTTACTTCTTCTCCAGAACATTTAACAGAGGTATCTGTGCTTACTGTTAAATTCAGTTTAGGTTGGTCTTTAACCGTAAATTCCAAAGTTTTTTCATTGGTTTTAAATACGCCAGGAACTACAACTTCGCCTAAGTTAAATACTATGGACTCGGAAGACTCAAGGACACCATCATGTATGGGCTTAATAAGTACGGTTAGGTCACGAGCAGAGGCATTCATGGTCAATTCAGAGCCTGTTGCTGAGGTTAAAGAAACGCCGTCGTTGTATTCGAGAGTATAATCAATATTTAATTTAGCAGTTCCTGAAAGGGTAACTGGTATATCTATCGGATATGAAAGGCTTAGTGCAAGAGGTCTGAAAATCTTAACCGTAATATCTGTACAACCTTCAAATACAGTCGAATAATTAGACGTGTTTTGAAGAAACTCATTGGTATGAACTGAAGTAACCGTTAAGTCATACATGTCGTCCTGAGCGTAACTGGATGATATTGTAAAAAAGAAAGTTAATATGTATAATAGCTTTCTCATGAGTGTTTAAATATTTAGGTTTTGCAACAAGAAAACAAACATAAGGATTTTCGATGTTTTTTTGAGAGAATACGAGGTTTTTCTAGAGCGAAATTGCACATCAGGAGGAATAAATATTGAATGAAGCAGGATATCTAACCTAAATAAATAGTTTCCGAACATCCAAGACTGATAAAACACATAAAATGATAAACATTCAAATATTAGAACCGTCAAAGTATAGGACAAAAAAAAAGCCTTTTTACATTGCTGTAAAAAGGCTTTAAAAGGGCGGCGACATACTCTCCCGATGTTACTCAGTACCATCTGCGCGGATAGGCTTAACTTCTCTGTTCGGAATGGGAAGAGGTGATCCCTATCGCTATAACCACCATAGATCACTTGTGCTTATGAGCCGAGGCTCTGCACAATGCTTTAAAATATTAAAAGAGGAAAATACACAATAGTTGAAAAAATTTAGTTGAGGAAGTTTACGGGTAATTAGTATCACTCGGCTTTGATGTTACCACCTTTACACCTGTGACCTATCAACGTAGTCGTCTCCTACGACCCTTAAAAGAAATCTTATCTTGAAGTGAGTTTCGCGCTTATATGCTTTCAGCGCTTATCTCGTCCCGACGTAGCTACCCTGCGATGCAACTGGCGTCACAACAGGTACACTAGAGGTCAGTCCGCCTCGGTCCTCTCGTACTAGAGGCAGGTCTTCTCAAATTTCTAACGCCCACTACAGATAGGGACCGAACTGTCTCGCGACGTTCTGAACCCAGCTCGCGTGCCACTTTAATGGGCGAACAGCCCAACCCTTGGGACCTTCTCCAGCCCCAGGATGTGACGAGCCGACATCGAGGTGCCAAACCCCCCCGTCGATGTGAGCTCTTGGGGGAGATCAGCCTGTTATCCCCGGAGTACCTTTTATCCTTTGAGCGATGGCCCTTCCATGCGGAACCACCGGATCACTATGCCCGACTTTCGTCTCTGCTCGACTTGTAAGTCTCACAGTCAAGCACCCTTATGCCATTGCACTCTACGCACGGTTACCAAACGTGCTGAGGGTACCTTTGGAAGCCTCCGTTACTCTTTTGGAGGCGACCACCCCAGTCAAACTACCCACCAAGCACTGTCCCCCTTGCGGGGTTAGGCTTCAGATAAATAAAGGGTGGTATTTCAAGGACGACTCCACAACCCCTAGCGAGGCCGCTTCGATGTCTCCCACCTATCCTACACATCATTTATCCAAAGTCAATACTAAGCTGTAGTGAAGGTTCACGGGGTCTTTCCGTCCCGTAGCGGGTAATCGGCATCTTCACCGATACTACAATTTCACCGAACTCGTGGCTGAGACAGTGCCCAGATCGTTGCACCATTCGTGCAGGTCGGAACTTACCCGACAAGGAATTTCGCTACCTTAGGACCGTTATAGTTACGGCCGCCGTTTACCGGGGCTTCAATTCAGAGCTTCTACCGAAGTATAACCCCTCCTCTTAACCTTCCGGCACCGGGCAGGTGTCAGACCCTATACATCATCTTTCAATTTAGCAGAGTCCTGTGTTTTTGTTAAACAGTCGCCTGGGCCTATTCACTGCGGCCATCCGAAGATGGCGCCTCTTCTCCCGAAGTTACGAGGCGATTTTGCCTAGTTCCTTAGCCACGAATCATTCGAGCACCTTAGTATTCTCTACTTGACTACCTGTGTCGGTTTACGGTACGGGCAGCTATTACCTAGTGCTTAGAAGTTTTTCTTGGAAGTCTGATTAGGCACACTATCCACTCATCCGAAGACTTGTGGTACTATCAAAGTTCAGCTAGTCCTAGCTCTTAACCTGGACCAATACCTACCTCCTTCAACGCACTATTCCGTCAGTGCGCGGTGCTTTCACTACTTCGTCACTCCATCGCAGTAATAGCCGGTACGGGAATATTAACCCGTTG
>Ga0209197_1000627_pt1 | contig 24298 bp, 19 predicted proteins | sample COGITO_mtgs_1105_4_FD_184802 | JGI IMG/M metagenome (GOLD analysis project Ga0209197, IMG submission 184802) | Pelagic marine microbial communities from North Sea - COGITO_mtgs_110512 (SPAdes) (version 2) | ecosystem: Environmental > Aquatic > Marine > Epipelagic ... | reverse complement strand
GATTTAATAACTATGGACAATATTTATATAGAATATAATTTTACATTTTCACCAAAAGAGCCAATTTCTGAAATTCTAATAGCAGAATTAGGGAATGTGGGTTTTGAAAGTTTTGTAGAAACTGAAAATGGTGTAACGGCTTATATTCAGAAAACAGATTGGAATGCAGAGATTTTGGCAGATATTTTTGTGTTAAATTCAGATGAATTCTCAATTGAATACAATCTAAATGAAGTTCCTCAAACAAATTGGAATGCAGAGTGGGAAAAGAATTTCGAGCCAATTCAGGTAGATGATTTGGTAAGCATACGTGCACCATTTCATGAAAACCCTAATTTAAAATATGATATTGTAATAGAGCCAAAAATGAGTTTTGGCACCGGGCATCATGAAACTACACACATGATGGTGCAGCATTTATTGCAGTTAGATTTAGAAAATAAAAAAGTATTAGATATGGGTTGCGGAACCGGAATTTTAGCAATTTTTGCTGAAATGAAAGGTGCAAAACCTTTAGACGCTATAGATATTGATAATTGGTGTTATGAGAATTCTGTAGAGAATGTTACACGTAATAATTGTGATAATATTTCTGTATATGAAGGAGATGCAACACTTTTAGTAGATAAAAAGTATGATGTTATTATCGCTAATATTAATAGGAATATACTTTTAATGGACATGAAAGTGTATACAAACTGTTTACAAGAAGGTGGTATCTTATTGTTAAGTGGTTTTTATAAACAAGACATTCCAGTAATCGATGCTGAAGTAATTAAATATGGCTTAAAGTTGGAGAAATTTATTCAAAGAAATAATTGGGTTGCCTTAAAATACAATAATTAAAAAGTATTTTTTATTTTTATACCATGAGCACAAAAGAAAAAATTCAAGAAGAAGTAGATGTTCTAGAAAAAGAAGTTTTTCAGCATGAGATTGTTTTACACAATGATGATGTAAATACCTTCGATCATGTAATTAATTCTTTAATAGATGTTTGTGAGCATACGCTAGAGCAAGCAGAGCAATGTGCAACTTTAGTGCATTATAAAGGGAAATGTACCGTAAAGTCTGGCGAGTTTAAAGATTTAGAACCAAGATGCTCTAAGTTATTACAATTGGGTTTATCTGCAGAATTAATATAACGTATGGAAAACGTATTTAAGTATTTCGAGTTTTCAAATTTCTTTAAAGATACATCTGATAGTTTTTCAGGAAATGAAATTTGTTTTACAGTCTTAAATGAAACGCATTTTTTAATTTTTGAAAAAATAAATGAAACCTATAACCTATATGTTTCTAAATACAATAACAAAGCAGAGGTGGGCGTAAAACCTGCTCTTATCTTAGAGTTATTAATAGAGAATTACGATAAAAGTCTTCCAGAGCACCGCATTGCTATTCGACAATATTTAGGTTAACTCGTTTTTTAAGTAGGCGAGAACCAAGCAATTAATTATACACGGTGTTACTAAAAGTGCTTTTCATTCAGACAAAAATTTCAAAATATTGTTTACCGATTATTTTTAATTTTGTGTTTAAGTCTACATTTAATTTGAAATACAAACTTCTTCAAATTCATATTTTCATAATTATAATTTTGTAATACCTATTTTTAAGAAAGGGGCATTCAAACCTAAAGGAACATTTGCATCAAGTATGTATTTTATATTAATCGTATTATCTGCTGCTAAAACATACATGAGTGCTCCTGTAATTCCAATTCCCCTCTCATCTATAATATTTGGTATACTAGCATAACCTTGAGATAAATAACCTGCTTCATTACCGTTCATCAATATTGCAAGTTCATATTTTGTATCTCCTGCTGGCATGTTATTAACTGATAATTCAGCTGATATTAGATAGTTTCCAGCCTTTAAAATTTTAATTTGGACTCCCACCGGATCAGTGGCAGGGTAATCAGTTACTGTATAATACGTGCCGTTATTAATTGTTACTGTGTCTGATGCAAAAAAAGGTAAAACCAAAGGGCCTGTATTTGTGGCAAGAGTTTTGTCTATATTATTTAAAATTAAGGTTTTACTTTCAATCTCTATACTTTTCCAATTCTTTCCATCATATATTTTAGTTATCAAATTATTTTTGTCAAACCAAACATCGTTTTCTAACGGATTTGCAGGTGCAGAATATTGTGTTTTACTGTTTAATTACTTTGTATGTTTTTGAATGGCCTGAAACTGTAATTATTTCTACCAAATACAAGCCACTTTCTTGATCTAATGTTAGGTTCAATTCACCGAATGAAGAGAACTCTTTAAAGCTGATTTTTTGTCCTGTTAGATTGTAAACATTTACAGAAGAAACTTGAGTATTTCCTGAAATAATATGAATTTTATTAGTTGTAGGGTTTGGGTATAATGAAACTTCAGAAAATTCATATTCAGCTAGTGACATTGTCTCGGAACCATAATAATACAATTTACCAACAGATGCAAAAAATAGATTATTATTTACAACTGTGAAATTACGTGGACTTAGACCTTGCTCAATAATAGTTGTTCCAGCGTCTGTACCATTTGTTGAACCAAAGAAATACCCATAATCATTTGAATATCCGTTAAAAAACATTTTATTATTAAAAACTACAATATCACTAACCTTATGGTTAACAGCAACTATTGTTCCTTGTTCTGAACCATCTGTTTTCCATAATTTCCCACCCTCTTCGTTTGTTGCACTAAAATACAGTTCATTATTATACACCACCGCGTCCTTTAGACCATAGACACCACGTAGCGTTCCTGGGTTTATATCTTTAAGCATTATAGTACCATTTTCTGTACCGTTTGTTTTCCATAACTCAAAACCATTAACCCCATCATTTGTATTAAAGTAAACTTCATTGTTAAATGATACGAATCTATCTACAGAACTAAAACCACCATTTGGATTTATTATTTTAACTACAGTTGTACCTGCTTCTGTGCCATCACTCTTCCATAGCTCTCTGCGAAGGGTAGCGCCACTATTTCCTGTAAAATACATATTATCGCCTGCTACTAATATATTTTGAGGTGCAAGTTGCACACTTGGAGAGCCTCTTGTTATGGTTACTGTTCCATTTGTAGTTCCATCACTTTCCCATAAATACCCATCAGATGAAAAGAACATCTTGTTTTTAAAAATAGTCACAAAATTATTATGATTATTAGTGCCAGAGACTAAGGTTTTAATTACTTTAACTCCACCGTTACTCCCATCTATTTCATACAAGCTTTCACTTCCATTATAAACCTCAGCAAAAAAATAAAGTTTATTATTATAAACGATTAGATTTTTTACTTCAGAACTTTCAATACCAGGAGTAATATCAATTACCATAGTTGTTCCTTCAGTAGAACCGTCTGTTTTCCAAAGTTCATAACCGTGCACACCATCCTGTGCAACAAAATAAAGTTCATTATTGAAAACGATACTATTATTCCATTTATTACCGGTAAGGTTACTAGAGCCAATGTCTTGGGTAATTGAGCTGAAAGACCCTATTGATGATTGTATTCCAGGGTTTATATCTTTAAGAATCACGGTGCCTTCAGGAGTTCCATTGCTTTTCCATAATTCTTGTCCTGTAGCACCATTACCTCTGCCTGGCACGAAAATTTCATCATTCAATGAGATGAAATCATGATTAGACCCAAACAAACCATTATTATTCTCAGGTTCAAAATCTTTCACAAGTTGTACCTGAGAATAACTAATCGTAGCGAAGAATAAACAAGTGATAATTAATAGTTTTTTTTTCATGTTTGTTAATTTGATTATTTAGTTAATATTTTCCAACGTTTAGTATATGAAAAGTAGCGCTTAAAATAAGCACTAACTTTTCGGATTATACACAAGCCGAATTTTTAAATTTTACTAATTATTTTATTTTGGGGAATTTGTCAAATTTAAAAATTTGGCGACTTTCCAAAAATGCACAAACCTTTGTGTTGGCAACGACTTGCGCTATTTTTTATATACATTGTTAGCCACTGGCTTTTATTTTCCGAAAAACTTGCCAGCCATATCATTCGGCATTGTTGGTCCAGAATCATCTTTTAATAAACCTGTGTCTGCTCTACTAAATAAGGATTGAAGTATTAAATTTCTATCTTTTTCATCTACTGCTTTATCTTTAATTAGCGCTAAATAAAAATAAGTTAACTGTTCTCTTTCTTCTGAATCACGAGCTAAATGAAAAGAACTAAATGCAACCTTATGAAGCGCTCTTATACCGTAAGCTAAGAAAGATATAAAAGTTACATAAATGATTGACCATTTTATAGCTTGTGCGTTCCCTTCAATAAAACTTAAAAGCATCCCTTCTGGTGTGAGCCATAATAGCAGATATAATGTTATACAAGCGAAAACCACAAGAACTATTAACCATTTCATTGCTTTCCAACCTTCTTTTTTTAAGGTTACAGCTCTAGTTTTCCAATATTCAGCAGGTTTTTTTAGTCTTAGTTGTTCTTCGTATATATTTTCTAGGTTTGCAATTTTATTTTTTGCACCTACATTTTCTTCAGTTCCATTACCATTGAACCATTCGTCAAATAATGTTTCCTTACCATTCTTAAAATCATTAAATTCTTTTTTTACACCTGTTTCTTCTTCATTACCTTCAAACCAATTTGTGAAAAGTTCATCCTTTTCACCTTTCAATAGGTCTATTTTCTCAACATATTCATCAAACTTGTTGTTAGTGTTTTTTATGTGGTCAACTAAGTCCGTTTCGGATTCGCTTAATTGATTATTGAAGTCTGTTTTTAGTTTATTTAAAGATGCTCTTTCGCTTTTTCTTCTTTCCGTTATTTCTGCTTTGTCTTTTAGGTCGAATTCATAGGCTAATAGACTTCCAATAAAAGTATTTCTATCGTTAAGGTCATTATTAGTGCGAATTAAATAATTGAAAGCTCCATTAACTGAATTTGGTAATTTGGTGTTTAAATCAATTAAAAATTTGGTGTTTACTGAATCAAAAGTGAAATAATTACTGTTACTTCTCAATTGAGACAATTCTGTTGTCCAGCCATTTTTCAATTGGGCTTCAGTATAGTTTTGAACTCTATTTACAAAAGCCTCAATTCTGTTTTTTAAGTTAGTAAAATGTTGTTTTGAAGTATTTAAAACAGTAGGTACAGACTCGTATTTTGCCCAGCCGTCAACTTGTTGTGATAAAAATTTATGAATAGAACTTAAGCCTTTTAAGCTTTGCTCAAACTCTATATGAGGATATTGAATTGTAACTTCAACAGAATTGAACCAGTCTTTTTCATTTGATTCCGCTATTTTTTTTCTTACTTCAGTTGTTGTCATATTTCTGGATGTTCAGCTTGTGCCAACTGGTTATATGATGCACAAAGTTCTCGTTTACGGGGTTTTATTTCCGGATAACAGGAACTTTTGTTCCATTTTTTATTTGTTTAAATTGTTTAAAATAAATATGTTAGTGTGTGTAGTATAATTAATAGTTTTTTTGATGAATATAAACATGTAACAGAGAATTTTGCATTTAATTCAGTTCAAAAAGTAGTGATAAACGGTTAATTACAGCATTGCTATTTTTTGATCTTTTAATCTGTAGCAACGTGTTTATGTATGTTTAGTTGCGTGTTAACATACTATAACCTTCAAGCAAGCAATAAGTTTATAAAAAAGAGCTAACCTTAAAGCTAGCTCTTTGAAGCCAGTAGCAATACAGAATATTATGGGCTTTTATTTAATTATTTTTAATAAAGTATATAAGAAAACAATAATACTTGATATGATTATTAATGTACTAACATGCTTTGTTCTAATATTCTTGTCCACGCTTTTTCTAAAGAAAAAAAGAATAGGGGAGCATGCAAATAAGAGCAATTTTTTTTTATTTTTATTCATAACTATTCTATCATATAATTATACGTTCCTGCAATTTCAAAAGCCAATAAGCATGGTCTAGGGAAAACGGTAATAGCCATTTTTCCAACAAAATTATTAGTTAATTTTCAGAAAGCATCAGAACAATAATCCCATCAACTACCTCTGCTCTCAAAGTTATTTCTATAAATAATATATTGATTGTTTTCAATAAATTTTGTAAATGATTTAAAACCTATTAGATGCCTTAATATCATTTGCTTGTTTTGTGTATTGTAGCTAGAAGTTAATATATTGTTTAAATTATTATAAATTATTTCTTATGCCACTTTTGGGTTTACTGAGATAGCGGACAGCCAGGACTTTTTAAACAATTGGCTAAAACCAAGCAATTAATTATACACGGTGTTACTAAAAGTGCTTTTCATTCAGACAAAAATTTCAAAATATTGTTTACCGATTATTTTTAATTTTGTGTTTAAGTCTACATTTAATTTGAAATACAAACTTCTTCAAATTCATATTTTCATAATTATAATTTTGTAATACCTATTTTTAAGAAAGGGGCATTCAAACCTAAAGGAACATTTACATCAAGTATGTATTGTATATTAATCGTATCATCTGCGGCTAAAACATACATGAGTGCTCCTGTAATTCCAATTCCCATCTCATCTCCAGGATCATTTGGTATTGGTATACTAGCATAACCTTGAGATAAATAACCTGCTATAACATCGTTTATCAATATTGCAAGTTCATATTCTGTATCTCCCGGTGGCATGTTATCAACTGATAATTCAGCTGATATTAGATAGTTTCCAGCCTTTAAAATTGTAATTTGGACTCCAGCCGGACCAGGGATATTAATTACTGTATAATACGTGTCGGTATCAGATGTTACTATGTCGTCTCTATCAAGAGGTAAATCCAAAGGGGTATCTGTTTGTGTTACAAGAGTTCCTTCTTCATTATTTAAAATTAAGGTTTTACTTTTACTTTCAGATAACATACTTTTCCAAGCAGTTCCATCCCATATTTTAGTTATCAAACTGTTAAACCAAACATCGTTTTCTAACGGGTTTGCAGGTTCAATAACAGAATTAGTTAGTTGGTTGTTTCGAAAGTTATTAATAGTTCCTTTGTTGTCAATTACTCGAATTTCTTGTGCCCAACTAATTTGAGACGTTAAGATGAAAATGCATATAATTTTTTTCAAATTTTAGATATTTTGATTTCGTTCGTCGTTTTTTTGGTAATGTTGTTATGCATGATTAGTTGCTTTTTTTAAGCAATAAAGTTATTAAATAAATCACAGATAGAAAGTCCGCGAGGACTTTCGTAAATTGGCTAAAACAAGCAACTAATCATGCACGGTGTTACCAAAATTGCTTTTCATTCAGACAAAAAATTCAAAATATTGTTTACCTAATATTTTTAATTTTGTGTTTAAGTCTACATTTAATTTGAAATACAAACTTCTTCAAATTCACATTTTCATAATTATAATTTTGTAATACCTATGTTTAAGAAATTGGCATTAAGTGTAGGATCAGTAGCCCCTAAATTAATAACATATTCTATTGTAATAATATCATCTTTTTCTACACGATACATGATTATTCCTGTAGTTCCCCAAAAAGCTTGTACTTGTAGTCTAATAAAACCTCTAGACAAATAACCTTTCCTTTGACCGTCTATAAATAATGCAAGTATATATTTTGTATCTCCTGCTGGCATGGCATTAGTTGATATTTCACCTGATATTAGATAATTTCCAGCCTCTAAAATTGTAATTTGGCATCCCACCGGAGCAGCGCCAGGGGGGCCAAGGGGGAGATTAGTTACTTCATAATACGTATCGTTATCATTTACTATATCTGTTGTTCTAAGTGGTAAAGGAAAAAATTGGTCTTCATTTGTTGGAAGGGGGGCCAAGAATCTATTTAAAATTAAGGTTTTACTTTCAATTTCTATACTTTTCCAAGTAGCATTTCCATCCCATATTTTAGTTATCATATTGGTAGCATCTGTAGTGTCAAACCAAACATCGTTTTCTAACGGATTTGCAGGTTCAGCATTTGAAGTTGTTACTTGGTTGTTTCGAGCGGTATTAATAGTTCCTTTGTTGTCAATTACTCGAATTTCTTGTGCCCAACTAATTTGAGACGCTAAGATAAAAATGCATATAATTTTTTTCAAATTTTAGATGTTTTGATTTCGCTTGTCGTATTTTTGATAACTAGTTATATAGAGCAGAAAGTTCTCGTTTACGGGGTTTCATTTCCGGATAACAGGAATTTTTGTTCCATTTTTTATTTGTTTAAAATATGATAAATAAATATGTTAATGTGTGTGGTATAATTAATATATATTTTTCATAAAAATAAAAAAAAATAACAGAGAATTTTGCAATCGATCCAGTTCAAAAAGTAGTGATAAACGGTCAATTTATAGTGTAACCTGTATTGGCAGTTTTATTACTTCTTATTGTTTTAAAAAAGTTAATTGTTTAAATAATAATTATTCATTTTTCTTTTCGAGTTGTAAAAGAATTAATTAATCTTTTTAATTTTTTGTTTAAAAATACTTCAAAATAAGGAATTATAGTGCTTTGAGGGAGTGTAAGAGGAAAGTAGCGGCATAAAAAAAACGCAACACCTTATTTACATGGTAGTTGCGTTTTAAAATTGTGACCCTGACAAGATTCGAACCTGTAACCTTCTGATTCGTAGTCAGATGCGCTATCCAGTTGCGCCACAGGGCCATTTTTGTGGGTGCAAATATAATAGAGTTTTTTCAATATAGAAAGGCTATTCTATCTTTTTATGAATTAATTTCTTTTTTATAAATATCTACAATAGGTTGTGCTTTTTCTACATCAGTTTTTAGGATAAGAAGTTCGATGGCACTTCTGAGTTCGCCAAAGCCTCCAAGTCTTGCAGATTCAACCCTATCTTTAATAATGCAGTTTATATGATTGTCTTCTAATCTGTTTTGAAGTCCTTTTACAATGATAGAAGAACCTGAAAATATTGTTATGTGTGCCGTTTCCATGTTTTTTTTAGTTTAATGAGTTTTTAGTAATGAAAGCTCTCCAACCAATGATAGCTAATTGGCTTTTAGAGGCTTTAGAGATATCTAACCTTTTTTTTGTAAAAGAAGGTAAAAGAACCTTGTTCACTTTTGCAATAATTTTAAAAGCTTGTTTTTTCATCAATATAAAATTCTATCTCAAATTTAATGAAAATAAATAACTCTGAATTAAAAGAATAGTTTAATACCAAATAGTTTTTAAAAAATAAGAATAGCATTTGCTTTTTGTTTTTTATTTTCTTGTTAAAGTGATAAAAATGTATCTTCGTGAAAAATAAGATGTATGAGTATTTTTTTTGTGATTATTGGATTCTTATTATTAGTTGTTGGGGGTGATTTTTTAGTAAAAGCAGCTATTAGCTTGTCTTTTAAATTAAAAATTTCTAAAATGGTTATTGGTATGACTGTGGTTTCATTTGCTACTTCTGTACCAGAATTATTGGTTAGTTTACAAGCTGCATTAGATGGCTCTCCTGCAATTGCAATAAATAATGTTATTGGTTCTAATATTGCTAATATTGGCCTTGTATTAGGTATTACTGCAATTATAGGTCCTATTGCGGTGCAGAAAGATTTTTACAAGTTTAATTGGCCTGTAATGATGTTTTTCTCTGTTGTGTTGTACTACTTTTTAATAAATGATGCTGTTTTAACCCAAATAGAAGGTACTTTACTTTTAGTAGGATTGGCTATTTTTCTAATTGTATTGATAAGAAATGCAAGAAAAGAAGAACTTGTTATAGAGGATGTTGATGAAGCTTTGGCAGAAATTGGATATGGTAAAATATTTGTTTGGTTGTTAATAGGGGGCGTTGCCTTGTATTATGGTGCTGGTTTTTTGGTAGATGGAGCAAAAGATATTGCAAAAAGCATGGGGGTTAGTGAAGGGGTTATCTCAATTACAATGATTGCTATTGGCACAAGCGTACCAGAATTAGCAGCTTCAGTAATTGCGGCAATAAAAGGTGAAAAAGCAATTTCTTTGGGAAATTTGATTGGGTCTAATATTTTTAATATTGGCTCTGTTTTAGGTGTTACAGCAATCATAAAAGAAATACAGATTCCTTTAAACGAACCTCAAATCTTGTCTAGAGATATTTTTTGGATGCTTGGTTTTTCTGCAATATTGATTCCTTTAGTTTTTATAAAAAAGAAGTTTATTTTAAGTAGGTTTAAAGGAGGATTTTTATTTTTAGCGTATGCAATCTTTATTTATTTAGTTTTTAAAACTACCGCATAAAAAAAACGCTAACAATTAATTGTTAGCGTTTTTTTGTAGTAAATATGTTTAAATTATTTAACTGGCTTTACAGTTTTAATAATTCTTGATGCAATTTTATATGGATCTCCGTTTGAAGATGGACGACGGTCTTCTAACCATCCTTTGTATCCTTTTTCTACAGCGATAATTGGAATACGAATAGAGGCTCCTCTATCTGAAACTCCCCAAGAGAAATCATGAATAGATGCAGTTTCGTGATCTCCAGTTAAACGCAAATCATTGTGCTCACCATATACTTCAATATGTTCTTTTACAAGCGGACGAAAAGCTTCACATATCTCAATATATTTATCTTTAGAACCACAAGTTCTTAAGATGGTGTTAGAGAAGTTTGCATGCATTCCAGATCCATTCCAATCTGTATTTCCTAATGGTTTTGGGTGGTACTCAATGTACATTCCTTTCCCTTCAGTTAAACGATCTAATAAATATCTAGAAATCCAGATTTCATCTCCAGCTTTCTTTGCGCCTTTTGCAAATAATTGGTATTCCCATTGTCCAGATGCAACTTCTTGGTTAATTCCTTCGAAATTTAAACCAGCATCAATACATAAATCAGCGTGCTCTTCAACGAAAGCTCGGCCATGCGTATTTTTTCCACCAACTGAACAGTAGTACATTCCTTGTGGAGCCGGGTAACCGCCTCTTGGAAATCCTAAAGGTAAATCTGTATCTGTATCCATAATAAAATATTCTTGTTCAAATCCGAACCAGAAATCATTATCATCATCTTCAATAGTAGCTCTTGCATTAGAAATGTGCGGAGTTCCATCAGCATTCATAACTTCAGTCATTACTAAATACCCATTTATTCTGTTAGGGTCTGGATAAATAGCAACTGGCTTTAAAATACAGTCAGATGCTCCTCCAGAAGCTTGTTTTGTAGAAGAACCATCAAAAGACCAAAGTCCTAATTCTTCAACAGTTCCTTGGAAGTTTTCATGCTCTTCAACTTTTGTTTTACTTCTTAAGTTTTGAGTTGGTTCGTATCCATCTAACCAAATGTATTCTAACTTGATTTTTGCCATAATTATTGTTTATGTGAAATTAATAATGCAAAAATGAAATAAAATACCTACATATCAAAAAATATAGGGGTAAAATGTTTAATTTTACCATAAAATAATTTTATCCCTAATTTTAGCAGGGGTGATTTATTTATAAGTAATAAAAACATACATAAAACTAACAATATGTCAATTATTAGATTCAATGCTTTACAAGAAGCATTAAATAGAAAACCGGTTTTGGTGAATCAGACCGAAAAAAGGTCTACACTTTTTGGACAAAATGTATTTAATAAGAATGCCATGCAGCAGTATTTAACACGTACGGCTTTTGAAAGTGTAATGAATGCAATTGAACATGGCACAAGAATAGATCGTAAAATTGCAGATCAGGTAGCAGTAAGCATGAAAGATTGGGCCCTGTCTAAAGGTGCTACGCATTATACACATTGGTTTCAGCCATTAACAGGGGCAACGGCAGAAAAGCATGATGCTTTTTTTGAGTCTATTAATGGTAGTTTAGCTATGGAGAAATTCGATGGTGAACAACTTGTGCAGCAAGAACCAGATGCATCTAGTTTTCCAAGTGGAGGTATTAGAAATACATTTGAAGCAAGAGGCTTTACGGCTTGGGATCCAACATCACCAGCATTTATTTATGAGAGAACACTTTGTATTCCAACAATTTTTGTTGCGTATACAGGAGAAGCTTTAGATAATAAAACACCTTTGTTAAAGGCGCTTCAAGCAATAGACACCCATGCTACGGCAGTATGTAAGTATTTTGATAAGAATATAAATAAAGTAAATGCTACTTTAGGTTGGGAGCAAGAATTTTTTTTAATAGATGATGCTTTGGCAATTTCCAGGCCAGATATTCAGTTAACAGGTAGAACTTTATTAGGGCATTCTTCAGCAAAAGGACAACAATTAGACGATCATTATTTTGGAATAATTCCTGCAAGAGCAATGAGTTTCATGCGAGATTTAGAAGAAGAATGTATGCTTTTAGGAATTCCTGTAAAAACAAGACATAATGAAGTTGCACCAAATCAATTTGAAGTAGCGCCTATTTTTGAAGAGGTAAACTTAGCTGTAGATCATAATTCTTTATTGATGGATGTGATGCATAAAGTAGCTAAAAGACATAGTTTTAAAGTGTTATTTCATGAAAAGCCATTTGCCAGTATTAATGGCTCTGCGAAACATAACAATTGGTCTTTGTCTTTAGATAATGGTACTAATTTATTAAGTCCTGGTAAAACTCCAATGAAGAACTTGCAATTCTTAACCTTTTTTGTAAATACTATAAAGGCAGTTTATGAAAATGAAGAACTACTTAGAGCTTCTATTGTTTCTGCAAGTAATGACTATAGATTGGGATCAAATGAAGCACCACCGGCAATTATTTCAGTTTTTATAGGGAGGCAACTTTCTGAGGTTTTAGATGAATTAGAAAATGTAACCAAAGGAAAGTTATCACCAAAAGAAAAAACAGATTTAAAACTAAATATTATTGGTAAAATTCCTGAAATATTATTAGACAATACAGATATTAATAGAACCTCTCCCTTTGCATTTACAGGTAATAAATTTGAATTTAGAGCAGTAGGTTCCTCTGCAAATTGTGCAGGACCAATGACGGTGTTAAACACCATTGTTGCAAAACAATTAAAAGAATTTAAAGTAGATGTAGACGCCTTGATAGATAACAACAACCTTAAAAAAGATGAAGCTGTTTTTAATGTATTAAGAGAGTACATTAAAGCATCTAAGAAAATTAGATTTGATGGAGATGGTTATACTGAAGCTTGGGAAAAAGAAGCTAAGAAAAGAGGTTTAAGCAATAATAAGACTGCACCAGAAGCGCTAAAGGCCTTAGTTTCGAAAAAAGGGATAGCCTTGTATAACGAAATGGGTGTAATGAATAAGATAGAGATTGAAGCTCGTTACGAAATTAAATTAGAAGAATATACAAAGCGTTTGCAAATAGAAAGCAGAGTTTTAGGAGATATTTCTAGAAATCATGTAGTTCCTACTGCAATTATTTATCAGAATACATTATTAGAAAACACCAAGAATTTAAAGGAAATTTTTGGCGGAGAATATAAAAATATTGCCAAAGAGCAAATAGAACTAATTATGATAATTTCTAATCATATTACAGAAATTAATTCATTGGTGCTTAAAATGGATGCACAGCGTGCAAAAGCGAACAAGCATAGTGGTTTAAAATCTGCGGAAGAATATTGTAGTAAAGTAAAGCCATTTTTTGAGCAAATTAGATATCATTGCGATAAGTTAGAGACCATGGTGGATGATAATTTGTGGCCGCTAACAAAGTACAGAGAATTATTGTTTACAAAGTAATCATAAAAACATCCTACTTTTCGGTAGGATTTTTTATGTAAAAGACTAAATTTGCAGCACACAACACAACAATATGAGTCAAGAAGTTTCTAAAAGATACGCACAAAGGGGTGTTTCTGCATCAAAAGAAGATGTACACAACGCAATTAAGAATATAAATAAAGGTTTGTTTCCAAAGGCATTCTGTAAAATTGTACCCGATTATTTAACAAATGATGCAGATTATTGTTTGATTATGCACGCAGATGGTGCTGGAACAAAATCGTCTTTAGCGTATATGTATTGGAAAGAAACAGGAGATATTTCTGTTTGGAAAGGCATTGCACAAGATGCGTTAATTATGAATATTGATGACCTTTTGTGTGTTGGTGCAACAGATAATATTATGCTGTCTTCTACCATAGGTCGTAACAAAAGTAAAATTCCTGGTGAAGTTTTATCAGCAATTATAAACGGAACTGAAGAATTAATCGAAGATTTAAAAGGTTTTGGGGTTACAATACATTCTACAGGTGGTGAAACTGCAGATGTTGGTGATTTGGTAAGAACAATTATTGTAGACTCTACAGTAACGGCACGTTTAAAACGTTCAGAGGTTATAGACAATGCAAATATAAGTGTAGGCGATGTAATTGTTGGTTTAGAATCTTTTGGACAAGCAACTTATGAGACAGAGTATAATGGAGGAATGGGTTCTAATGGATTAACTTCGGCAAGACACGATGTTTTTCATAAATATTTAGCAGAAAAATATCCAGAAAGTTTTGATGCTGCAGTACCTGAATATTTGGTGTATTCTGGGAATACAAAATTAACAGATAAGGTAGCGAACGCTCCTATTAATGCTGGTAAGTTAGTTTTGTCTCCAACAAGAACATATGCGCCAATTATCAAAGAAATTTTATCAAAATTTAATTCAGATACCATTCACGGAATGATTCATTGTTCTGGGGGTGCACAAACTAAAATCTTACACTTTGTTGATAATTTACACATTGTAAAAGACAATATGTTTGAAGTACCGCCATTATTTAAATTAATACAAGAACAATCGAATACAGATTGGAAAGAAATGTATCAAGTGTTTAACTGCGGCCATAGAATGGAGATATACGTTTCTCCAGAAGTAGCAAAAGAAATTATTGCAATTTCTAAATCATTTAATGTAGACGCTAAAATTGTGGGTAAGGTAGCAGCTTTTAACGCTGATAAAAATCAGAACCTTACTAAAAAATTAACGATTACGAGTGAATTTGGAGTTTTTGAGTATTAGAAAAATTTAGTTTTGAAAGCCTTATTAAAGGATATAAAAGATACTCAAAACGAACTATTTAACTTTCCTTTAAAAATTGTAAATTCGCATTCCAAGAAAAGAGCAACAAATGTTAGATAAATTAAGAATTGTTAAACAACGTTATGATGAGGTTTCTGATTTGATTATTCAGCCAGAAATTATCATGGATCAGAAGCGTTATGCGCAATTGATGAAAGAATATAAAGATTTAGGAAGTGTTGTTGTAAAGGGAGATGAATATCAAACTTTAACAAATAACATCGAAGAGGCAAAAGAAATTCTTGCTGATGGTTCTGATGCAGAGATGAACGAGATGGCAAAGATGGAAATTGATGAAGCCAATACTAGAATTCCTTTTTTAGAAGATGAGATTAGGTTTTTATTAATTCCAACAGATCCAGAAGATTCTAAAAACGCAGTAGTAGAATTACGCGCAGGAACTGGTGGAGATGAAGCAAGTATTTTTGCAGGAGATTTATTTAGAATGTATTCTAAATATTGCGAAGGTAGAGGTTGGAAAGTTTCTACGGTAGATTATTCTGAGGGAACCAACGGAGGTTTTAAAGAAATTCAGTTTGAAGTAAATGGTCCAGATGTTTATGGAACATTAAAATTTGAGGCTGGTGTGCACCGTGTACAGCGTGTTCCACAAACAGAAACACAAGGTCGTGTGCATACTTCTGCAGCAACTTGTATGGTTTTTCCAGAGGCTGAAGAGTTTGATGTAGAAATTAACCCAAAAGAAGTAAGAATCGATTTTTTCTGTTCTTCAGGTCCAGGAGGGCAATCTGTAAACACAACCTATTCTGCAGTGCGTTTAACGCACATTCCAACAGGTTTGGTTGCACAGTGTCAAGATCAGAAATCGCAGCATAAAAACAAGGAAAAAGCCTTTAAAGTACTTCGTTCTCGTTTGTACGACATGGAGTTGGCAAAGAAAAATGCAGAAGATGCTTTAAAGCGTGGTTCTATGGTTTCTTCGGGAGATAGAAGTGCTAAGATTAGAACTTATAATTATGCGCAAGGTAGAGTTACAGATCACAGAATTGGACTATCATTATATGATTTACCTAATATTTTAAATGGTGATATTCAAAAAATTATAGATGAGTTAATGTTGGCCGAAAATACAGAGAAATTAAAGAGTTTGAATGACGGAATATAAAGCATATATTATTTAATAAAAAAGCCTCAGAAAATTTCTGAGGCTTTTTTATTGTTTAAATTTTTTTTTTATTTTCCAAATAAATGCAATTCTGTAAATTCTTTATCTATAGTAATAGATTGTGTTTTGGCAGTATTTATATTCTCTAATTTAATTTCTACATTGTCTATTTGAATAGATGTAATTGCAAATGGTAAATTATGGAATACCATATTAAATTTAGTGTAGTCTGCATTAAACTCCCCACGTTTGTGTTGTTGTATAATTAATTCTTTTTTCTTCCCTGTTACTTTAAAAGTTCTTAAACTAAATCTCCCTTTTTTGTAATCATATCCGTCATGTGCATCATCATATAATTTAGAGGATTCTTTCCCTTTTTTATAATAAACATCTAAAGTAATTTCATCAAACTTCTTTTCACCAACATATTGCTGAACAGGGTATTTAGGGATTACGGCACCTTCTTTAATAAACATTGGCATACTATCTAAATCTGCATCTACCCACATTTCTTTACCTCCTTCAACCAGATCATCTGTCCAGAAATTATACCATTTACCACGAGGAATGTACATTCGTCTTCCTTTAGCATTTGGTTCCTGTATTGGACAAACCAAAATTTGTTCTCCATAAACAAATTCATCACTTCTATAATGTGTAGCGATGTCTTCTTGATCATATAAAACTAAAGATTTTAATATTGGAGTACCGTCATTTATATACTTCCAAAAAGAAGTATATAAGTAGGGTAAAAGTTGGTATCGTAATTCTACGAATTTTCTTACAATATCTGTAATTTCTTCACCAAAAACCCAAGGTTCTTGCGCTCCATGATCTCCAGATGAATGTACCCTACAAAAGGCATGAAATACACCCAATTGAATCCAACGAGCAAATAATTCTCCTTGTGGCTGTTCTGCAAAACCACCAATATCAGAACCTGCAAAAGAGAAACCAGACATTGCCATTCTTTGTGCTTGGTTGTTTGCTATTGCCAAATGCTCCCAAGTTGCTACGTTGTCTCCCATCCAAGTAGAGGTATAACGTTGTGCACCAGAATAAGCAGATCTTGTAATTACAAAAGGCCTTTTCGGATATGCATATTTCTTTAAACCGTGATAGGTGGCGCGTGCCATTTGTGTTCCGTAAATATTATGTGCTTTTCTATGTGAACACGGATTTCCATCATAATCATGACGCACATCATTTGGAAAAGATTTGTTAGGAACGTCCATTACGGCAGGTTCGTTCATGTCATTCCAAACACCTTTTACTCCAATATCTTCAATTAATTCTTTAAACAAGCCAGACCACCATTCTCTAACTTCTGGTTTCGTATAGTCAGGAAAATAACATTCACCTGGCCAAACCTTCCCTTTCATATAAGGGCCATCTGCACGTTTACAGAAATAATCTTTATCTAAAGCTTCTTTAAAAACATCATATTCTAAATCTATTTTAATTCCTGGATCTATAATAACAACAGTCTTAAAACCGTCATCTTCTAGTTCTTTAACCATGCGTTTAGGATCTGGAAAGTGATTTTTATCCCAAGTAAAACAACGGAAACCGTCCATGTAATCGATGTCTAAATAAATAGCATCACACGGAATTTTTAGGTCTCTAAACGTATTGGTAACTTCTTTAACATTAGCTTCCGGATAATAAGACCATTTACACTGATGAAAACCCAAAGCCCACAGCGGAGGCAAAGCGTGTGGTTTACCTGTTAAATCTGTATAATTTTTAACAACATCTTCCATTTGTGGTCCATAAATGAAGTAATAATTCATTTCACCACCCTGTGCCCAAAAACTAGTTACATTTCTTCTTTCTTGGGCAAAATCAAAAGAAGTTTTAAAAGTGTTGTCAAAGAAAATACCGTATGCTTTATTATCTTGTATTGCAGTATAAAAAGGAATTGCTTTATATATAGGATCTGTATTCTTACCAAAAGCATAAGAGTCTGTTGCCCAGTTTTCGAAACGTTTCCCTTTCAAATTTACATCTACAGGCTTGTCTCCAAGACCATAAAAACTTTCTGATTTCTGACAAGTTTTACTCATTTTTACAATATCACCTCCATGCTGGTAACATTCTTCCCAATGAAAACCAATTTCGTCTTCATTAATTAATTTATTGTCAATAGCATCAAATAAACTTACCTGCAAACTTTGTTTTTCTACTTTACAGATTAACTTAGAGGTTGTTATATTGTAATGTGTTTCGTCTTCTGTTACATCTAAAAAGCTATATCCTCTGCTTGCATGTATAGTAACCCCGTAAGAAAAATCATTTTCAAATTTACCAGTAGTACTGTATCTAAAACGGATAACACTATCTCTAACTACAGTTACCTGCAGAGCAACTCCATTTTTTGTGGAAAAATGTAAAGTATCTACATCTTTCTTATAATTTATTATTTTTGAAGGAAATAAATTTCCTTTTTGTTCTAGTTCTGTGTTAACAATCATTTTTTTGGTTGTTTATTATCCTGTACAAAAATCGCAAAAATTGGTACAATAAAATTGGTTAAAACTCTTTTTTTACGATAACGTATTCGTCTATTCTAAATCTAAAAATAGTACTTATCTAATTAAATGATAGTCGAATATGAGTTTTTATACAAAAGGATTAGGAGATTTTTTAAAGTCTTAAAAATGGTCTCCTTTATTACGAAGTCCAAAAAATAAGTTCTCTTTTTTTATCAAAACAATAGTTTCATAAAAAAAGAGAACTGTATTAAAGTTAGTTATATTTAAACGCCACCATACCTAATGGCGGTAGTTCTAGTACTACTGAATTTTCTCTGTTGTTCCATGTCTTTCTATCAGAAGTAAGTTTTGTGTTTGTGAAATTTCCGGTACCATTATATTTTGAAGCATCACTATTAAAAATTTCTTTGAGAGTTCCTTTTTTAGGCAAGCCAATTCTATAATTATTTTGAGGTGTTTGCGTTAAGTTTAAGACAATAACTAGATGCTCTTTTTCTTTGTCTCCTTTTCTTATATAGCTAATAATAGAATTTTCATGATCGCCATGGTCTATCCATTCAAAACCTTCAGGTGAAAACTGTTTTTCATGCAATGCAGCTTCTTCTTTATATAACTTGTTTAAATCTTTTACGATATCTTGTGCGCCTTTATGCGGGCCATGCTCTAATAAGTGCCAGTCTAAACTTTGTTGAAAATTCCATTCAGAGCTTTGTCCAAATTCTGACCCTTGAAACAATAATTTTGTTCCAGGATGTGTGTACATAAAACTATATAACAAACGTAAATTTGCAAATTTTTGCCATTCATCCCCTGGCATTTTACTGAGAATAGATTTTTTACCATATACTACTTCGTCATGAGACAGGGGTAGCATGAAATTTTCTGTAAAGGCATAATTTAAACTAAATGTTAAATCATTTTGGTGGTGTTTTCTATAGACAGTATCTTTTGCAAAGTAATCTAAAGAGTCATGCATCCAACCCATCATCCATTTCATTCCAAACCCTAATCCTCCAGAAAAAACTGGACTAGATACTTTCGGAAAAGAAGTAGATTCTTCTGCTATGGTCTGTACATCTGGAAAATTTTCATAGACAGCAATATTCATCTCTTTTAGAAAAGCAATAGCATCTAAATTTTCTCTACCTCCAAACTCATTTGGTTCCCATTCACCATCTTTTCTAGAATAATCTAAAAATAACATAGAGGCAACAGCGTCTACTCTTAAACCATCAGCATGGTATTGTTCTAACCAAAAGATAGCGTTACTTATTAAAAACGATTTAACTTCATTTCTCCCATAATTAAAAATAAGACTTTTCCAGTCTTGGTGATACCCTTTTCTAGGGTCTGGATGCTCATATAAGCTAGAACCATCAAAATTACCCAAGCCGTGCGCATCTGAAGGGAAGTGAGAAGGTACCCAATCTAACAGCACGCCAATTCCTTTTTCGTGAAACTTATCTACTAAAAACTTAAATTCATCTGGATAGCCAAATCTAGAAGTAGGAGCGAAGTAACCTGTTAATTGATACCCCCAACTTGGGTCATACGGAAACTCCATTATTGGCATTAATTCTACATGTGTAAAATTCATTTCTGCAACATAATCTACAAGTTCATCAGCTAATTCGGTATAACTCATAAACCTATTTTCTGCTACTTTTTGTTTCCAAGAACCTAAATGAACTTCATAAACGGAATATGGAGCATTTAAAGCATTGTGCTTTTTACGAGCCTTCATCCATTTTTTATCCTTCCAAGAATAGTTGTCCTCCCAAACTATAGAAGCTGTTTTTGGAGGATGTTCACACCTACGTGCATAAGGATCTGCTTTTTCTGTAACAGTATCTGTACTTTTTATTTTGTATTTATAGGTATTTCCTTTTCCTGCATACGGAATAAAACCTTCCCAAATACCACTAGAATCCCATCTTACATTAAGTGGATGTTCTTGGTCATTCCAATAATTAAAATCTCCAATTACAGAAACTTCTTTTGCATTAGGCGCCCAAACTGCAAAATAAGTACCTTCTATACCGTCTTTTGTGATGATATGAGAACCAAATTTTTCATACAATTTATAATGTTTACCGCCCTTAAATAGGCTAATATCGAAATCTGAGAATAAACTATGCGCTATAACTTTAGACATGTAATGGTTTTAAATTTAGATATTTTTAAATTACAGTTCCTTTAGGAATTACTGCTCCTTTTTTGATAACAACAATACCGTCCTTTACCAGGTATGTGTCTGTTTCAATATCTTTTAAATGTAAACCTCCATTAATTCTAGAATCGTCTCCAATTCTACAGTTTTTATCAATAATACAATTATTAATAAAACATCGATCTCCAATACCAAGCTGAATATCTATACTTTTATTTTTTATTTCGTCTAAAGATTCATAATCATCATTACCCATCATATAGGTTTTAGTAACAATAGTTTCTTTACCTATTCTTGAACGAATACCAATAACAGATCTTTCAATTTTTTCTGCATTTATAATACAACCATCTGCAATAACTGTTTTATTTAATATGGTATTTGTGAATTTTGAAGTAGGTAAGATACGGGCTCTTGTATACACTCTATTTTTATCATATAGATTAAATTTAGGTAAATCATCTGTTAAACCTAAGTTTGCTTCAAAGAAAGAATCTATGTTCCCAATATCAGTCCAGTAACCCTCATATGGGTAACTCATTGTTTTATGCTCTCCAATGGCTTGTGGTATAATTTCTTTACCAAAATCAATCGTATCAGGGTTCGCCATCAATTCAATCAATAAATCGCGATTAAAAATGTAAATTCCCATAGAGGCAAGATAATTCCTGCCCTCACTTTTCATTTCTGCACTTACCTCTGAAGTCCAATCTGGCAACAATTCTGAAGCAGGTTTTTCTATAAACGAGGTAATTATGTTATCACTATTCGTTTTTAGAAGACCAAATGATGTTGCATCCTTAGCATTTACAGGGTAGGTTGCTATAGAAATTTTAGCACCACTTTCCTTATGTTTTTGAATCATATCCTTAAAATCCATATTGTACAGTTGATCTCCAGACAATATTAAAGCATATTCAAAATCGTTTGCTAAAAAATGATGCATACTTTGTCTTACTGCATCTGCTGTTCCTTGAAACCATTTATTGCTCTGCATCGTTTGCTCTGCAGCTAAAACGTCTACGAATGCAGCACTAAAAAAACTAAAATGATAAGTGTTTTTTATATGCGCATTTAAAGAAGCAGAATTAAATTGTGTTAATACATACATTCTTTTAATGTCTGAATTAATACAGTTAGAAATAGGAATGTCTACCAATCTATATTTCCCTGCAATAGGAACTGCTGGTTTAGATCTGTCTTTTGTTAATGGGTAAAGTCTAGAACCCTGTCCTCCACCTAAAATAATACCTAGTACTTGATCATTTATCATAGTTAATTTTTTAGAGATTTATATAAGTTTAAGTATGCTTGTGCAGAATTATCCCACGAATGGTCTATTTGCATTATCTTTTTAAGATTTGTTTTGAATTCCTTTTGATTGAAATAAATGGATGCTTTGGCAATTGCCGAGGTTACTTTTTCTACAGTAACTCCATGATGAACAACTCCAAAACCATTTTCTTTGGTGATATCTATAATGGTGTCTTTTAAACCACCAATAGCATTTACAATTGGCACGGTGCCATACCGTAAAGAATACATCTGGTTTAAACCACAAGGTTCTACGCGAGAAGGCATTAATAAGAAATCTGCACCAGCATACATAATATGTGCCAGCTTTTCATCATACCCTATAAACGTATTAAAATTTTCTTGAGGTATTGTAGTCAGTGCCTCCTCAGTTTTTTTGTGTCCAGAGCCTAGTAAAAGAATAGAAATATTATTTTCGGCTAATGCTTCTTTAAAAATTGCTGGAAATAAATCTGCTCCTTTTTCACCCACTAATCTTCCTATAAATACAAAAAGTGGTTTTTTAACATCTAAGTTGTACTCTTTACATAACCACTTTTTATTACCACTTTTACCAGATATTATATTAGATTTATCATAATTTTTAACGAGTTTTTCATCTGTTTTAGGATTCCAAACACTCCAATCGATGCCGTTTAATATACCAATGCATTTTGAGCTTTCATGATTTAATAGGTCTTCTAACCCGTTTGCTTTTATTTTTAGTTCTTCCATGTAAGATGGAGAAACGGTTGTAACTTTCCAAGCACATTTTATAGCGGTTGCTAAAGAATTTATATTTCCGTCCCAATCTAATAAACCAATATTATCTCTATTAAAAGGTGGAATTAAATTCATTTTTTCGTGAGAAAACCACCCTTGGTATTGTGCATTGTGAATGGTTAAAACTGTTGGAATATTTTTCAAAGTTTTATATTTAAAACTCTGAGACATCATAAATGGAATTAGCCCCGTATGATGATCATGTGTATGGATGATATTAGGTTGTTTTTTTAAAGTTAAAATCCAATCTAAAGTAGCGATTTGAAAAGCTAAGAATCGCTCTGTATCGTCATTAGAGTAGACATATTCTTTATATATTAAGTCTGGAATATCAATACAAAAAAGATCAAATCCAAGTTGATTACTTGTTAGTTTAAGAACTTTAAAATCATAGTATTGATGCCCAAGAGTAATATCGTCTGCATGAATTTCTTCAAAGGTATTACTTTGCGTAAATTTATTATTGTAAAACGGCATTACCACATTAGGGTTAGTACCTAAATCTTTTTGATATTTAGGTAAAGCGCCAACAACATCTGCAAGTCCACCAACCTTAGCTATCGGAAAACATTCCGCACTTATATGTAATATATTCAATCTTTGTAATTAGATGGTTAGTTTCCTAAAACTACAATTTTTTTTTTGACTAAAAGAATCGTTAATGATTATTAATATAAGTTTAATAAAAGTATTAAAAAATTAAATAAAATTTATTTTATGACAAGAAAAATAAGTGTAGTTTATGAATTTCGTTGTTTATTTATTTCATCCTGTAAGGTTCTTCTTAATTTTTGTTCTCTTTCTAAAGCTTTTTTTCTATACTGTTCATATTCATATTCAACATTCTTTAAATTTTGCTCTGCTCTTTTTGTAAGAAAGTTGTTTTTTTGAAACTTAAAACTTAAATAAATTACTAGAACTAGTAATAGTAAAATTAAAGTCCATAAAAGAAGATTGTAAATAAACTTACTTAATTGTATTCCAAATAAAGAGATAGAATTTTCTTTTTTTAGAGCAGTTTCTAATGTTAGTTTACTTAAAGTAAGTAAATCCTGATTTTTATTATTATCTAACTTTGCTGCTTTAAGTAGGTTGTTTTTTTCTATTAATAGGTTTTGAGATGCTTTTGAAGAATCTAAAACTTGCTGCTTTAAATCTAAAAATTTTTCTTTGTTAATTACTTTGTATTCTTTATAATTAGTAGATACTCTATACAGTCTGTCAAACTCTCCTCTAATAGAGGTTTCTCCGGTATCCTTTGTTTTTTGTGCAAAAGAAATTGATATGAATAGAATTGCAGTAAATAGTGATAGATGTAATTTCATTTTTATAAATTTTGTATGCTTATTTTAAAAAAATAAAAGTAATAAAAAAACCCAAACGAAAAGACGTTTGGGTTTTTATTATAAGCAAGTAATTTATATTTATTTAATTTTCTCTACAACTGCCTTAAAAGCGTCTGGGTTATTTACAGC
>Ga0209197_1000625_pt1 | contig 24444 bp, 27 predicted proteins | sample COGITO_mtgs_1105_4_FD_184802 | JGI IMG/M metagenome (GOLD analysis project Ga0209197, IMG submission 184802) | Pelagic marine microbial communities from North Sea - COGITO_mtgs_110512 (SPAdes) (version 2) | ecosystem: Environmental > Aquatic > Marine > Epipelagic ... | reverse complement strand
TGCAATTATTGTTTTTGGATAATCCCTAATTACAAAATAAATTGGTAATACTATCATACTTGATTGCCAAACAATTCCTATTGCACAGTTAAGCATATCATTCCAAAAGTCACTGTTTTTTTTAATTCTCTCATCTTCTTTAATCAATTCTTGGTAAACAGGTTGCCACCAACCCCACGGCCTAACAGATTTATAAAAAGACTTTAAAGTTTGCATGTCAGTTGGATCGGATAAAAAAGTTGCTAGAAATGATCCAAATAATGAAACAAAAAATATTATTGGAAATAAATATATAGCTTGTAAATTTGATAATTCATATAATAATGTATCACTATCAAAAGAGTCTTTAAACTGATAAAGAATAAATTGCATTGATGCAATTATTAGACCAGTTAACATACCCCAAAAATATCCCCAGCCATTGAAACGCCACCAAATCCACTTTAAAAAATTTGCTGCAACATATCCACCAAACAATGCTGATGTAATCCATAATGTGAGAGAGTTAATAGAATCTGCAAAAAACCCCATAAATACCCCAAAAATGACAATTAAAAAAGATGCTATATAACTAGCTTTTATGTAGTGTTTTGAAGTTGCATTTGGTTTGTAATATTTTTTATAAATATCGTTTACTAAATATGCAGGTCCTGCATTGACAAATGCTGAAAAGGTAGACATGAATGCTGCTAATAAACCAGCTAATAACAAACCTTTAAGACCTACGGGAATATGAAAGTTTATTACTTTTGGAAGTAATACTTCTAAATCAGAACCGCTTAGATTAGTACTAGAAATCATCTCAGGACTCAAAGCAACAAGAGCAATAACGACTATACCTCCAATTAATAGATATCTTGGAATAAATAATATTAAATTAGTAAAACCACCCATGTATGCAGCCTCTTTTACATTTTTAGTAGATAATATTCTTTGCATATCAAAACTTGGTGTCGGTCCGGCTACGCTAGCAAAAAAACCTTTAAATAAAGTCATTCCAATTAATGCACCAAACATCTTAAAACCTTCCGAATCAATTAAATCGTTAAATGCTTGGTATTTTTCAGTCCAATGGGTTTCTAATTCCCAACCAAAGAAAATATTTTTCCATTCTGCTGTTATAACATTATTTATTTCAACATCAGTTACCGTGGCAAAAGTATATGCAGTTATTAATACAGCTGCTAATACCATTACTCCGTATTGTAATACTTCAGTAGCAACAACAGAAAACATACCTCCTTTTACAGTATAAATTGTAGTTAAAAATATAATTATTAATGCGTAAGATTGCTCTGAATTAAATAATACAAATTCAGCTATTTGCAATGATAAATCCCATGGAAGAATGATGGTTAAAAATTTACCTACTCCCTCAAAAAAATAAGCAATAAAACCAATAGCTGCAATAGTTGCAAAAATAGCTACAATCATATGAGATGCTCTTCCCGCTTTTTTATCGCCAAATCTTGTCAATATCCATTCAGAGCCGGTCATTATATTAGATCGTCTAATCCATACCGCTAAAAACATCATAATAAATATTTGATTCCATACGGGCCATAGCCACATAAACATAAAACTTTTGGTTCCATACAGAAATAATATTCCAACCATCCAAGCTGTTCCAGAAACGTCGAACATTCCTGATCCATTACTTAGACCTAAATAATACCATTTTATTGATTTGCCACCTAAAAAGTAGGAGTCTAATCCTTTAGATGCTTTTTTTGAAACCCAAATACCTAATACAATAGTTAAGACAATATAAAGCCCAATAATTATTATATCTATTGTATTCATTTAATAATTTTAAAAAAAAATTGAAATAAAAACGACTAAGAGATTTATTTAAAATCTAAATAAATTATATTTAGCCTGGTTATGTATAATTCAAAATCTAACATAATCTAATAAATATGTAAAAAAAACCTCCAAAAATGAATAAAATTAGACGAATAACAACTGAAGTAAGATAAAAATGAGTTCAAGAGGATTTTATACAATAACGTTAAAGCATCATATAGTTTTTTGGACTATATATTTTTTAATTAATACTTTAAGATGGGGTAGGTATTTTGATGATTTTTTATATTCTTTTCAATCAGGTTTATTAGGCTTTCCTATACACATATTTTTATGCTATCTAAATATTTATGTGTTGATGCCTAGATTTATTTTCAAGAAAAAATATTCATTATTTATACTGTTTCTGCTTTCTTCAATTTTTATGATGGTAGTTGTAAAATTTAATCTGACTTACTATTTACTGAGTTCAAATGTTTGGCCTGAAGGCCCTGAAATTGTAAACACTTTAACTGCTAATTATGTAATGGATATGATGATAGGAGAACTGTATGTAATAACTTTTGTTACAGCCATAAAAATTACATCAGATTGGATACAAGAAAACAAAAGATCATCTGATCTTGAAAAAGCACAACTAGAGACACAACTATTATTTTTAAGAAGTCAAGTATCTCCTCATTTTTTCTTTAACACTCTTAATAATATTTATTCTCTTTCATTAGAAGGTTCAAAAAGAACTCCTAAAGTTATTCTGAAACTTTCTGAATTAATGCGATATTTAATTTATGACACTAAAAACAAGAGGCAAGATCTAAGTAATGAAATTCTTTGTATTCAAAATTATTTAGAGTTAGAAAAGATTAGGTATTCAGATAACCTAGAAATTAACATGAACATTGTTGGTCAAATTGAAGGTAAAGTTATTGCTCCAATTTTATTATTGTCTTTTGTTGAAAATGCCTTTAAACACGGAGCAAATAAAAGTATTGATAAAATAAAAATCGATATAGATTTTAATGTTGAAGATGATTTTCTTAACTTTAAAATAGTTAATCAAATTCCAGTAAAGCAAAATAAAAAACAAATATTTAAAAGAAATCAAGGTGGAATAGGATTGTCAAATGTAAAAAAGAGATTGGAATTAGGCTATAAAAAAGATGATTATAATATGAGTATCAGTAATTCTGATAATCTATTTACTGTAAAATTAAAAATTAAAGTTTAAATGAGTATTAAATGTTTAATTATAGATGATGAGCCATTAGCTATTAATGTCATAAAAAACTATCTAAATGATATTAATGATATAGTTATTGTTGAGACTTTTAGTAACGCAATAGACGGAATTAACTTTCTTAAAGATAATCTTGTAGACTTAATCTTTTTAGATATTAATATGCCTGTTTTTGATGGGTTAAGTTTTATAAAAAGTCTAGAAAAAAAACCACTTATAGTAATTACAACTGCCTATAAAGAATATGCTGCTGAAACTTATGAATTAGATGTTACTGATTATTTAGTAAAACCTATTTCCTTTCCAAGATTCATGAAAAGCATAAATAAAGTTTTTAGTAACATTGAAAAAAATAAAAAAAATAATAGCATAACAAAAAGTAAGCGCCCCTTTGTTTTTTTAAGAATTAATAAAAAGAAACTACAAAAGGTATATTTGGATGAAATTTTAGTTGTTGAATCCTTAAAAGATTATTTAAAAATTTCAACTTCAACTGAAAGATTTATTATTCATCAAACTTTAAGTAGTTTCACTGAACAATTACCTAAAGATAAATTTATCCGAATTCACCGTTCATTTACAATTTCTATAGATAAAGTTGAATCAATTGAAGGAAATAGTATTGAAATTGACGGAGTTAGATATGTAATAGGCAGAACATATATAGATACGGTAAAAAAAATATTAATCAACACTACGTAATAAGTTGTTTGACAGCTAAAAACTAATAAGAAAAACAGATGTAAAAAGTCACAAAGATTTTTTCTCTTGTGTTCACAATATGTGTAATTTTAAAAAGTTAAAGTTTTATTAAATCTAATTTTTTTAACATTACATTTGGTCTTAAAACTATTTAGTTTTTATTTATTAGCTCATAATCCATAACAAAAACAAAAAAATGAATATTTCTTTAAAATTTTTCAAATTATCATTGGCATTAGTTATAGCCTCTTCTTTTTTATCTTGTGATGTAGAAGATAATGAAAGCTATCCTTTACCCCTATTACCAACTATAACAGAATTTGTAGAAAGTAATCCTGACCTTACTAATTTGGCTGCTGCACTGAGTGCTGCCGATGGAAACTTACTAAGTCTTTTAAATAATGGTAACTATACTCTTCTTGCACCAAATAATTGGGCATTCGAAGTTTGGTTAGGTACTAATGGATTTAATTCAATGGATGAAGTACCTACAGATATATTAAAAAATATTCTTCTAAACCATGTTATTAGTGGTTCAGTACAATCTTCTGATCTTACCACAGCTGGTAGTGGATACGTATTAACAAATGCTACAAATACTGATGGAGATTTTCTTAATATGTATTTCTCAACTAATAGCGGTATTGTTTTTAATGGTGTTACAACTATCCTTAATCCAGATATAGCTGTTTCAAATGGTGTTTTGCATGTAGTCGATCTTTTAATAGAACTGCCAACCGTAGTAACATTTGCTACTACAAATCCTGGTTTTGAAACTTTAGTTACAGCCCTAACGAGGGATGATCTAAGTGAGGATTTAGTTTCAATATTATCAACAACAACTGAACCTGCACCATTTACATTATTTGCGCCAACAAATGAAGCATTTACCTCCTTACTTTCTGAACTTGGTTTTGAATCATTGAATGATATTGATACAGCTATTCTTGAATCAACTTTAGCTACCCATGTAGTTGCTGAGGCAAATGTTAGATATGAAGATTTATCCAATGGTATGTTAATTACAACAATTGGCGATGATTTGACTATTTCTGTTGGAGCTGGCCCACAACTAGTAGATTTAAATGGTAGGACAGCAAACATAATAGCTGTTGATATCCAAGCATACAATGGGGTTATTCATGTCATTGACAATGTAATGTTACCACAACTATAAATATATTAATTATTATACTTTTTAAGAGCACTAATCACCTTTGGAGACAATAATAAAGTTGCCAACATTGTAGGTATTGCCATTAATGCAAAAAAACTATCTATTAGGTTTATCATTAAACTTAATGATGTTGTTGCTCCTACAACAATACTCAAAATATAAATATAGTTGTAATATTTTTTTTTATTTGCTCCAAACAAAAAAGACATACACTTAGTTCCATAATAAGAATAGGTAAATAATGATGACATACTAAAAACAACTATACAAAATAAAAGTAGGTATTTCCCAATTATTGGCATTGAATGCTCAAAGGCCAAAGCAGTTAAGGTAACTCCACTAACTCCTTCATTTTTCCATACACCTGTTACTAAAATTGCTAGTGCAGTTAAAGTACAAACTATTAAGGTGTCAATTGCCGGACCAAGCATTGCGACTAAGCCTTCTTTGATTGGTGAATTAGTTTTGGCTGCTCCGTGAGCCATTGGCGCAGTACCAATTCCGGCTTCGTTAGAAAATGCACCTCTTCTAATTCCTAAAATAATTAAAGCCCCTAAAACTCCTCCATAAACTTGTTCTCCATTATAATTTTCAGCAGCAAAAGCATCCGTAAAAATCATTTTTAAATATGTTGGTAAAATCTCAATGTTTATTATTAAAATAATCATTACACAAAGCATATAAACCGCAACCATAAAGGGTACTAACCTTGTAGCAACTAGACTTATTCTTTTCAGTCCACCTAAAATAACTAATGAGGTTATCACAATTAATATTAAACCAATTATAACATTTGAGCTAAAGCTGATTTTAAAGCCTGCGGGAATTAATAAAATATCATTTACAGCTTGAGTTAATTGATTAACATTAAACAACGGTAATACACCAACTAAACCACTTAAACTAAACATAACTGCTAGAGGCTTCCACTTACTTCCTAAACCTTCTGTAATGAAATACATTGGACCTCCTTGAACATCACCATTCGAATCTTTACCTCTATACATTATCGATAATGTAGAAGTAAAAAACTTTGTAGACATTCCAATAATACCGCTTATCCACATCCAAAAAATAGAACCTGGTCCACCAATACTAATAGCGACGGCTACTCCTGCTATGTTACCCATTCCTACAGTGGCAGATAATGCAGTAGATAAAGCACTAAAATGACTAATTTGCCCAATATCATTTTCATCATCGAACTTACCTCTTAGAATATCAATTGCATGAAAGAAATATTTAAATTGGATTAATCTAGAATAAATTAACAAGAAAAGTCCACCACCAATTAAAATAAACAACAAAGGAATACCCCAAAGAAATGAAGCTAAATCAGAAACAATAGATTCAATTTCAACCATGGGAATTTAAAAATCTATCTACATTAGTTTGTATACGATCTACTATGCTTGAAGTGTCACTTTTGATAAATTTTTCAGCCGTAATATTTTCATACAACTCTATATACCTGTCGCTCACAAGATTAACATAATCATCAGACATTATCGGAACTGTTTGATTTTCTAATCCTTGAAAATTATTTTTAATTAACCATTGTCTCACAAACTCTTTAGATAACTGCTTTTGGGGCTCAGCCTTTTGCTGTCTAGATTCATAACCATCTTTGTAAAAGTACCTGGAAGAATCAGGAGTATGAATTTCATCAATTAAAACAATTTCACCATTCACAGTTTTGCCAAATTCATATTTTGTGTCAACTAAAATTAAACCTCTTTCCTTTGCAATTTTAGAACCTCTTTCAAATAGCTTAAAAGTGTAATCTTCAAGAATTTCATAATCAGATTTTGACACAATTGCCTTAGAAATTATATCTTCTTTTGAAATATCCTCGTCATGTTCTCCAAACTCAGCCTTAGTTGCAGGAGTGATTATAGGAAATGGAAATTTATCATTTTCTATCATTCCCTCAGGCATTTCAACTCCACAAATTAAACGTTTACCTGTCTTATATTCTCTTGCAGCATGACCCGACAAATATCCTCTAATAACCATCTCTACCTTAAATGGTTCACAAGAATGACCAATAGCTATATTAGGATCTGGAGTAGAGATCAACCAATTAGGAACTATATCTTCAGTGTCTCTCATCATTTTAGTAGCTATTTGATTTAAAATTTGACCTTTAAAAGGGATTCCCTTAGGCATAACCACATCAAAAGCTGACAATCTATCCGAAGCTACCATTACAAGTAGATTGTTTTTTAACTTATAAACATCCCTTACTTTCCCTTTATAAACTGAAATCTGATTTTTAAAGTTAAAATCAGTTTTAATAATTGTACTATTCATATTTTAATCTAAATTTTCAATATTTTTATATGCATCTATAACGTCCTTAACAAGCTTGTGACGTATAACATCATTATCATCTAAAAAAACCATTCCAACTCCTTTAACATCTTTCAATATTAATAAGGCCTCTTTTAAACCAGAAATAGATCTTCTAGGCAAGTCTACCTGGCCTGGATCTCCAGTGAGTAAAAACTTTGCATTTTTACCCATCCTTGTAAGAAACATTTTCATCTGTGCATGAGTTGTGTTTTGTCCCTCATCTAAAATAACGAATGCATTATCTAAAGTTCTCCCTCTCATAAACGCCAGCGGGGCAATTTGAATGGTACCTTTTTCTATATAATCATTCAATTTTTCTGTCGGAATCATGTCTCTAAGAGCATCATATAAAGGCTGCATATAAGGATCTAGTTTTTCCTTTAAATCCCCGGGAAGAAATCCAAGGTTTTCTCCTGCCTCAATTGCAGGTCGGGTTAAAATAATTCTTTTAACTTCTCTGTCTTTTAAAGCCTTAACAGCTAAAGCAACGCCGGTATATGTCTTTCCAGTACCTGCTGGACCTATAGCAAAAACCATGTCATTATTTATGATACTATCAACAATCTTACGTTGATTGATTGTTTTAGCTTTTATTGGCTTACCTCCTACTCCATGTAAAATTGCACCATGACTCTTTTTAGAAGTTTTAACATCACTTATAGAATCATTTTTAATTAAAGCTTGTATTTCATTTTCGGAAATAGAATTATATTCTAAGTAGTAATTAAAAATAATTTGAATTTTTGATTCAAATTCTAACAATAACTTATCATCTCCAAAGACTTTAATTTCATCGCCTCTTGTTATGATTTTCAACTTAGGGAAACTAGATTTTATAAAATCTAAATTTTTATTTCTTAACCCAAATAATTCTTTTGGATCAATATTTTTAATTTTTATTATTTTTTCGTTCAATAGAAATCTGTGTTTATTGATTTTATAGAGATGATTTTATTAAATTTGTAATAAATGTACATAAATTTATATCATATATTTTAAAAAAAATATTAACAATCCATAAATGCCTATAATAACGTTAACTACAGATTTTGGAATAAAAGATCACTTTATAGCTAATATAAAGGGAGCTATTTTAACTGAACTTCCACAAGTTAACATTGTCGATATATCTCATCAAATATCCCCATTTAACATTTTAGAGGCTGCTTATATTATTCAAAATTCTTACAAAAGTTTTCCCGTAGGAACAATTCACATAATAGGAGTTGACTCTGAATTAAACCCTGAAAACAAACATTTAGTTGTAAAATTTGAAGGGCAATACTTTATTTGTGCAGACAATGGGATAATGAGTATGGCTTGTCTAAACATAGAGCCTGAAAAAATTGTTGAAATTAATATTCATGACAAACTAATTTCAAACTTTAGTGTTTTAGATGTGTTTGTTAAGGTTGCTTGTCATATATCTAGAGGGGGTAAACTTGAAGTTATTGGCAAAAGTATTGATAAAATTAAATCTGTAAAAAACCTCACTCCATTTATTAATGAATCTAAAAATCAAATTATTGGTAATGTTATTTATATAGATAATTACGGTAATGTTATTACCAATATCACAAGATCATTTTTTAGAGAAATTTCAAAATCAAGAGAATTTGAAATTTCAGTTAGAAGTTATAAATTCAAAAAAATACATTCTAAATATAGCGATATCGTAAATTTTTCTATTGATGAAAGTAAAAGAAATAATGACGGTCAAGCTTTGGCAATTTTTAATTCTAGTTTAAATCTAGAAATAGCAATCTACAAAAGTAACCCAGTAAATTTCGGCACTGCAGCGTCATTAATGGGCCTTAATATCTTAGATACTGTTACAGTAAACTTTAAATAGTCTTAAAAAAAACTGTTAATAAGTTTCTTTCCTTTATTTATCTGTTTACGATATATTTGTAGATATAAATCTAAATTTCCAAATATGAAATTTATAGTTTCTAGTATTGCACTACTCAAGAAGTTGCAAATTGTTGGTGGCGTTATTAACTCTTCTAATACAATCCCTGTTCTTGATCATTTTCTTTTTGAATTAGAAAATTCAAGTTTAACCATTACTGCAAGTGATCTTGAGACCACTATGAGCACCACAATTGATGTTGATAGTGAAAGCAAAGGGAAATTAGCAATTCCTTCTAAACTTCTTTTAGATACTTTAAAAACCTTTCCTGAACAACCTCTAACATTTGTTGTTCTAGAAAATAACATAATTGAAATTAGTTCTAACCATGGAAAGTATGCTTTAGCATACTCTGATGGTGAACAGTTTCCTAAAACAATTCAACTAGATAACCCATCTTCAACAAAACTCTCTAGTGATGTTTTACTTAAAGCAATAAACAATACATTATTTGCTGCAGGAAACGATGACTTGAGACCAGTGATGAGTGGAGTGTTTTTTCAACTATCCAATAATAACCTAACTTTTGTTGCAACTGACGCTCATAAACTAGTTAAATATACAAGGTCAGATTTTTCAGCTTCTGAAACTGCCGAATTTATAATGCCTAAAAAACCTCTTAATTTACTTAAAACTATTCTAGGGGATAAAGGATACGATGTAGAGGTAGAATACAATAATTCAAATGCTAAATTTATATTACCTGAGACCTTAATAATTTGTAGATTAATCGATGGCAACTACCCTAATTATGAAGCTGTAATTCCAAAAGAAAATCCAAATGTGTTAACCATTGATAGAGTTCAATTTTTGAACTCTGTTAAACGAGTATCGATCTTTTCAAATAAAACAACGCATCAAATAAGACTTAGAGCTGCTGGTGCTGAGTTAAATATCTCTGCAGAGGATTTAGACTTTAGCAACAAAGCTGAAGAAAGGCTAACATGTGATTATCAAGGAGATGATATTCAAATAGGATTTAATTCTAGGTTCTTATTAGAAATGTTGAATAATCTTGAATCTTCTGAAATAAAATTAGAGATGAGCTTACCCAATAGAGCAGGTATTTTAAAACCAACTTCTGGAAACGCTGATGGTGAAAGTATTACTATGTTGGTTATGCCTGTAATGCTGAATAGTTAATTTTATTTTTTAAATACAACTAACCTGGCCTTATACCCAGTTGTTATCAGCCATTTATTATTAGATAAGTTAACACCATTTTCATCGAAAACACTAAGCTGTGCGGTATTAGGACTAGACTCACCTTCATTTAAAGCTACAAATTCAATATTATTATAACCCTCAATAAGATCAATATCTATGGTGTAGTAACTTCCAGTTAAAGTAATATTAGGATGTATAACTATATTGTTTAATAATAATTTAATTCTATCCCCGTCAACATACTCATGATCTCTACATTTAATTATTACATACTTTGAGTCTGTTTCTAACTCCCCTAAGTAATAGTCTTTTCTAAATTTTGTTGAGGTAGAATTTCCCTCTTTAAAAGTTTGCTTAATATCCCATGTTGGAGTTACTAAATCAGTTTTTTTTGTTATATCTAAATCAGGTTTTTTTAATGCGTTATTTAAATTATAATTAAAAAAAGGAACAACTAATTTATTAGTCAAACCCCTAACTAATGGTACTTTAACAGGGAATATATTTATAGGAATTTCATTATCCTCTAATGATTTAATAATTAAAGTTTTTACTGAAGTATCTTGCTGAGAATAAGATGTATAGTAAGTATAAATAAATAATAATAAAAAAAGTTTATATCTCATTAAATAAATAATAATTCTAAATTTGATAAAGATATTTAAAATTATCGTTTTGAAAATTTATATTAACATATTTTTAATACAGCCATAGATGGATATGAATATAATATTGGGCTATGTAGGAGCTCTTTTTGTTGGAGTAACTTTAGGCTTAATTGGAAGTGGTGGCTCAATTTTGTCTCTTCCGATATTTGTTTATTTATTTGGATTAAATCCAATCATAGCTTCTGCTTATTCATTATTTACCGTAGGCCTTACTTCTTTAGTTGGCTCGATAAAAAATATAAAACTTAAACTTATAGACACTTACACTGTACTATACTTTTCATTCTCAGCTGCAATATCCGTTTATATCACAAGAAAATATTTAATTGATTTAATCCCAGATGAAATTGCTTCTTTTGGTAACTTAATAATTACTAAAGAAAAATTTTTAATGCTATTTTTTGCTCTTTTAATATATTTTGCTGGAATAGCAATGATTAAAAAAAGAATAGATAAAAGTCAAAATCAAAGAAGAAAGTCAAAATATGACAAAACGTTAATTCTTATTGAAGGAACTGTAGTTGGAGTTGTTACTGGATTAGTGGGAGCTGGAGGAGGTTTTATTATAATTCCAGTATTAGTTCTTTTTAGTAAACTTAATATGAAAAATGCAATCGCAACATCTCTTGTTATAATTTCAATAAAATCTCTAATTGGTTTTATTGGAGATATAGAAAACCATATCATAGATTGGGAATTTTTAATAAAGTTCTCTTTGATTTCTGTTGTAGGTATTTACATTGGCCAAGGTATTGGCTTAAAAATAGATGGTAGTAAACTAAAAAAAGGCTTTGGTTACTTTATAATTATTATTGCGAGTTGTGTAATTATTAAAGAAATCTATTAAATAAATTAAAAACTCCACTTATAACCAAACACCAAATTGTATTGAATGTAAAAAAAGTCTTGACTAGCTGTATCAGATTTATTAGCGGTAGTTCTGATAGCTGGGAGTGAAGTATATCCACCTTTGAATTCTGTTTGAACAAAGAAATTTTTAAATAAACTAATATTTAAACCTGCTAAAGTATGAACTCCATAACCAGAAAGGTAAAAATTATCATTTCGTTGATTGTTTAGTAAAGTAGCATTTGTTTTAGGCAACATAAAGCCAAAGCCTCCCCCAATAATTGAAGAAAACTTTATATTACTTTGTTCAAGAAACATATTATGTTTTCGAATTTCGAAATTAATATAATTTAAACCGTCACTGTGTTCATATTTTAAAAACCCTTCACTAATAGGGAGTAAAGTATTGTCATAAACTCCATCGTATACAGTACCTGAATTTTCAATAAATCCCGAGACTCTAGCTAACTGATCTTGCTCTAAAACATATTTCATGTGATCTACACCAAAAGAAATATCTATATTCTTTTTTATAAAATAACCAACTCTAAAGTTGTATTGTGGAATTGTTATTGTAGCAGGGTTTAGATATTTATCAAAATTAAATTCAGTTTGCCTGTCTTGAGCAGATGCATTATAAATTGTAAAATCATAATTATCACCTTTGAAATGAATATCAGACTTTGAATACCATGACCAATTCCAACCCCAATATGAATAAACATCTCCTTTATTATTGTCTACAGAGTTTTGAGCAGAAGATGATGTGAAAAAAATAAGTGATAAACATAAAAAAAGAAGACTAATAACAGATCTATTCATGGTGAATTGTTAGAAATTCTCGGCAAATATAACTTATAGTTAATATATAACACGACAAAAAATTATGTTTGTAAAAAAATTGTAGTAATTAAATTAATTAGTCTAAAATCTTAGTTTGGAGTAGACATTTAGTTAATAGAGGTAAAATAACTTCATTTAAAAATTTGTATATTAACTATCAACTAATAAAAAAAACTATGAAAAAATTAAAAGCAATTTTTGCGATTTTATTATTTGCCACTATTATTTACTCATGTAATAATTCTACTGTTGAAGGAGTTGTAGTAAGCGATGAAGAAAAAGCAAAGTTTCAGGCACAAATTGAAACTTTCAAAACATTTACAAATGGATTCTTTAATGAAGATATTGACCTTACTATGAGTGTAATGGCTGATTCTGTAAAATGGAGTCCTCCTAATTACAATGGAAATCAACTTATAGACTCCGACGGCTTACGTGCTGCTGGAATCAGTTATTTCGAAGGTTTTGATGGAATAACTTTCAACGAGGGTGATGGTTTAGTTGGATCTGACAATGCATATTGGTCTGGCTCACTTTATTCTGCAGGTGAAACTAACACTGACCCTAGCGTAATGAGAGTTTATGGAACATGGTCAATGACTCATACAGAAACAGGTGCTCCAGTTTCTAATAAATGGTATGGCGTTCTTACATTTAATGAAGATGGCAAAATTGCTGTTTTTTCTGATTGGATGGATGTTAATGGTATGCAAGTACAAATAAATAATTTTATTGAATCTAATAAAAACTAATTATGAAAAATTTATTATTATTAATTGCAGTTACATCTTTATTTTTCGGTTGTAACAATACTGCTGTAGACAATGCAGTAGAATCAGTAGAAATACAATCTTCAACTGGTGAACCTGACGGCCCACATACGTCTGTAGAATGGCGAATTTGGGCATACAGTACTGCTGCTCCATCATTTATTGCTAAAAATTGCTCAGTAATGGCAATGGACGGTACAATGCTTAGAGAAGGAACTAATGGATGGACAGCTATGGCTGCCAATCCTAGAGGTATGTCTGATCCAGAGAATGGGTGGAAAGATGCACATGAAGCTATGCCGATGGTTGGGGATGGTCCAGCGATGCAATGGGCTATGGCTTACATGGGTGGGAAAACACCTAAAATGGATACAGATGGATGGGCTTGGATGTTACATGGAGATATGGGTGAGGACAATACTAAACATCTTGTATTTAATAAAGAAGATGCTGCCGAAGGTCAATGGATAGAATCTGGAGCGCATTTAATGTTATTTCCTAAAAATCCCGCGTCATTAGATGGGCAAACTACTGATTTTAATACTGGAGCTCCCTACGTGATGTTTAAAGGCACTGGATATGATCATTTAATGATCCCTGTTGAAGGATACTATGATTATCAAGATCCTAAATAGATATACCTAATCTTTAAACAAAAAAACCCGTGATAAGTACGGGTTTTTTTTGTTTCAAAAATTTAAAAAATAAGTTTAATTGAGTTTAATAATTTTATTAAAATTGTTAATATCTGTAGCCCCCTCTGTGTTAAATAATAAAACATTTGATGAAGAATTTAAATTAATATGTTTTCTCAAACTATCAAAAGTTGAATCTGAAATAACTTTCAGTAATCCAGCTAATCCAGCTGCGCCAGATTCGCCAGAAATAATTCTAATATCATCATGGCTAGGGTAGTAATATTTATTAGTGGCTTCTATTACATAATCATCACTAATTCTAATCGATGCATCACATGCATTTTTTATTATATTCCATCCGTTTTTTGATGGAATTCCACAATTTAAACCGGCCATTATAGTTTTATAACTACCATTTGGTGATGATCTATAACCTAAATTAAATGACTCAAAAACGCCCGCAGATTCTATAGGCTCAACTATTACAATTTTAGGTCTATCAGCTCGATATTTGTTAAGAAAATACCATATGCAAGCTGCTGGCCAACTTCCAACTCCACATTGTAAAAATATTATATCAATTTTACTATTATAATTTAATTCCATTTGATTTTCTAACTCATGAAAATGGGTTAAATATCCAGACATAATCAGAGATGGAATTTCTTCATAATTATCCCAAGAAGTATCTTGAATTAAGGTCCAATTATTTTCTAAACTCTTTTTTTTAGCATAATTACAAGTCTTTTCATAATTCATTTCTAGCTTATAAACCTCGGCACCTTCATTAGAAATAGCATTCATTCGTAACTTAGTTGTATCCTCAGGGACATAAACAATACATTTCTTATTCTCTCTTCTTGCAGACCAGGCTACTGCCCTACCATGATTACCATCAGTTGCAGTACAAAAAGTAGTAATATTAGATTCATTATTTAAAAGGTGATTAACAGCATAGGATGCGCCAAGAACCTTAAAAGCATTAAGGCCAAATCTTTCACTTTCATCTTTTACAAATAGATTATTAATATTTAGCTCTTTTGCAAGTGACTTTAAACTAACAAGAGGTGGACAATTATAATCCTTTAAATTACTATGAAATATCATCGAACTACTATTTGTAAGAATTTCTGTTGAAATAGTAGGAGTTATTTTGTTATTCGGGTGATTTAAAAAAAAGTCTTGCAAAGTTTAAATATTATTTAAGCATAGATATACATAAAATTAAAAAAAATTTCTGTGTATTAGTAACTTCTTGTAGTTATTTAAAAAAAGACTAAAGGTTATCGTCTAGAACCTCTTCTAGGAAATCCTTTATTTGGGTTTCTAGATTTATGCTTTACTCTAGATCTTTGTGTTTTTTCAGTTGGGACATAGTTTGGATCTGGCTCGAATCCCTCCACTGTACTTATTTGAATCCTATTGCCAATGAGCTTTTCAATATCTCTTAAATAATTATTTTCTTCAGAAGAAACTAATGACAAAGCTTCTCCTTTTGCTCCTGCTCTACCTGTTCTTCCTATTCTGTGAACATAATCTTCAGGAATATTTGGAAGTTCAAAATTAATTACATGCGGTAACAATGGTATATCTAAACCTCTTGCCGCAATATCAGTAGCAACTAAAACTTCAACTGTACCGTTTTTAAAACCTGACAAAGCCTTTGTCCTTGCACTTTGACTTTTGTTTCCATGAATTGCAGCAGCCTTTATGTTAGATTTAATCATTTTCTTACATAAATTATTAGCACCATGTTTTGTTCTAGTAAATACTAATACTTGAAACCAGCCTCCTTCTAAAATTAGTTTTATAACTAAAGCAGCTTTCTTATTTTTATCAACTTTATAGGCTTTTTGAACAATTGCTTCTACTGTTGTATTTTCAGGAGTTGCTTCGACTATCTCAGGATTATTTAATATTTCTCTAGCTAAAAATTTAATTTCTTTAGAAAAAGTTGCTGAAAATAATAGATTTTGCCTTTGTCTTGGAATAATACTCATTATTTTATCTAAATCTCTTTTAAAACCCATATCTAACATTCTATCGGCTTCATCTAAAACTAAAATATTTACACTAGAAAGAAATAACACTTTTTGATTGACCAAGTCAAGTAATCTGCCAGGAGTAGCAATTAACACATCTACTCCTTGGCGAAGTGTAGCTACTTGAGGTCTTTGATTAACTCCTCCAAATATAACTGTAGAGCGTAAATTAAGATGTGTACTGTATTCTAACACATTATCATAAATCTGTGCAGCTAATTCTCTTGTTGGAGTTAAAATCAATGCTCTAATATTTCTTTTTCCATTGGTTGGGTTCGAAGATAACCTTTGTAATAATGGAAGTGTAAAACCTGCTGTTTTGCCTGTACCTGTTTGAGCAGATGCTAAAATATCTTTTCCTTTTAAGATTAAAGGAATTGCTTTTTCTTGAATTGGTGATGGAACTTCATATCCCTTTTCTTTTACAGCTTTTAATAAAGAAGGGATAAGGCCTAGATTGTCAAAACTCATATGTGTATTTTTTTACCAATGCAAAGATACAACATCATATATGGTAATATGTAATAATAACAATTAATAGGTTCCATAAAATAAAACTTAAAGGTTTTTATGAGTTTTTGATTACTTTTATCTTATAAATAAAAACATACTAATTGGAAGGATTTGTTGAATGGGGCTATTTAGGTTTATTTATTGCTAGCTTTTTAGGTGCTACATTGATTCCGTTTAGCTCAGAACTGGTATTTAGTCTTTTAATTATTAAAGGATATGACTTCAACTTGAGTCTTTTAGTTGCAACAACTGGAAATTGGCTGGGTGGCTTAAGTAGTTATTTCTTAGGTAGACTAGGAAAGTGGAGCACTTTAGAGAAATATTTTAGACTCAAAAAAGAAAAAATAGTCAAGTTTAAAACCAATATTGATAAATGGGGTAGTTTATTAGCCTTTTTTTGTTGGCTTCCAGTAATTGGAGATCCTATTGCAGTTGGTTTAGGTTTTTTTAGAACAAATTATATACTTGTAGCAATGTGGATGTTCATAGGGAAATTTATTAGATATATTCTGTGGGCATTAGTTACTTATTGGGGAGTATCCATTTTATAAATATAAATCAATTTAAAAATTTAAAAAGCTCTTGAGAAGATAAAATTGTAGCAAATTCTTCACTTAAATTTGCTAGAGAGGTATTGTAAATTATTTCACAATCTATCATTTCACCATCTAATCCCAATGTATTGTATGCTGCGGTAGCATCAGAAATTAAATAGGTTTGATAACCTAAGTTTCCTGACATTCTAACTGTTGTAGAAATACAATGATTTGTTGTCATTCCAGCAAATACTACTGAGGTCACATTTAAATTGTTTAAAATAGTACTAAGATTAGTGCCAATAAAACCACTATTAACATTCTTTGTCAGTACAGTTTCAGATTCTAAAGGGATAACATGATCATTAAATAAAAAACCTGGCTTTGATTCGTGAAGCTTAGAGCAAGGGTTAGTTGAACTATGCCTTATATGAATAACTGGAAGGCTAAGTAGCCTCCATTTAGCTAAAATTGTACCACATAATTTTTCTGCGTCAGGATTATTTCTTTTTAAACCAGGGTAATCCTTATCTAAAAATGCCTTTTGCACATCCACAAGTATTAGTGCTGTATTACTGTTTATTTTTTTCATAATTCAAAATTAAAATAAAACTTTTATTTAATTAAAATTCATGTAGTAACTTAAAATAAGTACTTGGCATATCTCTAACATTGTCTGCTAAATTTTTCATGTTCAAGTAAGAGTCTTTTAAATTATTGTCTGGAGCTATGTAATTAAAATTCTTATGTCTCCAAAGAGCAACACCTGCTGCTGCATAAACAATTAACGGCTGAAGAGCCTGCTTTTCTTCATCAGTAATCTTCGTGACACTTGTATAGCCCTTTATAATTAAAGAAACTCTTGAAAAGTCAATACTTCCATGTTTACTACAGAGACTTATGGTTAGTATAGCTATATCAAATAACCTATAATTGTAGCTTGCTTCTTCAAAATCCATAATAGTAGCCTTTGTGTTTTTATCATTTATAATTACATTACTAGCAAAAATATCAGAATGAATAAATGCTTTTGGCAAATCTGCTGTTAAATGTTTATCGATGTAATTTGCTGTACTTTTCAGCCAAAGATCAAATGAAGAATTTAGTGCGTATTGTTCAACCTCATTAAATCGCTCTATTCCACACCACATAATTTCTCTAAGAAAATCTGGAGGATTAATTTTATGTAGAGTTGCGGAGTCTGCACCAATTTGCTTTAACAAATGTAATGGAATATCAGACATAATCTTACCTTCAAGATATCTTTTAACCATGACAGGTTTGTCCTTATATATCGTTAAATTTTTATTTTGAGAGGTATAAATTAACTCTGAGGTATTAAAATTGTTTTTCTTTAAATGGTCTAGTAATTCAGCTAAGTCTTGAGCTTCTTTAATAGTTTTTTGCTCTGAAATAGTTAGCACTATTTTTCCAACTTCTGAATCAATTTTATAATTGGTGTTTTCGGATCCACCATCTAAAATCTGAAATTTTTTAATATTGAAAATTGAATATGGTTTTAATATTTCAAGAATATCAGCCTTATTTAAAATTGAATAATGGGCCATGTTATTTTTTAATATTAAGATGATTATAAAGACTTAAACAAAATAATACAATAGCACCCCACATTACATAAATAAAGTGTGAAGAAGGTATCCACACATAAGCTAAAACTAAATTTGAAACTAGTAACACTCCGAGAACAATTAAAAATCGTTGTCTAAAACTATCTATTTTCAAAAATTTATTAGAGGTAAAAGAAAGAAGAGAAAAACCTATTCCAAGTACATATAATCCTAAAAATCTATAAATTTGAGTTAGATATCCGTTAAGGCTATAATTTCCATCAATTAAAAAAAGATCTACAAAGGTCATTTGTAATCGTTCTTCATTAGCTACCTGATCAAGCATCCATGGCTCCGAACTAACCAACCATCTTAATCCTGAAACACAAAGTGAAATACTAATCAAGATTAATGGATATTTAATATTCTTTATTGATTTACTTGTCATGATATATTTATTTAATATTTAAGTTATGAAAATAGATTAGATTAAAAAAACAAAGCTCAATTACAATTTTAAATGAGTTTAAAGATAACTATTGCTGAATTGTGATTATGTTTATTATAACACATAATTCAATTAATTTACAACGTCTATAAATTAATAATTGGTAAATTAGAAGTTACTATCAAATTAAAACATATGAAAAAATTATCAGTTCTTTTATTATTATTAAATATTCTACTTTTTTCCAATAAATCTCGAGCACAAAATAATACTGATGATCAAAAATATATTTATAAAACGGGGGATTATAACGGAATTGGAAAGTGGTATATGGATAGAGAAATTGCCTACGTAATGGGGTATGAAGGAATTGGTTGGCTGGAGCGGTCCCAAAGAGAAAAAGAAGAGAACGTTTCAAAATTAATTCAAAACATGGGTATAAAATCCAATGATACTATTGCAGATATAGGAGCAGGTTCAGGTTATCATGTATTTAGAATTGCACCAATAGCCAATAAAGGCATGGTCTACGCAGTTGATATTCAAACTGAGATGTTAATGGCAATTGAAAACATCAAAGAAACAAGCAAAATAAAAAATATTAAAACAATTCTAAGTAGTGAACAAAGTGTGTATTTAGCTGAAAATTCAGTTGATAAAATTTTAATGGTTGATGTCTACCATGAATTTAGTTTTCCAATAGAAATGATAACTTCCATTAAAAGCGCATTGAAGCCTAAAGGTGAGTTATTCTTAATCGAATATAGGGCTGAAGACCCAAATGTGCCGATAAAAAGAATACACAAAATGTCTGAAAAACAAGCGGTAAAAGAAATGGAAGCTGCTGGTTTTAAACTTAAAAGAAATATAAATAATCTTCCCTGGCAGCACTGTATGGTTTTTATAAAAAATTAAAGAACATTTTTAATTTTATCATATTTAATAAGGCTTAACTCCTTGACAATTAAATCTGCACTAGAATAATCTTGGTTTTTTGAGTGAAAACTATCAAAACCCACACAGAATATCCCAGCAGATTTTGCAGCCTTTATTCCGTTAGTAGAGTCCTCTATTACTAAGCATTCCTCTTTTTTAAATCCTGATGATTCGGCAGCTTTTATAAAAATTTCAGGATGGGGTTTTGATGCTTGTAAATCTGCTCCACTGAGTTTTGAAATAAAGTATTTATCAAGATCAAATCTTTTAAAAATATTATTGATTGTTACCATTGAAGCAGAAGAAGCTAGTACAAGTACCAACCCATTATTAGTATAATCATTTATTATATCTAAAACTCCATCAATTAGTTTAAAATCCTTATCATTTTCAAAAATATACTTAAAATGCTTTCTTTTTAAATCAACTAGTTCTTGAGGTGGGTTGGTTAAAGAAAAATCCTTACAAAGAGATCTGCAAATTTTTAAAGTTGACTGACCTGTAAAAGACTCAAATAGTTTTTCTGAAACATCAATACCTATATCTTTAAACATGTTAAAATATGCTTTTTTATGCAATGGCTCACTGTCCACAATTACACCATCCATGTCGAACAAAATTGCCTTTAACATTGTTTTTTTGGATAAATTTATATGAATTATTTTTAAAAAAATACATATATGATGTATATTAGGGAATCTAATCAAAAAATAAATAAAAATGAAAAAAATAATAATGTTAGTTTGTGTTTGTGTTTTATCATCATGTAACCAACCAGTACAAAACCCGGATTTTGAAAAAAATGTTGAATTAGCTAAAAATTACTTTGACACATTTACTGCTGAAAATTCAATTTCTGATTTACTTTCAGATGATGTTGAGTGGAGAAGTTGTTTCTATGGTGCTCCAGCAATGAATAAAGAACAAACGCTTGAATATGTTAAAGGTTGGCAAGGTGCAATGGAAAACATCACATATACAGCAGAAAACTTTTTACCTGGAGTTGATCCTGAAACTGGACAATTAAATGGTAGCGTTAGAACTTATGGAACTTGGACAGGAACTAATACGGCATCTGGTAAAAGTTTTGAAATTTACATGTATCACTATTTCACATTTAATGAAGAAGGGAAAATCATTAATTCAGGAGATTTTGGAGATGCTACTGGTCTGATGATGGCAGTTGCTCCAGATGCAGCTGAATAATCGTATACATTAATAATTTTAAAAAAACCTAATTAATATTTAATTAGGTTTTTTTTATAGGTTAAATAAATGATACGCATATTGTTATTTATTTTTAAATGTTAATTATGAAAAGAATATTTATTTACTCAATCTTAATTAGTTTGTTTATTACAGCTTGCGACAATAATGACAGTAACACATTTTGTTCTCAAAATGAAAACGCAATCACTATATCTCATGACAACATTACAAGAGAATACATTTTGTATGTACCGCAGTCTTATAGCGATCAAGCTGTTCCCTTATTATTTAATTTTCATGGATTTGGTGATACTGCAGAAGAATACATGAACTATGTAGATATGCGTTCGTTAGCTGAGTCTGAGCAATTTATTTTAGTTTACCCTCAAGGAAGTTGTTTAAATGGGGCTTCTCACTGGAATCCATGTACTTCAGGTGGAGATAATAAAAGTACAGCAGATGATTTAGGGTTTGTAGAAGCGATGATTGATGATATATCATCAAATTATAATATTGATTCTGAAAGAGTGTATGCTAGTGGATATTCAAATGGTGGGATGATGGCATATGGGCTTGCAAATTATAAAAGTAATTTAATTACTGCCGTAGCTTCAGTCTCTGGAGCTATGCTAGATTGTGCTGGTACAATAAGTCGCCCAGTACCAGTAATTCATCTTCATGGAACGTCTGATGGAGTGATCCCTTTTAATGGAAGTTCGGAATATAGCTCCGTACAAAGTACATTAGATTATTGGATTAATTTTAACAATACATCCGTAAATCCAGTAATAAGCACTTATTCAGACCAAGGAATGAGTATTGAACATTATTTATATAATAATGGAGATGATAATATTTCTGTTGAACATTATAAATATGTCCAGGGAGGTCATGAATGGTTTAACAGTTCTTATCAGGGTCAAAACACTAGCGAATTGGTTTGGAATTTTTTATCAAAATATAACATTAATGGGTTAATAGATTAAATTCTATTAACTACTAAATTTATTAAAAATGTCTAATAAAAATTCAAATTTTAAAAACCATAAGCTTGAAGGTTTATACAGGTCATATCACCAGAATGGAGAATTACAACAAGAAGGTAATTATGTAAACAACAAAAAACATGGACTCTGGAGAGTATTTAATGACAATGGACAATTGGAACAAGAAGTTAGTTGGAATGAAGATGTCCAAGATGGAATTACTAAGTTTTATAATAATAATGGCCAGTTAGAAATAGAAGAGAATATAAAAAATGGAAAGCGCAATGGAGTTTTAAAATGGTTCCATGAAAATGGAGTGGTTTGTAGAGAAGGTAATTTTAAAGACAATAAAGAGAATGGAGTTTTTAAATATTATGATGAAAACGGTAAACTAGAAAAAGAAATTATTTATCAACTTGGGGATATTATAATTTAATAAAAATCAATTGTAAATACCTACTTATTAAAAAAGTAAAAATTGTTTAAAAAAAAGCTTGTAAATTCAATTTTTGATATTATTTTTGCGCGAAATTTTAATAATATCATATAATGAAAAATCAGGAAAACGGAAATGCTCAGTTAAATTCAGCAAGAAATGATTTTAACGATAGAGTTGGAAGTAAATCATATTTAGGAAGAACTAAAAGAGTTACTTGGACAGGCTTAAGGAGATTTAGAAGTATCTAAAAAAATCAACGAAATTCTATTGTTATACATTTCATAATACATAAGTTCGTTTGTTTAGTTTCTTCACTTTAAATCTATAAAAAAAAGAAAATACAAGAAAGTGTTTTATTTTTTTTTAACTAATTTTATAGAATGAGCAATAAATTTGAAAAATCATTATGGAGTGTTAGATACATTACCATTCTTCCTGTTTTACTATCAATAATTTCATCAGTTGCACTATTAGTTCTAGGCGGATGGGAAATTATTGAAGCAATTATATTTTACAATCCACTATTTGATGATTCTATAACAAATAGCAATGAATTATTATTTAAAATAATTTCAGCAATTGATTTGTTTCTAATTGGAATTGTCCTTTTAATATTTGGCTTTGGTATATATGAACTTTTTGTTAGTGAGATTGATTTTGCTAATTCAAAATTTAATGAGTCAACTCTAAAAATAAGGGACTTAGATCAGTTAAAAAATAAAATAATTAAGGTTATCATTATTGTTTTGATTGTAAAATTCTTTGAGAAAGTTCTTAAGTTTTCAGAAAACTTTACTGATCCGTTAGATATATTATATTTTAGTATATCAATACTTTCTATCTGCTTTGGCTATTTCTTAATAAATAAAAAGTGAGTTTCGGTATATTGATAAAAAAAATATTCTTATAAAATAGATTCTCCGTTTAGATTAGTAGTCAGTACAGAACTCATATAGTCAAAATAGGGTCGAATGGCCTTGAAACTATCAACCACATCTAGAATAAATCCGTCTGACTGCACCTGTTTATCCGTGTATTTTTTACTAAATATAAACTGCTTTTTACGAATCAAATCAATGTTTTGATCTTGTTTATCAAATCCTCGCGGTGCAGATCGTAGTTCATCTCCTTCAAGATGTCCCCAAACAGCTTTAAAACGTGAGTCAGCAATGATAACTCTAAGCTCTTCAGAATCAGTTTCAAATTCTTTCCGAAGTCGAAAAAGATCTTCTTTATTAGGATTCCAAAATCCTGTTGCAATAAAACTTTCGTTGTTAGGTGCCAGATGCAAATAATAACCACCTCTTAAATCCGGTTTTGTTCGATGGAAGCTACCACTAAAATGAGTTTTATAAGGAGTTTTGTTCAAAGAAAACCTAACGTCTCTATAAATTCTAAAAACTTTAAACTTATCAATCGAATCTACTTGATTAAGTTCGTTATACAACTCACTATAAAGTAATTTTACATTAGTTTCAGCAGCTCTGAAATTAGTGATATTTTCTTTGAACCACGGTCGATTATTATGTTTTTTTAATGACTTTAGGAAAAAAAAAACTTCTTTAGATAACATAAAAATTATTTATTAATTATTTTTTTTAATTAGTTCTGTTAAAATACTGGCCCATAACTGCAGAGTCAAA